>Ga0209344_10001096_pt1 | contig 37909 bp, 35 predicted proteins | sample Cruoilmetagenom6_FD_187293 | JGI IMG/M metagenome (GOLD analysis project Ga0209344, IMG submission 187293) | Oil polluted marine microbial communities from Coal Oil Point, Santa Barbara, California, USA - Santa Barbara Oil Seep Sample 6 (SPAdes)... | ecosystem: Environmental > Aquatic > Marine...
GGAGACGCCCAGCATTCGCGGCTGGCTGGGTCCGTAGACATCGGCATCGAGCAGACCCACGCGCTGCCCCTGCGCCGCCAGCGCGCAGGCGAGATTGGCCGAGACGGTGGATTTCCCGACCCCGCCCTTGCCGCTGGCGATGGCGATGATGTGGTTCACCCCCGGCACGCGCTGCGGCCCCTGGGGTTCGGGCTTGCGCTGCGCCTTGAGGTCGGGCGGCGCCTTGGCGCTGTGGGCGGTCAGCACCGCCGAGACCCCGCGCACGCCGTCAAGCGCCTGCACCGCTGCCTGAGCCGCCGCGCGCACGGGCTCGTAGGATTCGGCTTTGGCCGGGTCGATCTCGAGCACGAAGCGCACCGCGCCGTCCTCGACAGTCACGCCGCGCGCAATGCCCGCGGTGACGATATCGGAGCCGCTCTGGGGGTCGGCAACGGTTCTGAGCGCCGCGAGGACGCTGTCTTTTGTCAATCTCACGTTCAGTCCTGTCTTTCGATGATGCCGGTCACTTCATGTTCGATATCGAGGCCCTCGACCGTCAGGACCATGCGCGCGCGAAAGCGGCGCCCCTCGATATCGTCCGCATTGCGCAGCCCGTCCTCGATCGCCTGTTGCGAGGTGACGCCCACCTCCTTGAGGAACCGGCGCATGGACATGTTGAAATCGCTGATATCGTCGCTCATTTCTTCTCCCTTCCTGTCAGGATCCTCGGCGGAATCCGCCCGCTCGTTGGTGGTGCGGCGTGCCGTGGCCCTGCTGTCGCCGCCTTCTAACACATATGTGGCGGCGCGACTGCCTCTCAAGCCCGCGATTCTGCGCGATCAGGCGGGCGGGGACATGGCGGCGCGCCCTGAACCGCCGCGGCACGGCGTGCGGCGCTTGCCAAGCGGGCGCACGGCCCTAAGCTGCGGCTGACCGACTCAAGGTTTCCAGGAGGCCGCAGATGCCAGACCGCCCCGAAGCACAGCCCGAACTGTTGACCGACACCGCCGAGCATCGCGTGACGCGTTTCGATTTCGAGCCCGGTGCCGAAACCGGCTGGCATGTGCATGGTTTCGATTACGTGATCGTCGCGCTCAGCGAATGCCGGATGAAGCTGGAAATGCCCGACGGCACGGTGAACGAGGTCACCTTGCCGCCGGGGCGCACCTATCACCGGCCCACCGGCATCGAGCATAACGTGATCAATGCCGGTGCGCAGCCGATGGCCTTTGTCGAGATCGAGTACAAGACGCCGCTCGATTTCGACCGCCTCGAAGAGGCTTAACCGCGCGACAGCACGCTGGCCGGGCGCGCCTTGAGCAGCGATGCGGTCAGCGCGGCGGCCAGACCGGCCTTGATGAGGTCGCCCGGAATGAAGGGTGTGACCAGCAGCGCGGATTCGGCGAAGGTCTTGTCCAGCGTGACCGACATGCCGATGATGCCGAAGACATACATCACCGGAATGCCGCCGATCACCGCGCCGATGAAGGCGGCGGTCAGGATCGGGGTGTTGCGCATCCGCTCGACGATCCAGCCGGCCACGAAGGCGGCAATCGGAAAGCCCACGAGGAAACCGACGGTCGGCCCGACGAACACGCCCAGACCGCCGCGGCCACCCGCCAGCAGCGGCAGGCCAAGCGCCACCAGCGCCAGGAACAGCAGCACCGCCAGCGCGCCGCGCCGGGCGCCCAGGACCGTGCCGCACAGCATGATGCCCATGCCCTGCGCCGTGATCGGCACGCCCGAGGCAAGGGTGAATTGCGGGACCAGCCCCAGCACCGCGATCAGCGCGGCGAAAAGGGCGATAAGTGTGATCTGACGTTCCATGTCGCGTTTCCTTCTGTCTGTCCGTTCTTTTGGTTTATCGGTTGGTCTGTTCGCTTGTTCGTCTGTCTGCCTGTCTGTTACTCATTCTGTGTCGAAACCGCCGCGCGCGCGCAATGCCTCGGCCACATGCTCCGCGTCGTCGATGGCCACCAGCGCGATCGGCAGCGCCACCTGCCAGCCCGCACGGCGCGGGCTGCGCGCGCGCCAGGCCTCGATCAGGCTGCGCGCCTTGGCCAGCAGCACCGGGATGAAGCGCACCACCAGCACGATCGCGAAGCCGATGGGTGCGGTCCTGATTCCCAGCCGCCGGAGTGGCGAGAGCAGCCACAGGACGACCTCGACCATGTCGTCGAAGCGGGTGGTCATCGTGACCAGGTTTGCCAGCGCCACCGCCGCCGTCAGGCGCAGCGCGATGACAAGCCCCGCGCGGGTGTCATGGGTCAGTACGTGCCAGGCCAGCACCAGTGCCACGAAAATCCAGACCGGTTTCAGCAGCCGCAAACCATCCCTGGCGAATGGGCGTCCGGGCACAAGGTAAAGCGCGGCGACCGCCGCGTTCGCCGCCACCATAGCGCCGAGGCTGCCGAGCATGAACAGCCCCACCGTCGCCGCGCATAAAAGAGCCAGCTTGGCGCCTGCGCGGATCGGGTGATAGGGTGTGCGGATCTCAGAGGTCAGCGTCAGCATCATCCACCTCCTCCATCGCCGCGAGGTAACGCGCCAGCGTTTCGTCTGCGGGGCCGTCCGCGGCGACCTTGCCGCCCTCGAGCCAGATCACCCGGTCGTACTCGCGAAGTGCGGCGATATCATGCGAGACCTGGATCAACGTGACCGGCAGCGCCTCGAGGTAGCGGCGCAAGGCGCGGATCGTGGGGATGTCGAGCCCCGCAAAGGGCTCGTCCAGCACGATCACACGCGGCTCCATCGCCAGCACCGCCATCAGGCAGACGAGGTGGCGCTGCCCTTGTGACAGCCCGTCGACCGCGCGCTCGGCCCAGTCGTCGCGCCCGAACCGCGCCAGCATGGCGCGCGCGCCTTCGCGCGCCTCGGCCTTGGACCGGCCCAATTGGCGCAGGCCGAAGGCCAGCTCCTCTTCGACGGTGGGAAAGATGATCTGGTGGTCGGGGTTCTGAAACAGGATGCCGACCGTGCGAATCGCCGCCCTGCGGTCGGTGCAGACATCCACGCCCGCCACCGTGACGCGCCCCGCATCGGGCGCGATCAGCCCCGCGATCAGCCGCGCCAGCGTGGTCTTGCCCGAGCCGTTGCGCCCGACGATCCCGACCCGGCGCGACTGCAGCGTCAGCGTCAGATCGCGCAGCACCTTGCGCGAGCCAAAGCGCACGCTCACGCCCTCAAGGCACACCGGATCAGTCGCTGTTTCCACTGGCGTCCTCGCCCTTGTCCCACGCCTTTCGCTGGGGTCCGTGCATAGCGCCGGCCTTGCCGACATGCCAGTGCAAAGGCGGTGCGCCTGAATGATTTGGGTCAAGACGCAAGGCGCGCATCGCGTTAGACTGGGCGCGCGTCCCGGTCTGCAATTACAGAAGGTTTCGCCCGCTCATGAACGACCCCACCGATCCTGTCCATCCCGCTCCGTTGCCTGCCGCCGCGCTTTGCATGCCCGTCTCGGCGGCCGAGTTCGACTTTGCCACCACCGCCGATCTGCCCGCCGAAACCGGCTGGCTGGGGCAGGATCGCGCGGTCGATGCGATCCGCATGGCCGCCAGCATCCGACACGGCGATTTCAACGCCTTCGTGCTGGGCATGCCGGGCACCGGGCGCCACCGCATCGTGGATGCGATCCTGAAAGAGGCCGCGGCCACGCGCGCACGCCCCAATGACTGGGTCTACGTCAACAATTTTGAAACACCCCACAAGCCCACCGCCATCGAACTGCCCCCCGGCATCGGCACGCGCCTGCGCAAGGCGATGGAGGCGCTGGTGGACGATCTGGCCAACGCCATCCCCGCGCTCTTTGAATCCGAGGATTACCAATCGCGCCGCAACACCATCGAACAGGGCTTCGCCGAGGCCCATGAAGAAGCGATGTCGGCCCTTTTCGAGCGCGCCCGCGCCCGCAATGTCGCCATCCTGCGCACGCCGATGGGCTTTACGGTCACCGGCCTGCATGACGGCGAGGTGCTAACCCCCGACAAGTATGAGGCCCTTTCCGAGGCCGAGCAGGAGAAGGTCGACACCGCCGTCGACGAGATCCAGGACGCGTTGGGCGAGATCCTCAAAGCCGCCCCCGCGCGCGAAAAGGACCACCGACGCCAGGTCGAGGAGCTGAATTACGAGATGGCCCGCGCCGGGGTCGAGGATGCCATTGCCGACGTGACCGCCACGCTGCCCGAAATCGACGCGCTGCGCGCCTACCTGGAAACGGTGCGCGCCGACCTGATCGAGAACGCCCAGATATTCCTGATACGCGACGACCAGATGCAGGGCGGCCCGTTTCCCGGTGCGACCTCCAAACATTACACCCGCCCCCAGTTCCAGCGCTACGCCGTCAACGTGATCGTCGGTGATGGCGGCGCGGATGAAGGTGGCGGCGCGCCGGTTATCCGCGAGAGCCTCCCCACCCTCGGCAACCTGATCGGACGGATCGAATACGCGTCCGAAATGGGCGCGCTGGTGACCAATTTCACCATGATCCGCCCCGGCGCGCTGCATCGCGCCAATGGCGGTTTCATCGTGCTCGACGCGCTTCATGTGCTGAGCGAGCCCTTTGCCTGGGATGCGCTCAAACGCTGCCTGCGCACCGGCGAAATCTCGATCTATTCCCCCGGCGAGCGCCTCAGCCTCGTCTCGACCGTTTCGCTCGATCCCGATCCGATCCCGCTCAGGACCCGTGTCATCCTTGTGGGCGAGCGGATGCATTACTACCTGCTTTCGGCGCTCGACCCGGATTTTGCGCATCTCTTCAAGCTCGAGGCCGATCTTGACGATCACCTGCCCGATGACGCCGGCGCGCGCCAGGGCTTTGCCCGCATGATCGGAACGATCGCGCGCAGGGCCGGCATCCGCCCGCTCGATCCGGGCGCCGTGGCCGCCATCCTGCGCGAGGCCACGCGCCTTGCCGGTGACGCCGAACGCCTGACGCTCAATACCGATACGCTCTCGGACATCCTGCGCGAGGCCGATCACTGGGCTGATGGCAACGGTCATGACGCGATCACGCCGTGCGATATCGAAACGGCGCTGCTTGAACGCGAACGCCGCGCCAGCCGGATACGCGAACTCAGCCACGAGTCGATCACCCGCGAAACCGTGCTCATCGACACCGATGGCGCGGCCATCGGCCAGATCAATGCGCTCTCGGTGCTTCAGGTCGGCGGTTACGCCTTCGGGCGGCCCTCGCGGCTGACGGCACGCACCCGCATGGGCGGCGGCAAGCTGGTAGATATCGAGCGCGAGACCGAACTCGGGGGCGCGATCCATTCCAAGGGGGTGCTGATCCTCCAGGGGTATCTGGCCGCCACCTACGCGACCGACATGCCGATGTCGCTCTGGGCCAGCCTCGTGTTCGAGCAAAGCTATGGCGGCGTCGATGGCGACAGCGCCTCCGCGGCCGAACTGCTGGCGCTGGTCTCGTCGCTGGCCGAGGCCCCGATCGACCAGTCCTTCGCCATCACCGGCTCGATCAACCAGTTCGGCGCGATCCAGGCGATTGGCGGGGTCAACGAGAAGATCGAATGTTTCTTCGATATCTGCGCCGCGCGTGGCCTCACCGGGCGTCAGGGCGTGCTGATCCCGGCCGCCAATACCAAGCATCTCGCCCTGCGTCGCCGCGTGATCGAGGCGGTCGAATCGGACCGCTTCCGCATCATTCCCGTCGCCCATGTCGACGAGGCGATCGCGCTTCTGATGGGCAGCAGGGCAGGGGCGCGCGACGCGGACGGGGCCTATCCCGACGGCAGCATCAACGCGCGCGTCGAGGCCCGGCTGCGGGGGTTTGCCGATGCGCGGCGCGCCTTTGGGCGCACGATGAACGAACAGGGGGGCAAGTCATGAGCCCCGAAACCCGCCGCGCCCGCGTGATCCTTGGCGCCACCTGCTATCTCGATGCCGAGGGCGCGATCCGTGTCGCCGTCGAGATCGCCCGCCAGATCGGCGCCGACCTGCATGGCGTTCTGGTCGCGGACGAGGCGATCATGGCCGCCGCATCGACGCCGCGGGCGCGCTGCATCGGCTTTGGCGGCGCGCAGGTGATCGAGGTGACGGCAGCGCGGATGGAGGCGGCGTTTCGCGCCGATGCCCGCCGCTTCGAGCAACAGTTGCAGCGCGCGGCGCAGGCCGCCTCGCTGGCGACGGCATTCCGCCAGATGCAGGGGCGGCTTGCGACCGCGCTCGATCAGGGCGCGGGCGCGGGGGATGTGCTGATCTACGGCTTTTCCAGGGATCCCGGCAGCACCGATTGCGTGGCGCTCGTCGTCGGGGCCGCGCCGCCCGCGCCCCGGCTTGCGGCGCTCGCCGCGCAGCTTTCGCAAAAGACCGGCAAGCCGCTTCTGATCTTCGCGCCCCCCGGCATCGGCGGGCCGGATGTCATCACCTGCGACAGTCCCGAGGCGCTTCTCGCGCGGCTCGAACGCCACCGCCCGGCGGCGGTGATCGGGGCCGCCCCGCGTGCCGACCTGCCGCCCGTGGCGCGCCTGCTCGATGCCGCGCGCTGCCCGCTCATCCTGCCCGCAACATCCCCGGAGGGCGATTCATGAGCGCATCCGCCACCGCGCCCCAGACAGATGCAACCGAGCCGGAAGCGATGTTTCGCACCGAGGGGCTGACCAAGGTCTATGACAGTGGCCTGACCAAGGTTCATGCGCTGGCGGGGGTTGATCTCGAACTTTTCGGTGGGGAACTGGCGGTGCTGCTTGGCCCTTCGGGGTCGGGCAAGTCCACGCTGCTCAACATCCTCGGCGGGCTCGATCACGCCAGCGCGGGTCGGGTCTGGTTCCGCGATCTCGAACTCACGGGGCTCGGGGATCGCGGCCTGACACGCTATCGGCGCGATCATGTCGGCTTCGTCTTTCAGTTCTACAACCTCGTGGCCAGCCTCACCGCGCGCGAGAATGTCCAGCTCGTGACCGATGTGGCGCGCGATCCGATGTCGCCCGAAGAGGCGCTTGAACAGGTCGGGCTGGGCGCGCGAATGGATCACTTTCCCGCCGAGATGTCGGGCGGCGAGCAGCAGCGCGTCGCCATTGCCCGCGCCATCGCGAAACGCCCCGAGGTGCTGCTGTGCGACGAACCCACCGGCGCGCTTGACAGCAAGACCGGGGTGCAGGTGCTCGAGGCGCTGCGCGACATCAACGACAGGCTGGGCACCACCACCGCCGTCATCACCCACAATGCCGAGATCCGCCGCATGGCGCATCGGGTGATCTGGTTCCGCGACGGTCAGATCGAGCGGATCGAGACCAACGCCCACCGCATCGCCCCGGCGGATATTCACTGGTAGGGAATGATGGACGCGCTCGACAAGAAACTCCTGCGCGATTTTCGCCGCCTCTGGGCGCAGGCGCTGGCCATCGCGCTGGTGCTGGCCTGTGGGGTGGCGATCCTGATGACCACCTTCGGCATGTATGGTGCGCTCGAGGACACCCGCGCCGCCTATTACGAACGCAACCGCTTCGCCGATGTCTTTGCCGGGGCGAACCGCGCCCCGGATTCCCTGTTGTCCGAAATCCGCGCCATCCCCGGTGTGCGTCAGGCCGAGGCGCGGGTGGTGAAACACGTGATCCTCGACATTCCGGGGCGGGTTGAAACGGTGACCGGTCGGATGATCTCGTTGCCCGAAACGGGCGCGCCGCTGCTCAATCGCCCGGTGCTGCGCAGCGGCCGCCTGCCGGACCCTGCCGCCACCGGCGAGGTGGCGGTGAACGAGCCCTTCGCCGATGCCAACGGGCTGCGCCCCGGCGACAGCTTCACCGCCAACATGGGCGGGCGCAAACGGGTGCTCACCCTGACCGGCACGCTGCTGTCGCCCGAATTCATCTACACGATCGGCCCCGGCGCGATGATGCCCGACGCCGAGACCTTCGGAATCCTCTGGGTGCCCGCGCGCGTCGCCGATGCGGCCTTCGACATGCAGGGCGCCTTCAACGACGTGACGCTCAAGCTCGATCCCCGCGCACCCGAGGCGCAGGTGATCGACCGGCTCGATATCCTGCTCGACCCCTACGGCGGCACCGGTGCGCATGGGCGCGCCATCCAGACCTCGCACAGTTTCGTCGATGCCGAGATCGAACAGCTGCGCAGCACCGCCATGATCCTGCCGCCGATCTTCTTCGGCATCACCGCCTTTCTGGTGGGCATGGTGATCGGGCGGATCATCGCGCTGGAACGCGCCGAGATCGGGCTGCTCAAGGCAATCGGCTACAGCGATGCGGAAATCTGCGTCCATTACCTCATGCTGGCGGGTCTCGTGGCGGTGGTGGGGACGCTCCTGGGCTGGGCGGTGGGGACATGGCTGTCCGGCGCGCTGGCGCGGCTCTACGCGCAGTTCTTCGACTTTCCCTACCTCATCTACCGCGTCGCCTATGACGCCTATGCGATCTCGGGGCTGCTGGCGCTGGCCAGCGCCGCGCTCGGGGCGGCCCGCAGCGCGCTTCACGCCGCGCGCCTTGCGCCCGCAACGGCGATGTCGCCGCCCGCACCGCCCCGCTTCAGCCGCGGCCTGCTTGATCGCGCGCTCTCGCGCCTGCGCCTCTCGCAGCCGGTGATGATGATCCTGCGCAGCCTCATGCGCTGGCCGCTGCGCTCGGGGCTGACCACGCTCGGCCTGTCGCTGGCGGTGGCGGTTCTGGTCGCCTCCAGCTTCTTTTCGGACGCGCTCGACACGATCCTCGACAAGGCCTTCTACCAGTCCAACCGGCAGCACGCGATGCTGCTGTTTTCACCGGGGCTGCGCGATGACGCGCTTCAGGATGTCGCCAACCTGCCGGGGGTGCTCGTGGCCGAGGGCCAGCAATTCCAGCCCGCCACCCTGCGCCACGGCCATCTCGAAAAGGACACCGCCATCGAGGCCCGCGCCCCCGGCGCCGACCTTTCGCGCATCGTCGACGCGGCAGGCCATGTGATCGACGCGCCACCCGGCGCGATCCTCCTTTCCGAACGCCTCGCGGCACAGCTCGAAGCCCGCCCCGGCGACGTGATCGCGATCGAATTTCCCGACGGGCGCGACGAAATCCACCACCTGCCCGTGGCCGGGCTGGTCACGCAATATGTCGGGCTGGGCGCCTATGTGGACAGCAGCACGCTTGACCGGCTCAAACGCCAGTCGCCGCGCATCACAGCCGCCAACCTGCTGATCGACGATGCCGCCCTGCCGCAGCTTCATGCGACGCTCAAGGACACGCCCGAGCTCAGCGGGCTTGTGATGCTGACCCGGATGCGCCGCTCTTTCGAGGACACGATCCGGCGCAACGTCACCACCATGACCACGGTCTATATCTCCATCGCGGTGCTGATCACGGTCGGCGTCGCCTATAACGGCGCCCGCATCCAGCTTTCGGAGCGCGCCCGCGAACTTGCCAGCCTGCGCATCCTCGGCTTCACGCGCGGCGAGGTCTCCTTCGTGCTGATCGGTGAAACCATGCTGCTGGCGCTGCTGGCGCAGCCGCTCGGCTGGGCGCTTGGCAGCCTGATCGCGGCGGCGCTGGCGCGGGGGTCTGCCTCGGATCTCTATTCCGTTCCGCTGGTGCTGGAACCCGCGGGTTTCGCCCGCGCCAGCCTCGTTGTGCTGGCGGCGTCGCTTGCGGCTGCGCTGCTGGTGCGCCGTCGCCTTGATCGTCTTGACCTTGTCGCTGTCATGAAAACAAGGGAATAATACCTCATGCCTTTCAAAGCCCGCAATGTCCTTCTCTATGGTCTCGGTGCCGCTGCCACGCTCGGCCTTGCCTGGCTCGCGCTGCGCAGCGATCCGGTGCCTGTCGATCTGCACGAACTCGCCCGCGCGCCGATGCAGGTTACCGTCAATGCCGATGCCCGCACCCGCATTGCCGAAATCTACGAGGTCTCCGCCCCGCTCGCGGGAATCGCGCGCCGCTCGCCCGTCCGCGAGGGCGATCCGGTCATCGCCAATGAAACCGTGGTCGCCATCGTCGAACCCGCCTCGCCGGGCCTTCTGGATATGCGCAGCCGCATTCAGGCCGAAGCCGCCGTGCGCGAGGCCGAAGCCGCGCTCGTCTCGGCGCGCAGTGCCCTGCGCCAGGCCGAGGAAGAGCTGAACTACGCGCGCACCGATCACGAACGCACCCGCACGCTGGTGGAACGCGGCGTCGCCTCGATCACCCGGCTCGAGGATGCCGAACAACGCCTGCGCTCCGCCGAGGCCGGGGCCGATGCCGCCGCCTCCAATCTCGAACGCGCAAATGGCGCACTCGACCGGGTGCGCGCGGCGCTGATCGAACCGGGCGACGATCCCGCGCAATCGACCTCCTGTTGCGTGCGCCTTCATGCGCCGGTCGATGGAAAGGTGCTCAGCATCGACACCATCAGCGAACGCCCCGTCACCGCGGGCACGCGGCTCTTGTCGGTCGGCCGGCCCGAGGATCTCGAGATCGTCGCCGACCTTCTCTCGACCGATGCGGTGCGTCTTCGCCCCGGCGCGCGCGCGGTCGTCGAACGCTGGGGCGGGGCGGGGACGCTGGCGGCGGAACTGACCAAGATCGAACCGTCGGGCTACACAAAGGTCTCCGCTCTGGGGATCGAGGAACAGCGCGTCGATGTGGTTTTCGACCTCGTGACACCGGTGCCTGAACGCTCCGGGCTTGGCGACGGGTTCTCGGTTTTCCTGCGCATCGTCGAATGGGAGGCCGATGACGTTCTCCAGGTGCCGCTTGGCGCGATCTTTCGCCAGGGGCAGGACTGGGCGGTCTTTGTCGCCGGCCCCGACGGCACCGCGCGCCTTCAGGTGATCGAACTGGGGCGGCGTAACGACACCGGCGCTCAGGTGCTTTCGGGGCTCGAGGCCGGTCAGCGGGTCATCACCCACCCCTCCGATGCGATCCGCGACGGCGTCAGGATCGTGCCGCGCGATGGAGAATAGGGCGCATTCCCCACGCAAGCGTCACCACATGAAGGCCTGCACCGCCACCGCGCCCGCATACACCAGCAACAGTGCGCTGCTTTCCAGCCCGATTCGCCCCGGTCCCTTCTGCTCGCGTACGATCAGGCCGATCAGCAGGATGGCGGTCATCAATAGCCCCACCGCGATCCAGAACAGGTCGGCGCGGCCGATCGCGTGATAGATCGACCCCTCCCGGTATCCCGCATCCGCCGCCGTCAGGAACAGCACGTCGAACGTGTTGCCGCCGATGATCCCGCCCACGGCCAGTTGCACCGCCCCGCGCCGCACGGCGGCCAGCGTGGTGATCAGTTCGGGCAGCGATGTCGCCACCGCCGTCATCAGCGCCCCGACCACCGTCGCAGGAATACCCAGCCGCTCGGGCAGCTCCACCGCGATCTTCGACATTGTCCAGCCGGCCAGCCCCAGAATCACCACCAGCCCGGCAAAGCGCAGCAGCAGGGGAATCAACTTGCCGGATGTCGCCGTCTCGGTATCGGGCACGTCCTTGCGGGTCAGCGGTGTGTGGACCGGCTGCCACATCGGAGCCACGCGCACCTGCGATCCCACGCGCAGCCCGCCCACATAGATGACCGGCAGCAACAACGACACCGGATGCACCCCCCAGACCGAAATCTCCGGCCCCGCCCAGGCCGCCAGAGGCAGGGCCAGCAGCAGTGTCAGAAGGCTCGCCTGAAACAGGATCGCCGGATCGGCCGAGGCATGTTCCAGATTCGCCCGCCGATAGGTCATGTCGGCCAGCGCCAGAAATGCGGTCTGCGCGGCGATCCCGCCGACCGCGTTGGAAAAGGCCAGCGACGCTTCGCCATCCATCGCGGCGGTGATCGACACCACCGTGCCCGACAGTGATGTCGCCATCCCCAGCAGCACCGCTCCCGCGATCGCCTCGCCGACGCCGGTGCGGTCGGCCAGCTGGTCGGCCTTTTCGGTCAGCCGGACGCCGACCACCGCGATCACCGCGGCGGTCGCCACGAATCCCGCGATCAGTCCTGAGAGGGGCAGCGTATCGAACCACATCGTCTCAACCTGATGGTGACGCGGCACGATTGCAAACGCCGCGCGAGGGTCGGATTCGGCAGTTTGTACAGAGTTCGGCCGGCCAGCGGCAAATCCTGTACAAAAGCCGCGTACAAAACGGACGTTTCGTACAGTTCTTTCGGGGGCGCGGGCTTCCATGACGGGGCGATTTGCGGCATCACTCGGGGATGACACCTGATGACCTTGTCTTGACGCCTCTGGGCCTGCGTTTCAGGCGCCGCCTCTATCCCTGCTCTATCGGGCGAGGGGGGCTAAGTCATTGTAAACATGAGGGAGATGGCGCAACCCCGGTGGGCGTTCTGCATGTCGTCGGGATGTTCTACCGCCCCGACCGAATGGCCCGCCCCGCGTCCTGGGCACAGCCCATCGGCCCGTCGGACCTGTGGTCAGACGATCCCGATGATGAATCCTATAACCTATTGGTTAGAAAGCCTTATTTTCATTCTCACGAGGTGCTTCGCCGGGCTGATCCGCTCTATGATCTGATTCTGATCACCGATTGGAACTGGCCCCACGCAACCCCCGGCGCCGGGTCCTGCATCTTCATCCACCAATGGCGCCGCCCGCATTTCCCGACCGAGGGTTGCGTGGCGCTGAGAAGAGATCATCTTATTGATATTGCAGGAAAAATAAGTCCAGGAACGCGGCTTCTCACGCGTGCTCGGCCCTAGTTTCGGGCGCCGAAAATCGCGCTTCCGACCCGCACATGGGTCGCGCCAAGTGCGATGGCCGCCTCGAAGTCACCGCTCATTCCCATTGATAAGCCATTGAGTCCATTGCGTTTTGCGATCTTCGCCAGCAACGCGAAATGCAGGCTGGGCTCTTCCTCGACGGGCGGGATGCACATCAGCCCTCGCACCGGCAGGTCCATCCCCTTGCAATCATTGATGAAATCGTCGGCATCTGCGGGCAGCACCCCGGCCTTCTGATCCTCTTCGCCGGTATTGACCTGTATGAACAGCTCCGGGCAATACCCCTCTTCCTGCGCCAGCCGGGCAATGGTTTTCGCCAGCTTGGGCCGGTCCACGGAATGAATCGACTGGAACAGATCAAAGGCCTGCCGCGCCTTGTTGGTCTGGAGCGGGCCGATCAGCTGCAGGTCAATATCTTGAAAACGCTCGCGAAAATCGGGCCACTTGCCCGCCGCTTCCTGCACGCGGTTCTCGCCGAAACAGCGATGCCCCGCTTCCAGGACCGCCGCAACGCGCTCGTCGGGCTGCTGTTTGGAGACCGCGATCAGCGTCACGCTCCCCGACGCGCGTCCCGCGTTTTCCTCGGCCTTGCGAATACGGTTCCTGATGTCCTCGAGACTCATCTGGCGGCTCTCCTGGCTGGTCCTGTGCCGGTCGCCTGTTTGCCACAGACCGATACAAACGCACAATCCCCGCCGCAAAGCCCGATCCGATTTCAGTAAACACCTTGCTCCGCTGTCCCAGCTTGGATAGTAGGGAAGGGAAACAAATTCGGATTGCGCAATGACAAAGTCCCGCATCAGAAACGCCGCTCTTACAACGATCTGCCTTGCAGTACTTGCCTCATGCGGCGCTTTTCGGAACGAGGGCCTCGACCCCGACGCCTATACGTCGCCCAAGTCGGCACGCGCGAAGGCCAATGGCTCGCTGTTCGACATATTCAAAAGCGGCGACGCCCAGATCAAGGTCAACCGCTTCCTGTGGAACGCCTCGCTGGACGTGCTGGACTTCCTTCCGATCCAGACGGCAGACCCCTTTACCGGCGTGATTGCAACGGGTTACGGGACGCCTCCGGGCGGCGGGCCGGCCTATCGGGCGACCATCCTGATCAGCGATCCTGCGCTTGATGCGCGCTCGCTGAACGTGGCGCTGCAAACCCGCAATGGCCCGGTTAGCGCAGGCACACAGCGCGCCGTCGAGGATGCGATCCTCGCCCGCGCTCGCCAGTTGCGTATCAACGCCGGCAAATACTGAAGACCGGCGGCGCGCGGTTCAGACCGGCGCGCCGTCCATGATCTGCGACACCCAGTCCAGCTGACGGGGCAGGCAGATCGTCTGCAGATCATAACGTGCCAGCACCGTCGCACGCGCGGCCTCGCCCAAGCGCCGCCGCGCCGCTTCATCGTCAAGCAGATCGCAGACCTCCCCCACCAGGGCGTCGCCGTCGAAGAAATCCACCAGCCGCCCGTTGTCATCGTGGGACAGGACTTCGCGCACCGGCGCCGTGTCACTGGCGACGATCGCCGCGCCGCAGCTCATCGCCTCAAGCAGGCTCCAGCTCAGCACGAACGGGTAGGTCAGGTAGACATGCACCCGGCTGACCTGCAAAAGCCGCGTGAAATCGTCATAGGCGATGCGCCCGGCAAAATGGACCCGCGCCCAGTCGGCATCGGGAATGTCCGCGCGCACCTCGTCGATGAACACCTGCTTCCAGGTCTGCCCAGAGGGCGGGCGCGGGCCATAGCTGACCTCGTCGCCACCAACGATGACGACCCGCGCATCGGGCCGCTCGACGAGCAGGCGGGGCAGGGCGCGCATGAATATGTGATAGCCGCGATAGGGTTCGAGGTTGCGATTGACGAAGGTGATGACCTCGTCCGCACGGGTCAGCTCGGGCATGTCATCGAGCGTCAGGCGCACATCGGGATCGGGTCGCGCCACTGCGCTGTCGATGCCGTCATGACAAATGGTGATGCGCTCGCGGAAGTCCTCGGGAAAGGTCTCGGCCTGGAAGTGCGTGGGGCTTATCCCGGCATCCATGATCGGCGCGTGGAGGTGATTGTTGAGGTTCTTCATGCGGATACGCAGCCGCGACAGTTCGGCATCGCCCTTGTCGAACTCGGGATCGAAATGCAGATGCGGGTAATCGGCCTGATGATACAGCTCGCAATAGAGCCCGATCCGCGCCGCCGGCCAGACATCGTTGAGGAACATCGATTCGCCCCAACCTGGATGGGCGAGGATCAGATCGGGGGTGAATCCCTTGTCACGCAATGCCCGTGCCGCGCGATAGCACGCCTCGCCACGGGTCAGCTTGGTGTCGAGATCGATCAGCCAGGGATGCAGGTTCTGACCCGATCTCTTGGGCAGACGATAGGGGACAAGGCGCACGCCGTTCCAGTTGGCGGGTTCCTTGGCGCGCAGCGTCAGCGCCACGCATTGATGCCCCCTTGCCGCCAGAAGCGGCGCCAGGTGTTTGAATTGGCCCGGAAAATTCTGATGAATGAAGAGGATTTTCATCGAAAGCGTCACCCGGCATTGGTTTTTGAAACTTATAAGCAGGTGCGGCGCCCCTGCATAGGTCCGCATTTTTGCGCCTGACCACTGGACCCCGCGCCCGCCGCGCCCTATCACGCGAGGCAATCAACGGGACCACGAAGGGTTTGAGGCATGTCGCGCTATTCAGCCGCCGAGATCGAAGCGAAATGGCAAAAGGCCTGGGACGATGCGGGGCTGTTTCGCGCCGCCCGCAGTGAGGGCAAGCCCAAGTATTACGTGCTTGAGATGTTCCCCTATCCCTCCGGGCGTATCCATATGGGGCATGTGCGCAACTACACGATGGGCGACGTGATCGCGCGCTACAAGATCAGCACAGGGCACAACGTGTTGCACCCGATGGGCTGGGACGCCTTCGGGATGCCTGCGGAAAATGCCGCGATGGCCAGCGGCGGACACCCCAAGGATTGGACCTACGGCAATATCGACGACATGCGCGCACAGATGAAGCCGCTTGGCCTGTCGATCGACTGGAGCCGTGAATTCGCCACCTGCGACCCGGAATATTACGGCCAGCAGCAGGCGCTGTTCCTCGACATGTTGGAACAGGGGCTGGTCTATCGCAAGAACGCGGTCGTCAACTGGGATCCGGTGGACATGACCGTGCTGGCTAATGAACAGGTCGAGAACGGGCGCGGCTGGCGTTCGGGCGCAGTGGTCGAGCGGCGCGAGCTGACCCAGTGGTTCTTCCGCATCTCGGATTTCGCCGAAGAGCTGCTCGATGCGCTTGACGGGCTTGATGACTGGCCGGCCAAGGTCAAGCTGATGCAGGCCAACTGGATCGGCCGCTCGCGCGGGCTGCAATTCGCCTTCTCGCTGGTCGAGGGGCTTGAGGGCCATGACCGCATCGAGGTCTACACGACCCGGCCCGACACCTTGATGGGCGCGAGCTTCATCGGCATCTCGCCCGATCATCCGCTGGCGCGCCAGATGGAGAAGGACAATGATGAGCTGGCCGCCTTCAACGCCGAATGCCGCCGCATGGGCACATCGGAAGAAGAGCTGGAGAAGGCTGAGAAAAAGGGCTTCGACACCGGGCTGCGGGTGCGCCACCCCTTTGATACAGCGTGGGAGCTGCCGGTCTACGTGGCCAATTTCATCCTGATGGATTACGGCACCGGCGCGATCTTCGGCTGCCCGGCGCATGACCAGCGCGACCTTGACTTCGCGCGCAAATACGACCTGCCGGTGATGTCGACCTACGCCCCGGCGAACCCCGGCGACGATTTCGCCCTGCCCGAGGACGGGGGCGATGCCTATGTGCCGCCCAAATCGGAGAAGGTGCGCTATATCAAGGGCTTTGCCGGTGACGAGATGCAGACCGGCGAGCAGGGCATCGACAGCGCCATCGCCTTTTGCGAGGAGAACGGCGTCGGTCAGGGTGTGACCAAGTTCCGGCTGCGGGACTGGGGCCTCAGCCGCCAGCGGTATTGGGGCTGCCCGATCCCGGTGGTGCATTGCGAATCCTGCGGCGTGGTGCCGGAGAAGAAAGAGAACCTGCCGATCCAGCTGCCCTATGACGAGGGCGGCCAGCCGATCGATTTCTCGATCCCCGGCAACCCGCTGGACCGACACCCGACATGGCGCGATTGCGCCTGTCCGTCCTGCGGTGCGCCCGCCCGGCGCGAAACCGACACGATGGATACCTTCGTTGACAGTTCGTGGTATTTCGCCCGCTTCACCGCGCCGCGCGCAAAGACCCCGACCGATCTGGAAGAGGCCGAATACTGGATGAACGTGGACCAGTATATCGGCGGAATCGAACACGCGATCCTGCACCTCCTTTATTCGCGCTTCTTCGCGCGCGCCATGCACCAGACCGGCCACCTGCCGCAAAAGGCGATCGAGCCGTTCAATGCGCTGTTCACGCAGGGTATGGTGACGCATGAGATCTACCAGACCCGCGACGCTAAAGACCGCCCGGTCTATCACCTGCCCGAGGACGTGGCCGATGGAAAGCTGAAGGCGACGGGCGAGGCGGTGGAGATCATACCCTCGGCCAAGATGTCGAAATCCAAGAAGAACGTGGTCGATCCGGTCAGCATCATCGGCGCCTATGGTGCGGATACCGCGCGCTGGTTCGTTCTTTCCGACAGCCCGCCGGAACGTGACGTGGAATGGACCGCCGCAGGCGCCGAGGCCGCTTTCAAGCATCTCGCCCGCGTGCATCGCCTTGTCACCGGCATCGCCGCCAGCGACGAGCCTGCGAACGAGCATGACACGGCCCTGCTGCGCGAGATGCACAAGACCATCCATGACGTGACGGGCGGCGTGGAATCCTTCGGTTTCAACGCCGCCATCGCCAAGCTCTACGCCTTTACCAATACGCTGGCAAAGTCGCAGGCCGGCGCGCAGGCGCGCCAGCAGGCGGCCGCTGCGCTGGTGCAGCTCATGTCGCCGATGACCCCGCATCTTGCCGAGGAACTCTGGGCCGCGCTTGGTCAGCAGGGGCTGGTCGGGCAGGCGCCCTGGCCGGTGGCGGATGACTCCATGCTGGTCGATGACACGGTTACCTTGCCGATCCAGATCAACGGCAAACGCCGCGCTGAAATCAGCGTTCCCAGGGACATGGACAAGTCCGAGGTTGAAAAACAGGCGCTGGCGGCGGATGCTGTGATCAAGGCGCTGGACGGGGCCCAGCCCAGGAAGGTCATCGTCGTCCCCGGACGGATCGTGAATGTCGTCATTTGATCGCCGCCAGGTCGTGATCGGAAGTGTTGTCGCCGGCGCCGCCATGCTGGCCCCGGCCGCGGGTTTCTGCGCGCCTTCGGGCAGCGCATTGCCGGATGATCTGGGCCGGTTTCGCAACGCGGTGGCGATCACCCTTCTGAATGGGCATGATGCGCGCCGCATGGCCAAGGCGCTGGAAAGCCGGTTGGGTCGCTGCCGTGCGCGGGATGCGCGTTATGGTCTCTTCTATGCGCTTAAGCTCGACGGCCGTGAGGGCGATGAAACGTCCGGCAGCCTCACTGCTCGCGCCCCCTACAACGCTGAAATGACATATGCAGTCAACGACTTGCAGGGTGGCGTGGTCCTGACCTCTGGCAGGGTCGCGGCGCAAGGCGAGGACATCCTTGCGCGCCTTGCCGATGGGCTGGCCGAGCGGTTGGTTGCTGCATCGCGGGTCTTGCCGGTATGAAACTCTCGGGCCGTGATGCGGCAGGGTATTTCGCCCGCCCCGACCCCAAGCGCACGGGTCTTCTGATCTACGGGCAGGATGCGATGCGCGTGGCGCTGCGCCGTCAGGAGGTGATCGCCGCCCTGATCGGCCCCGCGGGCGAAGAGGAAATGCGCCTCACGCGCATTTCCGCCAGCGATCTGCGCAAGGACCCCGCGATGCTGCTTGATGCGGTGAAGGCGCAGGGGTTCTTTCCGGGGCCGCGCGTGGCCTTTGTCGAGGATGCGACTGACGCGCTTGCCCCAATGGTGACGGATGCCCTGGCCGACTGGCAGGAGGGCGATGCGCAGGTCATTGTCACCGCTGGTGCGCTCAAACCCGCCTCGAAGCTGCGCAAGCTCTTCGAGGGCCATCCCAATGCCTATGCCGCCGTGATCTATGACGATCCGCCCTCGCGCGATGAGATCGAAGCGACACTGACCAAGGCTGGACTCAAAGATGTCGGAGGCGATGCGATGCGCGATCTGACAGCTTTGGCGCGCGATCTCGACCCCGGCGATTTTCGCCAGACGATGGAGAAACTGGCGCTCTACAAGATTGGTGACGAGACGCCGCTGACCCCCGAGGATGTCGCGCTTTGCGCACCAAGTTCCACCGAAGCCGAGCTGGACGATATCCTCGATATCGTCGCCGAGGCCCGCGCCGGTGAGATCGGCCCGGTGATGAAGCGCCTGCGCGGGCAGGGGGTTCAGGCGGTGACCCTGTGCATCAGCGCCACGCGCCATTTCCGCAGGCTTTACGCCGTGGCGGCTGACCCTGATGGCCCTGGTCAGGGGATCGGGCGGTTGCGTCCGCCTGTCTATGGCCCGCGCCGCGACCGGATCCTGCGCCAGGCGCAGAAATGGGGCGCGCCGCGCCTGGAAGAGGCGCTTCGCCTGCTCACCGATACCGACCTGCAACTGCGTTCGGCAGGGCAACGTGCCCCGGCGATGGCGCTTGTGGAACGTGCGCTGATCCGGCTGTCGATGATGGCAAAGCGATAGCTGCGCGTCCGTCCGCCGCTGACCTGAAGGATGCTCAGCCCCGCTGCGCCGCATACTCCGCCGCCGCGCGCCCGGCCCATCGGCCCGTGGCAAGGCAGGCTGTCAGCAGGTAACCCCCGGTCGGCGCTTCCCAATCCAACATCTCTCCGGCGGCGAAGGTGCCGGGGCGCGCGCGCAGCATCAGCCCCCCGTCGAGCGCGTCAAAGCGCAGCCCGCCTGCGGTGGATATCGCTTCGTCCATCGGGCGCGGCCCCCGCAAGGGAACCGGCAGCGCCTTGATCAGAGGCGCGGGATCGGGCGGCAGGGGGCGGGCGAACTCCATCAGAAGCGCCTGTTTCACAGGGTCCAGCTTCAGCGCCTTGCGCAGGTGATTGGACATGCTGGCCTTGCCGCGCGGGCGGGCAAGACGCGCGCGGACCGCTTCGATATCGAGGTCAGGCACCAGGTCCAGCATGAGGGGCGCGCCCTCGCGCAGGGCGGCGGAGATGGCATAGATGCCGCCACCCTCGATCCCCTGCGCCGAAATGACGATCTCGCCGCGCGATACCTCCGCTCCGGCCTTGAGCGCCACGCCCTTGACCGGCTTGCCGAAATGGCGCCGCATATGCTCCGACCAGCTCAGCACGAAGCCCATGTTGGCGGGCCGGAACGGCGCAAGAGCGGGCGCGGGCAGATTCGCAGCCCAGGTCCCGTCCGACCCCAGGCGCGCCCAACTGGCACCGCCACAGGCCAGCACCGTGACATCCGGCGTCACGGAGCGGATGCCATCGGGCGTTTCGATTCTGACCGCGTCACCCTGCCAGCCCTGCCATCGCCAGCGGGTCTCCAGTCGCACGCCAATGGCGTCGAGTTCGGCCAGCCAAGCCCGGAGCAGCGGCGAGGCCTTCATCGCCTTGGGAAACACCCGCCCGGTGCTGCCGGTGAAAAGCGGCAATCCAAAGCCCCGCGCCCAATCCTGCACGGCCTCGGGCCCGAAGGCTTCGAGCATCGGGCGCAGGGCGGGGGCGGCCTCGCCATAGGCGGCCATGAGTGTTTCGAAAGCGGTGTTCTTGGTCAGGTTCAAACCCGATTTTCCCGCCATCAGCAGCTTGCGCGCAGGCGAGGGTTTGGCCTCGGCCACGGTGACGGTGTGTCCCGCACGCGCCAGTTCCCCTGCCGCCATCAGCCCCGCCGGCCCCGCACCGATGACCAATGCGTCGCTCATGCCGCAGGTGTCAATCCGGCCTTTTCGAGACCCACATGATGCACGACCCGCTGCGGGAAGGGGATCTCGATGTCATGCGCCTTCAGGGCGTTCCAGATCGCGAACAGCACTTCCGGCGAGGCCTTGTTGGCGCCCTCGTCGATGCCGTTGATCCAGAACTCGACCACGAACTCGACCCCGCTGTCGCCGAATTTCCGCAGCTCGCAATCCGGCGGTTCGGGTTTGTCCAACACCTGTGGCAAGCGCCCGACAGCCTCCTGGATGATCTCGGGGACGATGTTGATATCCGTCCCGTAAGATACTGAAAACTCGACTTCATATCGGTTGGCGCTGCCCTGATCTGAGTAGTTCACGACGCGTGTGGTGATGAAATCCTCGTTGGGCACCACGATCCAGCGGCCGTCCACGGTTTCCAGGATCGCGGCGCGGGCCGTCATCTTGACGATGGTTCCCGCCTCGCCCCCGTCAAGCTCGACATAATCGCCGACGGTCGCCTGTCCCTCAAGAAGCAGGATGACCCCCGAGATGAAATTCGAGGCGATCTTCTGCAGCCCGAAGCCAAGCCCGACGCCGATGGCACCGCCAAGCACTGCCAGCGATGTCAGCGAGATCCCAAGATAGTTCATCAGCACGAGGAAGGCCACGCCGAAGATCGCGATCTCGGCGGCCTTGGCGGCCAGTTGCCGCGTGGCGGGGCGCATCTCGGCCTGGGTCTGGATATATTGGCCGGTCCGGTCGTTCGACCAGCGCCCGAGCCAGAACACGATGCCGCCTGCGACAATGGCCTTGATCAGCCACAGAAGGTCAAACGACATGTTCCCGAGCGGCACGATCGTGGTTGCCAGCTTTGCCGTCACCGGCTCCAGCAGGCCAAGCGCATAAAGCGCGGCGACCGGAATCAGAACGTATCTGCCGATCAGCTTGAGGAAGGGATCGCGCAGGATGTCACGCACAAGAATTCGCACCGCGAGGAACAGGAAAACCCTTTTTCCAAAGGCGATGACTGCCCCCGAGCCAAAGATCGAGCGAGTCAGGCTTTCGCCCATGCCGGTCAGCCCGTAGGCCAGCAGCGGCAGGATCAGGGGCATGAACAACAGCAGGGTCTGGCGGATCCGGGCAATGATATTGTCCTGTCCGGGGGGCGGCGCCAGCAGGCGGGCCAGGGCGGGCCTGAACTTGCGCGCCAAAAGGAAAGCCAGCAGGTAGGCGGCGATGATAAGGGCGAATTGCGACCACGCCGCCGGGCTCGAGAGCCAGCCCTTTGCCAGATCCCAGCCCCGCAGGGCAAGATCGACCCCTTGGGCGATGAAGGCGGGTGGGTGATCCCAGTCCATGAAACAACCTCTCGTCAAACAATACCTTGGCGACATTCTCATGCCCGCAAGCGGCGCGGGGATCAAGGAAAAGCGGGGCGCGGCGTCGCTGCGCGGGCATCACGGGCCGATTCGAGACCCCGCGGGCCCTTGTTAACAAGGCGAAACCCGCTTCGGTATCGCGCCGGTAACGGGTCGGTATCGCGTCGGTTTCGGGGCGGTCACGACCGGGCCTTAACAGGGCGCGCGCATGTCAAACGTACAAAAGACCGTCATTTCCGTACCTTCTTCGGCTTGGCATCTTCCCCCCGAAGCCCTTCATCTGGCCCCAAATACCTCGGGGGGTCCGGGGGGCTGGCCCCCCGCCTTGGCCGTGGCAAGGGAATTGCCCGGCAGGTGGCGTGAAAATGGGCGCTTTGCCCGCGAGCGGCGCAGCCGGTGCCATCATGCGGGGCTCTGGCGGGTTGTATCCGCGCGCCGCGCTGCCCATAGTGGGCGGGGACCGATGCAGGGGAACATGGGAACGCGAGACGAAGATAAGCTGGCGCGGGGCTTGGGCGAGACCGAGAGCGATGCGCGTGTGCGCACCACGGCGCTGGTGATCATCGCCTTTGCGGTGGTGCTGTTCATGCTGGTGCAGGCGCGCTTCCTGCTGATCTCGCTGGCGGTGGCGATCATCCTCTTTTCGCTCACCTCGGACGTGATCCGACTGATCGCGCGCCAGCGCATCGGGCGGTTCGCCTTTCCCAACTGGCTGGCCTCGATCATCGCCCTTGTGCTGATCTCGGGCGCGCTTCTCGTGCTTTCCTCGATCCTTCTCGCACAGCTCAACACCGTTCTGTTCACCACGGTCTCCTATGCCGAGCGCGCCCCCGAGGCGGTCGCCTCGCTGTTCTCCTGGATGGGCGAGGACGTCGAACAGGCGGTCCTGAACTCGCTCAGCAGCGTGCAGATCTCGAGCTATGTGCGCACCGTGGCGGGGCAGGCGGGGAACCTCATGCAGGGCACGGTGCTGGTCATCCTTTTCGTCGGCTTCCTGTTTGCCGAGCGGATCTGGTTCGACACCAAGATGGCGAATTTCCTGGGCGACGAGGCTCAGGCCGAGCGGGTGAACAAGATCATTTCATCGATCATCCACCGGGTGAACTATTACCTGCTGGTCAAGACCGCCGTCAGCCTGATCACCGGCGCGATGATCTATGTGCTTGCGCAGTTCTTCGGGATCGAATTGGCGCTGGCGCTGGGCATCCTGACATTCATCCTCAATTACATCCCCAATATCGGCTCGATCGTGGCGACGGGGATGGTGGCGTTGGTGGCCTATGTGGAAACCGGCGATGCGCAGACCACGGGGCTGATCTTTGTCTTGTCGGCGGCGATCCAGTTCCTGAACGGCAACGTGATCGACCCATGGATGATGGGCCGCGCGCTCAGGCTGTCGTCCTTCGGAATCATCATCAGCCTCGCCTTCTGGGGCGCGGTCTGGGGCATTCCGGGGATGTTTCTTTCGGTGCCGATCATGGTGATGCTGCTGGTCATCTGCAGCCATGTGCCGGGCCTGCGCAAGGTGGCGGTGCTGTTGTCGCGCGAGGGGCTGCCCGAGGACGAGCGGGAACTCGACCGGATCGGCGAGGAGATCGCCAACCGCAAGGCTTCCTGAAAACGATCAGCGCGCGTGCGGGCTCAGCCCCTGCACATGCCCTTGATCGTGGCGGCATGCAGGTAATCCGCGTTGAGCACGTCGGCGGCGATCTCGCGCGCCGTGTCCAAAAGCGCATCCGGCGCGGCGATACGGTCGAACAGCCCCCACAGGATCGCCTCGTCATGGTCGATCTTCTGCCCGCCCATCAGGATCATCTTGGCGCGCGCCGGACCGACCAGCGAAATGAGCCGCTTGGGATCGGAGGGCTGGGGCAGGAAACCGAGCTTCATCACCGGATAAAACGCCCGCGCACCCGGCACGGCGATGCGCAGATCGCAGGCCAGCACCATGCCCATTGCGCCGCCCGCCACGGTGCCGTTGAGGGCCGCGATACTGAGGCCGGGAAAGCCCGCGATGGCGGCGCTCAGGCGCTCCCACACCGCCGAGGTGGCCAGCCCGGCGCGCGCCGCCTCGAGATCGGCGCCAGCCGAGAACACCTCGCCCGCGCCGGTCAGAACCAGCACCCGCGCGCTTTCCTGCGCCGATTCGACGATGCGCGCCAGTTCCACCAGCATCGCCTCGGTCAGGGAATTGGCCTTGTCGGGGCGGTCGATGGTCACCACCCAGAACTTGTCATCGCTGTCATGCTTGTCGAGCCGGATCATGCCACACCTGCCTTTTGCCGGATTTCGGGATCACGCAACGAGATTTCCTCGCCGCGCCACGGATCGGCCTCGGGGCCGCACATCCACAGCAGGGCCTTTGCCGGCCATTCGGGGGGGATGTGGTCGGACCAGTTAAGCGTGCTGACCGGGTTCACGCCGCTTGCGCGGATGCGGCGCTGCATGTCGGTGGCCACGGTGCCGGGCGACAGGCCCATCACCCGCAGCCCCATCGGCGCGCCCTCGAGATGCGCCGAGCGGGTCAGCATCGCCGCCCCGGCCTTGGCGGCGCAATATTGGCTCCAGCCTTCCAGCGGGCTGTGCGCCGCGCCGGAACTGACGGTGATGATCGTGCCGCCGCCCTGGTCGCGCATGACGGGCATCGCCGCGCGCATGCCGTGAAAGACCCCCTTGAGATTGATATCGACCGCCTTGCCCCAGGCCTCGGGGTCGGCCTCGGCGAGGGGCGTGATCGGGTCGATCACCCCGGCATTGCCGATCAGGATATCCAGCCGCCCGGTCGCGCTGATGCAGGCATCGACTGCGCCCTGCACCTCGTCATACCGGCTGATGTCGCAGGGCGTGACGATGGCGCGCGGGCCGATCTCTGCGGCCAGCGTGGCAATGGCGTCGCGGTCGCGCGCGGCCAGTGCCACATGCGCGCCTGCGGCGGCAAACAACCGCGCCGTCGCAGCCCCGATCCCGCGGCTTGCGCCGGTGATCAGGGCGGTCTTGCCGGTCAGGTCCATGTCGCTTCTCCGTTTCCTGCGGTTGCCCGGATTGGTAGCGCGCCGCCCGGTCGAGGTCCACCCAGAACAGCCCTTGACCCTGCCGCCTCATCGTCAGAAGCTGTGCGCGCATTTCAAGTAAAGGGGTTCGCCATGACGTTCCGCAACAAGGGGGCCTGCTCCGCGGCCGCATTATTCATTTTCACGTCCGGATCGGCCGCTTTGGCGGATGTCACGCCTGAACAGGTCTGGCAGGACTGGCAGGAGTACCTCGAGGGATTCGGCTATTCGGTCGAGGCGAGCGAGGCGAAATCGGGCGATACCCTGACCGTCAGCGATATCACGCTCGAAATCGACATGCCCGAGGACCAGGGCAGCGCCAGCATCGCGCTCGACGAGGTCCTGCTCAGGGATAATGGCGATGGCACGGTGCGGGTGTCCTTTCCTGAATCGATGCCGATGGTGATTGTCGGCACCGGGCCGGAGGGCGAAACCGTCAAGACCGAGCTCGATTACCGCACCAGCGAGTTCGAGATGTCGGTCGCGGGCGATCCCGATGACATGACCTATGATTACAGCGCCGCGTCGATGACCGTGGCCCTGACCGGGGTCGAGGCCGAGGGCGAAGCGGTCGAGATCGGCGCCGCCAGCATGACAGCCAATGATGTCGCGGGCACGAGCCGGATGGTCACCGGCGACATGCGCGACGTGTTCCAGACATTCAGCGCCGGTCCGGTGACCTATACGCTCGACGTCACCGACCCCGAAGAGGGCGGGCGCGTTCTGGCCTCGGGCGGCTATGAAAGCGTGCGCTTTGAAGGCACCGGCATGCTGCCGCCCGATATCGGCAGCGATGACATGGCGGCCATGCTGGAGGCCGGGTTCAGCATGGACGGGCGTTTCACCTTCGAGACCGGCACAAGCGAATTCAACTTCGAGAACGACGATGCCCCGATGAAGGGGAGCACGCAGTCGCGCAGCGGCACGCTCGACATCGCGATGAACAGCGAGCAGCTGCATTATGGCGCCGCCGCGCAGGAGGTGCAGATCGAGATCGAGGGCGCGGGCCTGCCCTTTCCGGTGGAACTGGCGATGCAGACGCTGGCGCTCGATCTGACCGGCCCGGTTTCCGAAGGCGAGGAGCCGCAGGATTTCGCCGGCGCCTTCACGCTCGCGGATTTCACCATGTCCGAGATGCTCTGGGCGATCTTCGATCCCGGCCAGGAACTGCCGCGCGATCCGGCGACGCTGGTGATCGACCTTTCGGGCAAGGCGAAGTTGCTGTTCGACCTGCTCGATCCCGAGCAGATCGAGGCGATGGAGGAGTCCGATGCGACACCGGGCGAACTCAACGCGCTGACGCTGAACGATCTGACCCTGCGTCTTGCAGGCGCAGAGCTGACCGGTGCCGGCGATTTCACCTTCGACAATGACGACCTCGAAAGTTTCGACGGGATGCCCGCCCCCGAAGGCACGCTCGATCTGAAGCTGGTGGGCGGTAACACGCTGCTCGACAAGCTGATCGCGATCGGCATCCTGCCGCAGGAACAGGCCAGCGGCATGCGCATGATGATGGGGCTTTTCGCCCGTCCCGGCGCGGGTGAGGACGAGCTCAACTCGACCATCGAGGTCACAGCAGACGGGCAGGTCCTGGCCAACGGGCAGCGCATCAAGTAACCGCCCCGCCCTTCATCTGGCTGAAAATACCTCGGGGGGTCCGGGGGGCTGGCCCCCCGGTCGTGCCCCGGACATGCGGCGCGGCGGCCTTTTCGGCTGCGCCGCTCTTGCACCCTCATGAGGCAGGGGCTACCTGTTGCGCGCCACAGGAGAGATGCATGACACAGGCGCTTCACCAGATCACCGACGCGTTGCTGGATGCCGCGCGCAAGGCCGGGGCCGATGCGGGCGATGCGATGGCGATGAACGGGCGTTCTGTCACCATCGACATGCGCGGCGGGACGCTGGAACAGGCCGAGCGCGCCGAAGGGCTGGATATCGGCCTCAGGGTGCTGATCGGGCAACGCCAGGCCTGCGTTTCGGCTTCGGATGCGCGCCCCGAGGTCCTGACGGCGCTGGCGGAACGCGCCGTGGCGATGGCGCGCGAGGCGCCCGAGGACCCCTGGATCGGGCTGGCCGATCCCGAGCAGCTGTCCGAGACGCGCGACGCCGACGCGCTGGAACTGGCCGATCCCGCGCCCGAACCTTCGCCCGATCAATTGCAGGAGGACGCGCGCGCCGCCGAGGCCGCCGCGCTGGCCGTCGAGGGTGTCACACAGGTGCAGTCCGCCAGTGCCGGTTACAGCTGGCGGGCGGTTCACATGGCTGCGACCAACGGCTTCTCGGGCGGTTATGCGCGCAGCGACCGGGGGATTTCCTGCGTCGCCATCGCCGGTGAGGGCAGCGGCATGGAGCGCGATTACGACGGCGACAGCCGCATCTTTCATGATGATCTGCGCAGCGCCGACGATATCGGCCGTCGTGCCGGGGAACGCGCGGTGGTCGCGCTAAACCCGCGCCGCCCGCGCACGGGTGCTTACCCGGTGCTGTTCGACGAGCGCATTTCGTCCTCGCTGATCGGGCACCTGCTGATGGCCGCCAATGGCGCGGCGATCGCGCGGGGCTCGTCCTGGCTGCTGAACCGTCTGGGCGAAGAGGTGCTGCCGACATCGCTGTCGCTGATCGAGGACCCGTTGCGCCCGCGCGTCATGGGTTCGCGCCCGTTCGATGGCGAGGGCCTGCCGACGCGCCGCCGCGCCATCGTTGAAAACGGTGTGCTGGCGGGGTGGACCCTGGATCTGGCCAATGCCCGCAAACTGGGCATGGCCCCGACCGGCAATGCGCGGCGCAGCGCCTCGTCGCCACCGAGCCCCACCACCTGGAATGTCGCGCTGACCCAGGGCGAGCAGAGCCGAGAGGACCTGATTGCCCAGATGGGCACCGGGCTGCTGGTCACGTCGATGATCGGCTCGACCGTCAATCCCAACACCGGCGACTATTCGCGCGGGGCTTCGGGGTTCTGGGTCGAGAATGGCGAGATCGTCTGCCCGGTCAATGAATGCACCATCGCGGGCAACCTGCCCGAGATGCTGCGCCGCATCACGCCCGCCAACGATGCGCGCCCCTGGCTGAGCCGGGTGGTGCCCTCGCTTCTGGTCGAGGGTCTGACGATTGCCGGCGAATGATCTTGACCTTCTGATCGACGCCGCCCGCGCGGCGGGCGAGGTGGCGGCGCGCTTTGCCGGGCCAGAGGCGAAGCGTTGGGACAAGCCTGGCGGGCTTGGCCCGGTGACCGAGGCCGACATGGCGGTGAATACGCTCCTGGCGGCGCGTCTGCTGGGCGCGCGGCCCGATTACGGCTGGCTTTCCGAGGAAAGCGAGGACACCAGCGCGCGGCTTGATCGCGAGCGGGTGTTCATCGTCGATCCGATCGACGGCACGCGCAGTTTCATCGAAGGCTCGGGCACCTGGGCGCATGCGCTGGCGGTGGCCGAGGCGGGAAAGATCACGGCGGCAGTCGTCTATCTGCCGATGCGCGACAAGCTTTACGCCGCCGCCCTGGGGCAGGGCGCGACCCTCAATGCGCGCCCGATCCGGGTCAGCGACAGGGCTGATCTCGATGGCGCGGCGGTGCTGGCCGCCAAGCCCAACTACGCGCCCCGGCACTGGCCGCGCGGCGTGCCCGAGGTGAAACGCGCCTATCGCCCCTCGCTGGCCTATCGTCTGAGCCTGGTGGCCGAGGGGCGCTATGACGCGATGCTGACGCTGCGCGACAGCTGGGAGTGGGATATCGCCGCCGGTGCGCTGATCCTCGACGAGGCCGGTGCGCGGGTTTCGGACCGCAACGCCAGGCCGCTGCGCTTCAACAACCCGGTGCCGCAGGTCGGCGGCGTTGTCGCCGCGAACCCGCTGCTGCATGCCGCGCTGGCCGAAGCGCTGGCGCCCGAAGCCTCCGCCTGATTTCGCCGCAGCGCGGCGTGGGCGCCCTCTTGTGCGCCCGCATGATCCGGGGCAGATGCGACAGGGGCTACATCCCGAAAGGCAGCTTGACGATGGCACGATCCGACAACCTGACAGGTGCGCTTCTGATGATGGGGTCGATGGTGGCCTTTACCGTCAATGACGTGTTCATCAAGACGCTGGCGGGTGACATTCCGCTGTTTCAGCTGTTGTTCCTGCGCGGCATCGTGACCACCATCCTTGTCGGCGCGATTGCCTGGCGGATGGGGGTGCTGCGGGTGCGCCTGTCGCGGCGTGACATGGGCAGCGTGGCAATTCGCATCATCGCCGAGATCGGCGCGGCGTATTTCTTTCTGACCGCGCTTTTCAACCTGCCGATCGCCAATGTCACCGCCATCCTTCAGGTGATTCCGCTGACCATCACGCTGGCGGCGGCGGTGTTCTACCGCGACGCGCTTGGCTGGCGGCGGCTGGTGGCGATCCTGATCGGGTTCGGCGGCGTGCTGCTGATCGTGCGGCCCGGTGCCGATGATTTCACGGTCTATTCGTTCTACGCGCTGGCGGCGGTCGGCTTTGTCACGCTGCGCGATCTCATTACCCGGCGGCTGTCGCGCGATGCGCCCTCGATGCTGGTCACCTTCATCACCTCGGCGTCGATCATGGTGGCTTTCGGGCTGGCCAGTCTCGGCGGCGACTGGGTCGCGGTGGATCTGCGCGCCGCGGGCCTGGTTCTGGGGGCGTCGGTGATGGTGGTGGGGGGCTATCTCAGCTCGATCATGGTGATGCGGGTGGGCGAGGTCAGCTTTATCGCGCCGTTCCGCTATACGGGCCTGATCTGGGCGCTGTTGCTGGGCTGGCTGGTGTTTGGCGAATGGCCTGCGCCGGTCACGCTGGTCGGTGCCGCGATCGTGGTGGGGTCGGGCATGTTCACGTTGTACCGAGAGGCGCAACTGGGTTGGAAAAGACGCTCTTCACTTGCGCCTCGTCCACGTTGAAGCGCGCCTTGAAGGCGGCGCGCTGCTTGTCGTCGAGGGGCATGAGCGGCCCGGAGGAGGGGGTTGAATCATTGTCCCCATGCACCGCCCGCAGGAACATCGGCATGGTGGGGTCGACCAGGGTCGGCATCTGTTCATGCAGCTTGTGATGGGGATAGTTCATCACCGTCTTGGGATCGCCGGGCCGAAACAGCACCGCCAGCCCGCAGGCCCAGAACGGCGCCTGCACTGCGCGGGCGCGGATGCCTTCGCGGGACAGTTCGACGGTGTAGCCGCTGCGATACTCGAACGCCATGTTGCGCCAGCTCTCGCGCATGCGTGCGCTGCGCCGGGCGGTGCGGCGCAGCGTGCCGACGAAATTCACCCCGACCGCGTCGTCGTCATCGAGGCGGAACTGGATCGACTCGGTCTCGTCCTCGCCCAGTTCGGCCTTGATCGCCAGCTGCATCGCAAGGCGATGTTTCATCGGCGCGCTGGCGACGATGCGGATCTGGGGGATGGCGGCGGTCAGCGCCTCGAGCCGGTCCCGCCAGACTGCCGGCAGGCTTTCGCCCACCAGCACGATGAAGGTGAAGCGCGGGTCGCGCTGTGCCGCCATCGAGGGCAGGGTGAGCGTTTCAAAATGTCGGAACCGGAGCGCCATGCGGTCCGGGTCGTACAGATAGGCCTCGCGTTCCGCGATACTGTCATGCATGCGCTTGAAACCGCCCTCGGCGGGATAGGAAAAGCGGCAGATACCAACAACACGCATGAAACCGGACCTTGCTTGACGGCGTTTCGCGCATGCTGGCAAAACCCTGTGACCGGAACAAGCCCAAAGCCCGACAATGCCATGACCGCGTGCGCGATCACCACGCCGCCGAAGCAGGGCCGGAACGGGGCAAGGGCTGTTGACAAGGCAAACGACTCCCCCTATACGCGCCCCATCCCGGCCAAGGGGGTCGCCCCGCAGCCGATATCATAACTGAAGTGGTCACGATCCGGGCGTCCAGCGCTCCGATCCTCTGGAAACCCACCGCGTCGTACCTGAACGAGCAGGCTGCGATAGCGGTTTTTGCGTTTTGCGGACGCGTGAGGCGCTGCATAGGAATGAACCCGCACGGCTTTTCGTGCAGACACATGTGTTGAGAGACGGGGAAAGATACCCAATGCCAACGATCCAACAGCTGATCCGTAAACCGCGTCAGCCGAAAATCAGAAGTCAGAAGTCCATGCACCTTCAGGGGTGCCCGCAGAAGCGTGGCGTTTGCACACGCGTCTACACCACGACGCCGAAGAAGCCGAACTCGGCCATGCGTAAGGTTGCCAAGGTGCGCCTGACCAATGGTTTCGAGGTCATCAGCTACATCCCCGGCGAAAGCCACAACCTTCAGGAACACTCGGTGGTCCTGATCCGTGGCGGCCGTGTCAAAGACCTTCCCGGTGTGCGCTACCACATCCTGCGCGGCGTTCTCGATACGCAAGGCGTCAAGGATCGTAAGCAGCGTCGCTCGAAATACGGCGCCAAGCGTCCGAAGTAAGAGGAATAACAGATGTCCCGTCGTCACGCCGCTGAGAAACGCGAAATCCTGCCCGACGCCAAGTATGGCGACCGGGTTCTGACGAAGTTCATGAACAACCTGATGGTCGACGGCAAGAAGTCCGTCGCCGAAAAGATCGTCTACAACGCGCTCGATCGCGTCGAGGACAAGGCCAAGCGCGCGCCGGTGGAAATCTTCCACGAGGCGCTCGACAACATCAAGCCCGCGGTCGAGGTTCGCTCGCGCCGGGTTGGTGGCGCCACCTACCAGGTGCCCGTCGAGGTCCGCCCCGAGCGCCGTGAGGCGCTGGCGATCCGCTGGCTGATCACCGCCTCGCGCGCCCGCAACGAGAACACGATGGAAGAGCGCCTTGCCGGCGAACTGCTGGACGCGGTGAACAGCCGCGGCACTGCCGTCAAGAAGCGCGAAGACACTCACAAGATGGCCGAGGCGAACAAAGCCTTCAGCCACTACCGCTGGTAAAGCTCGGAAGGCTCACGACAATGGCACGCGAATTTTCGCTCGATCGCTACCGCAACTTCGGGATCATGGCGCATATCGATGCAGGCAAGACCACCTGCACCGAGCGCATCCTGTTCTATACCGGCAAGTCCCACAAGATCGGTGAGGTGCACGATGGTGCGGCCACGATGGACTGGATGGAGCAGGAGCAGGAACGCGGCATCACCATCACGTCGGCGGCGACCACCACCTTCTGGTTCCGCACCGAGGATGGCGAGAACCCGACCGGCATCTATGGCGACACCCCGCAGGAAGCCAAGTTCCGCTTCAACATCATCGACACGCCCGGCCACGTCGACTTCACCATCGAAGTCGAGCGTTCGCTGGCCGTTCTGGACGGCGCCGTCGCCGTTCTGGACGCCAACGCCGGTGTCGAGCCGCAGACCGAAACCGTGTGGCGTCAGGCTGACCGCTACAAGGTGCCGCGCATCGTGTTCGTCAACAAGATGGACAAGATCGGCGCCGATTTCTTCAACTGCGTCGACATGATCGCCAGCCGCACGGGCGCCGTGCCGGCACCGGTCCAGCTGCCCATCGGGGCCGAAGACAAGCTGGAAGGCATCATCGACCTCGTGACCATGAAGGAATGGGTCTGGATCGGTGAGGATCTCGGCGCAAGCTGGGTCGTCCAGGAAATCCGCGACGACATGAAAGAGCTGGCCGAGGAATGGCGCGGCAAGCTGATCGAGAACGCCGTCGAAATGGACGACGCCGCGATGGAAGCGTATCTCGAGGGCGAAGAGCCCGACGAGCCGACGCTGCGTTCGCTGATCCGCAAGGGCACGCTGTCGATGAGCTTCGTTCCGGTTCTTGCCGGTTCGGCATTCAAGAACAAGGGCGTGCAGCCCCTGCTGAACGCCGTGATCGACTACCTGCCCGGTCCTCTGGACGTGCCGCCCTACATGGGCTTCTCGCCGGATGACGAGACCGAGACCCGCAACATCGAGCGCCGTCCCGGCGACGATCAGCCCTTCGCGGGCCTGGCGTTCAAGATCATGAACGACCCGTTCGTCGGCACGCTGACCTTCACGCGGATCTATTCGGGTCTGCTGGAAAAGGGCGGCAGCGTTCTCAACGCGACCAAGGGCCGCAAAGAGCGGATCGGCCGCATGATGATGATGCACTCGAACTCGCGCGAAGAGATCGATTGGGCCGGTTCGGGCGACATCATCGCGCTGGCGGGTCTGAAGGAAACCACCACGGGCGACACGCTCTGCGATGCGCAGAAACCGGTTGTTCTGGAAACCATGACCTTCCCCGATCCGGTGATCGAGATCGCGGTCGAGCCCAAGTCGAAGGCCGACCAGGAGAAGATGAGCCAGGGTCTCCAGCGGCTTGCCGCCGAGGATCCGTCCTTCCGCGTCGAAACCGACCTCGAGTCGGGCCAGACGATCATGAAGGGCATGGGCGAACTTCACCTCGACATCCTGATCGACCGTCTGCGCCGCGAATTCAAGGTGGACGCCAATATCGGTGCTCCGCAGGTTGCCTACCGCGAGACGATCGGCCACGAGATCGAACATACCTATACCCACAAGAAACAGACTGGTGGGTCGGGTCAGTTCGCCGAGGTCAAGATGATCATCTCGCCGACCGAGGCGGGCGAAGGCTACAGCTTTGAAAGCCGCATCGTCGGTGGCTCGGTGCCCCGCGAGTACATTCCGGGCGTCGAGAAGGGGATCGAAAGCGTCATGGACAGCGGTCCGCTGGCCGGCTTCCCCGTGATCGACTTCAAGGTCGCGCTGATCGACGGCAAGTTCCACGACGTGGACTCCTCGGTCATGGCCTTCGAGATCGCCGCACGGATGTGCATGCGCGAAGGTCTCAAGCGGGCCGGCGCCAAGCTGCTGGAGCCGATCATGAAGGTCGAGGTGGTGACGCCCGAGGAATATACCGGCAGCATCATCGGCGATCTGACGTCGCGTCGCGGCCAGGTCTCGGGCCAGGCGCCGCGCGGCAATGCCATCGTGATCGACGCCAACGTTCCGCTGGCCAACATGTTCGGCTATATCAACACGCTGCGCTCGATGTCCTCGGGCCGCGCCCAGTTCACGATGCAGTTCTCGCATTACGATCCGGTGCCGCAGAACATCAGCGACGAGATCCAGTCGAAATACGCATAAGAAGCGGTGCGGGGGAGACCCCGCACCCTACCCACCCGTAGGGTGCGTGCCTGCACGCACCGCCACAAAAACCAGGAGGCCATCATGGCAAAGGAAAAGTTTGACCGTTCGAAACCGCATGTGAACATTGGCACGATTGGCCATGTTGACCACGGCAAGACGACGCTGACGGCGGCGATCACGAAGTATTTTGGTGATTTCCGTGCGTATGACCAGATCGACGGCGCGCCCGAAGAGAAGGCCCGCGGGATCACGATCTCGACGGCGCATGTGGAATACGAGACGGACAACCGTCACTATGCCCACGTCGATTGCCCCGGCCACGCGGACTACGTGAAGAACATGATCACGGGTGCAGCGCAGATGGACGGCGCGATCCTGGTGGTGAACGCGGCCGACGGCCCGATGCCGCAGACGCGCGAGCACATTCTGCTGGCGCGCCAGGTCGGCGTTCCGGCGCTGGTGGTGTTCATGAACAAGGTCGACCAGGTTGACGACGAAGAGCTTCTGGAGCTGGTCGAGATGGAGATCCGCGAGCTTCTGAGCTCGTATGACTTCCCGGGCGACGACATTCCGATCGTTGCCGGCTCGGCGCTGGCGGCGATGGAAGGGCGTGACCCCGAGATCGGCGAGAACAAGATCCGCGAGCTGATGGCGGCGGTTGACGATTACATTCCGACCCCGGCGCGTGCGGTTGACCAGCCGTTCCTGATGCCGATCGAGGACGTGTTCTCGATCTCGGGCCGCGGCACGGTTGTGACCGGCCGTGTGGAGCGTGGCGTGATCAACGTGGGCGACGAGATCGAGATCGTCGGCATCAAGGACACGCAGAAGACGACCTGCACGGGCGTCGAGATGTTCCGCAAGCTGCTGGATCGCGGCGAGGCGGGCGACAACATCGGTGCGCTGCTGCGCGGGATCGACCGCGAGCAGGTCGAGCGCGGTCAGGTTCTGTGCAAGCCGGGTTCGGTGACGCCGCACACGAAGTTCGAGGCCGAAGCCTATATCCTGACGAAGGAAGAGGGTGGCCGTCACACGCCGTTCTTCGCCAACTACCGCCCGCAGTTCTACTTCCGCACGACGGACGTGACCGGGACGGTGACGCTGGCCAGCGGCACCGAGATGGTGATGCCGGGCGACAACGTGTCCTTCGAGGTCGAGCTGATCGCGCCGATCGCCATGGAAGACGGCCTGCGCTTCGCCATCCGCGAAGGCGGCCGCACCGTCGGCGCCGGCGTCGTCTCCAAGATCATCGAGTGATCGACGCGCATATCTGATTGCAGGGGCGCCCTTTCGGGGGCGCCCTTTTTCTTTGCGCGCCGCGCAATTCCCCGCGCCCGCCTGGGCGTGAGGCGCCGCGGGCACGCCATAATTGTGGCCAAATGATCTTGTAGATACCGCCGCGATCCAGATGGAGGTATGCCCATGGTACGAGTCGCAGATGATCCCGGCGCCACGCTCGGCTGGGTCGGTTTCGCCACGGGTGCGGCCGCGCTCATCCTGACAATCGTGATTTTCTGGTCCGGCCCTTTCGCCCCGCAGCAAAGCGCGGGCGTCGGTCTGGGCGAACTTGCAGCCGAGATCGCCAAATCCGCTGCCCGGTCGGTCGCAGGTCAGCCACAGCCCGAACCGGTGGCCGCCACCCGCAATATCGACGACTATCTCTCGATCGGGGCCGGCCTTCTGGCGGGGCTCGCCATCGTCCTGGGCGTCGCCGCGTTCATCCGTCACGAACGCAGGCGCGTGGCGCTTTCCGGGGTCACGCTGGGTGGGCTTGCGGTGGGCTTCCAGCTTTTTGCCTGGGTCGTGATGCTCATTGTCGGCGCGATCGTGATTTCGACTTTGATCTACTCGCTCCGCGACACGTTCGGGGACATCTTCGGCGGATTGTCCGATCTCTGAACCCGGCCTGTGACGGACGAGAAAGGGCTGCGCCCGGTCCTGCAGCGTCATGCGCATGGCCGGTATCTGCTTGCTTGTGCGCGCCGAGACTGGTCACTTTCGGACCTCATCATCCGTGCGGCCTCGTATCGTGTCTCTCGCGCGGCTAGACTGTCTTCATGCTCGACTTTGACACATGCAACGCGGCGCGGTTGAGGCGCGATCCTGCATTCGACGGAAAGTTCTTCACGGCTGTCCGCACGACGGGTATCTATTGCCGCCCGGTCTGCCCGGTGAAGCATCCGCATACCGAGAATGTCGGCTATTACCCGACCGCCGCCGCGGCCGAGCGGGCGGGCTATCGCCCTTGCCTTCGATGCCGGCCGGAAACGGCACCGTTCTGCGCGGCGTGGAACGGCACCCGGACCACCGTGGAGCGGGCATTGAAGCTGATCGAGAATGGTGCGCTGGATACAGGTTCGGTGGCTGAGCTGGCCGATCGTCTGGGTGTCGGTGCGAGACACCTGTCACGCCTCTTTTCCGATCATGTCGGCGCATCGCCGCTTCAGACCGCCCAGACCATGCGGATCGGACGGGCAAAGCGTCTTCTCGACGACACCACGCTGTCGATCACGGAGATCGCGTTCAAGGCGGGCTTTGGCAGCGTCCGGCGGTTCAATTCCGCCTTCCTGAAACTCTACGGGCGGTCACCCTCGACGATCCGAAGGCCAAGGCAATGAATGGATTGCGCTACACCCATGTCGAAAGCCCGGTCGGGGATCTTCTGGTGGCAGGCACTGAAGAGGCGCTGCACTTTCTGAGTTTTCCGACCGGGCACAAGGCGTTCCGTCCGCGCCCGGAATGGCGGCGCGACGATGCGCCGTTTCAAGAGGTCCGGCGGCAGCTTGACGCATATTTCGCGGGCGACCTTCGCAGGTTCGAGCTTGCTCTGCACCTGTCGGGCACGGAGTTCCAGAACAGTGTCTGGCGCTCTCTGGCCGATATCCCTTTCGGGCAAACGCGGAGCTATGGCCAGATCGGACGCAGCGTCGGTCGTCCGAAAGCGAGCCGTGCTGTCGGGGCGGCGAACGGGAGCAATCCGCTTCCGATCATTCTGCCCTGTCATCGCGTGATCGGAGCGGGCGGATCACTGACCGGATTCGGGGGCGGTCTTGCCGTGAAGGCGTTCTTGTTGCGCCATGAGGGCGTGCTTGTGTGATGGCTCGATGCCGAAGAGGGCCAACGTCGCCAGCTGCAGGCGGACGGCAACGCGTTGGCTTTCGGAGGACATTCCTTTCCGGCCTGTGAGGCTGGTTCCTGTGCGACCGGGTCAATCGGTCGCAAGGGGGAAGGCGCCCGCTGGCCGGTTTTCACATGCAGAAACCGGCAGGTGAGCCGCCCCGAACCGCGCGGGAAAACATCGGGATTCCCGATGCAAAACAATGGCAAGCGGTATGTTTCTGCGCTTGCGAAATCGTACTCTGCATACGATGGTATTCAGCTAAGTTATTGATATATTGACTTTTTTCGGAAATCCCGCACCCTTGGATGGTTCAAGGGAGAGGCATTTATGGACAAGCTCAATGTTGGCGCATGGGAAGGGCGCGCGGAATGTCATCATGGTGTTCTGAGCGAGGCCCAGGCGGCGCAGGTCCACGCCACGCTTGGTGTGCCGGGCACGGCGGCACCGCGCGAGGGCGAGGCGATGGCGCCGCTCTGGCACTGGTGCGCGTTCAACCCGACAGTGCCGCAGGAGGAACTGGCACGCGACGGGCATCCCGCGCCGGGTGGCTTTCTGCCGCCGTTGCGCCTTCAGCGGCGGATGTGGGCCAGCGGCAGTCTGACCTTCGGTGCGCCGTTGCGGGTGGGCGAGCGGCTGACGCGGCATTCCTTTATCAGCCGGGTCGCCGAGAAGGAGGGCAAGACCGGGCCGATGGTGATGGTGTCGGTCGATCACCGCATTCACGGCGAGCGCGGGCTGGCGATCGAGGAACGCCAGCATATCGTCTATCTGGACA
>Ga0209344_10001097_pt1 | contig 37896 bp, 32 predicted proteins | sample Cruoilmetagenom6_FD_187293 | JGI IMG/M metagenome (GOLD analysis project Ga0209344, IMG submission 187293) | Oil polluted marine microbial communities from Coal Oil Point, Santa Barbara, California, USA - Santa Barbara Oil Seep Sample 6 (SPAdes)... | ecosystem: Environmental > Aquatic > Marine...
ACCTCTCATAACACTAATTCACCTTACGAGAAGCAACTCCAAAAAGCCCCTAACAATCAATTAGAACCTAAAAGGATTCATGAAGTTATGAAAAGATTTGATATTTTAAAACTTAAACTTAAAAACAACCACCTCAAAAGGCCTAAAAACCAGTTGACACACTATTTCTTAGCTGTCACACCCCCTAAAGCACGACGCTCATTATTATACACATTCCTTTTCCCAACAAACCCAACATGTCCTCCATATTTTGGCATTTCTAAATACAAACTTGGATTATGTTTGGCTTCTTTTACAGGATAACATTCTGCGGATAAAAAAGAATCATTAAGTGCGTTAATGATTAAAGATGGTACTTTAATATTTAGCAAGAATTGCAAGCAACTAGCCTTCTCATAATAATCTAAAGCATCTTTAAAACCATGCGCTTTTGACGTATAAACATCATCAAAGTCTTTTAAAGTTTTTATTGAATCAAAATCCGAAACTGATATATCATTAGGAAATTGACCTAGTTTTGGCTTCAACTTATCTTTTAAATGCGCTAAAAAACGAATCGCGTAATGTTTATTTTTTAAACTCAATAATTCCCCACAAGAGCCTTTTAAATCACAAGGTGTAGACACCGCAATAACCGACTTTAATTCCGTTGGAAGCTCTCTTCCTTCACCTGCATATTTCAAAACCATATTAGCACCTAAGCTAATACCTTTAATATAGATGTTATCATATTGCCCTTTTGACAACACATGCTGCACCACAGCATCTAAATCTTCTGTGGCACCAGAATGATAACTACGAAATAAGAGATTAGGCTCACCACTACACCCTCTAAAATTAACCGCAACAGCATCGATGCCGTTATCATTAAACAATTTTGCAGAACCTGTTATATAAGGTCGTTGCGCACTACCTTCTAACCCATGTAAGAGAATAATGATTTTATTCGATTTTTCTTCAGCGTAGCTCCAATCTAAATCTAGAAAGTCCATATCTGGCAATATAATACGCTCTCTAGTTTGGTTTACTCCATCAACTTTACGAGCTAGCCCAGAAAACACCGTAGACACAAAGCTTTTTTTAGCCCAGAATGGTGGTTTGTAGGTAGATTCTATTATTGGCATTTTCCGTATTCTGTATTTAGTTTTTTAATAGGGTGAACATGCTATACGTCAGTTCGAGTGAAATTGACTTTTTTCAATTTTGTATCGAGAACTTTTTAAAGGGTTACTATAAAAAAACTTCTCGATACAATTTCTCATGCTTCGAAATCACTCGAAGTGACCACTGCAATGTAATTATTATGTTATTTAAGCACAGTAAACTCTATAGACGAATCATTAAAGACCTTATGTGTTTGCTTTTGAAAATCCGATTCCTTAGCCTCGAAGATGTTATCGACATAGGTCTGTGGATTCGCATCTATATAAGGAAAAAATGTACTTTGAACTTGCACCTGAATCTTATGTCCTTTTTTAAAGGTATGAAACACATCTTGCAACTTCAAATTCACTTTTGTCTTTTCATTCGGCACAAAAGGCTCTGGCTTTGACATACTATTTCTAAAACGCCCTCTTAAGACTTCACTGCGCACCATCATGTGATAATTACTCAGTTTTAAATGGTCTTGAACATCTTCTGTGTTTTTAGTATCTGCAGGAAACACATCAATGACTTTTACAATCCAATCTGCTGCTGTTCCTGTGGTTGACACGTATAACTTGGTTAGAATATCTCCAGCAAGTGTAACATCATCTTCTAAGATTTCCGTTTCAAAAGTTAATACATCTGGTCGTCTTGAAGCAAAACGCTGATCGTCTGTCATAAATTTACGTGGCGTAAAACCAACTTTAATATCTTCCGTGTATGGCACAGGTTTTTTAGGATCGCTAACAAATTCTGATACTCCATACATTTTATTAGGCTGTTGCGTTAAACGCTCATAAGGCTGCATGTAATAACTTTCCTTCGTTGTCTTTTTTGGTGGCCAAGCTTCAAAGGACTGCCATTCTTTGGTTCCTGTATTAAAGAATTGTGCTTCAGGCAAATTAGTTTCTCCATCTGCCTTTCCTTTAAGAAAATGATTAAAGAATTTGGTTTCAATATTTTTTTGAAAATGATCTGAAATGCGATCTCCAAAATGAATATTCCCAACTACTTGTCTCTCTTTGCTTCTAGCCCAATCACCATGACCCCAAGGTCCAAAAACAACCGTATTATAATTATCACTATTCTTTTCAATGCTTTTATACGTATTAAAAGGCCCATATAAATCTTCAGCATCAAATAAACCACCAACAATCATCGTCGCAGGCTTGATATCTTTTAAATGTTGAATAATACCTCTACCCTTCCAAAACTCATCATAAATAACATGGGTTTTAATTTGCTCCATAAACACATTAGTGCTGTCGTAGAACTTATTCAATTTACTTAATGGCATATGGTCTAAAAAAAACTGATGTTGATCTTCGGTGCCAATATCAGGAAATGTGTACCAAGATTCTTTAGTTGGCTGATCTTTCATGTATCCGAAAACCGAAGTCGCCCTCCAATAACTCAATAAAAACGCACCATTATGAATAAAATCATCAAAAAAGAAATCTCCAATACAAGCTTGAGGAGACACTGCTTTTAAAGCAGGATGCGAATCTAAAAGTGAATATGTCGCATAAAAGCCAGGATATGAAATGCCGTAAGTCCCAACATTACCATTGTTATTTTCTACATTATTCACCAACCATTCAATAGTATCGTAAGTATCACTAGCTTCATCAGTTTGAGTTCCTGTTTTATTAGAAATATAAGCACGCATATTATCATAAACCCCTTCACTATTCCAACGTCCACGCACATCTTGATACACCATAATATTACCTTCTTCCATAAGGTATTTGTTTGGCCCTAGCTTAGACTTAAATTGATCCTCACCATAAGGTCTGCAACTGTAAGGCGTACGCATCATTAACATTGGGTACGTTTTAGAGGTATCTTTTGGAGAATAAATAGTAGTATGTAACTTAATTCCGTCTCGCATTTCTACCATAACTTCTTTCTTGTTATAATAGTCTTGTGGATTGTAAATCACCTCAACTGTAACTTTTGAAATCTTTTTAATCTCAGGTGTCTCAGTAGATTTACAACTTGAAAGAGTTATAAAAATTAATAGGAAAAGCGTAATTCTTTGGAATATCATTGTCGTTAAATTTTGAAAAGTTTAAAGATAAGCAGTTAAAATTTTATACCTAAAAGGTTTTTAAAACCTCGTAGTATAGCATTAGGTTTTAAGCGACTTCAACCGAAGTAAACTCAAATTTTCCTCCATTAAAAAGCCCTTTATCACTCAATTTTAAAGCTGGAATTACCAGCAACGCCATAAAAGACAAACTCATATATGGTGCATGAAGCGTGCTTCCTAATTGTTTTGCCATTTTATCTAAGTCAGAATACTGCTTTCCTATGATAGCTGCACTTTTATCACTCATAATTCCCGCCACAGGAAGCGCCACCACTTTTTCTTCAGAATTAGATACTGCACAAATACCACCCTCATTTTCCACCAATAAATTTACCGCTTTACAAATCGCTTCATCAGAAACACCAACAGCAATAATATTATGCGAATCATGACCAACAGAACTCGCAATCGCACCTTCTTTTAGCCCAAAGTTTTTAATAAAAGCAATTGCTGGCGTATCGTTTTGGTAACGATTAACAACCGTCATTTTTAAAACATCTGTTTTAGTATTTGACACCAAATTACCGGCTTCAATAGTCGCATCCTCTACAAGCTCATTGGTTACCAACTCCCCATCAACACATTCAATTACTCGAATTTTATGCACTTGTGATTCTAATCTAAAATCTGAAACTTCTTTTTTACTGGTATTGAAATTATTGAGGTTTTCAAATTCAACATGTTTTATTTTAGACACTCCATCACCATAAACCAACTCGCCATTAATGTATGTTTGAAGCGTTTTAAAGTCTTTTAAATCTTCAACAACAATACAATCCGCATTATCACCAACATTTAGCAAACCAACATCTAAACCATAGTGCCTTACAGGATTTACACAAGCCGACTGAAGCACTTTAAAGACATCCACACCTTTTGCAACAGCTCTAGCACATAATTGATTAATATGACCTAAAAGCAAATCATCAGGATGCTTATCATCACTACAAAACATCATATTTCTGTAATGCTCATTTAACAAATCTATAAGCGCATCAAAGTTTTTAGCAGCACTACCTTCTCTGATAATAACCTTCATCCCTTTTTGAAGCTTCTCTAAACCTTCGTCATAAGTAAAACACTCATGGTCTGTAGAGATGCCAGCCGAAATATACTTTGTTAAATCATCTCCTCGCAAACCAGGAGCGTGACCATCAATAGGTTTATTATAATGTTTGGCCCATTCTATTTTTTTCAGCACTTCAGCATCATCATAGATAACTCCAGGATAATTCATCATTTCAGCCAAATACTTAATATCAGGGTTCGCCATTAAAGTTTTAATCGCATCAGAATCAATCACTGCTCCTGCCGACTCAAAACTCGTCGCTGGCACACAAGAAGGTGCTCCGAAATTAAATTTAAAAGGCGTTTTCTTTCCGTTTTCAATCATAAATTCTACACCTTTTACACCAAGCACATTGGCAATTTCGTGCGGATCAGAAACTGTAGCAACTGTGCCGTGGTTTACAGCAATCTTCGCAAACTCAGAAGGTACCAACATAGAGCTTTCAATATGAATATGCGCATCTATAAAACCAGGTAAAATGAAATGATTTTCTTCACAATCCTTTTTTACAATGGCTTTTATTTTACCATTTTCAATAGTTACTTCTCCTTTGTAGATGTTTCGATTACAAATATCTACGATGTTTCCTTTTAATATCAAACTACTAAATTTATTTATGTTACAAAACCACTTAACGAACAGATGCAACTATCTTATTTTAAAATAACTGCATACAACTTATTAAATAGTAACTTTAATTATATTTTTGGTGTTTTTAGTGACTTTAAAACGGTCATCTGCTCGTTTTCCTACCAACCAAACCACCTTATTATCTGAGGCTAAAATCCAAGTATTTTCTTTTTCCACTAACGACACTTTTTCGTCTTTAAGATATTTACTAATTTTCTTTTTACCTGTCATTCCAATAGGCTGAAAAATATCTCCTTCTTTCCATAATCTAAATTCCAATGGAAATTTCAATACATCTTTATCGACAAAAATGGTGCTTTTAGATACATCAAAAAGGCCTTCAACATTCTCAAAAGAAAGCTCTCCTATTGGAGTTTCTATTTCGTTAGCTAGTTCATTAATGAATAGCGCCTCTTTGCTTTGTGCTGAATTCCCCAAATCGGTTAGAATTAAAAAATCACGATGCTTTATTAAACGATGTGAATTAGACCTCACCAATTTACCAGATTGTGCCTCTAATAAGTTTACAATGTCATTCCACTCTGTAAATCCGTAACCCTTAAAAATTTCATATAAATAAGCTTTAGGATTATGGACTTTTTTAAATTCAGAAATCTTATAAGTTATCCCAAATTTATCAATACTTTGAATTGCTCGTTTTGAAAAAGCATCCAAACTTTCCTCAACAATATCAGCTGTATCATTAAGATTCACTAGTGTGTTTTGAAAACTATCTAACAACTGCGGATTAATTTCTTTTAAGATTGGAACAACCTCATGTCGTAATTTATTTCTCAAGTATTTCCTAGAAGCATTACTCGCATCTTCCCGCCAAAGGATATTTTCTTTTTTTGCAAAAGTTTCAATTTGCGCTCTGGAAAAGGACAACAACGGTCTAACAACATTATCGTTTATCATCGGAATTCCGATTAACCCATTTAACCCAGTTCCCCTTGTAAAATTAATAAGAAACGTTTCCAAATTATCGTCTGCATGATGTGCTGTAAGAATATAATCGAATTTTAATTGCTCTGCTAATTCCTTAAACCAATCGTAGCGTAACTCACGCGCTGCCATTTGTATAGAACGTTTATGCGCTTTAGCATATGCTTCTGTATCAAAATTTTGAATAAAAACTTCAACATCTAACGCTTCAGCCAATTCCAAGACAAAAGCTTCATCCTTATTGCTCTCTTCTGCTCTTAAGTTAAAATTACAATGTGCCAAAGAAAAATTCAGACCTAATGCGTGGCATAAATGTGCTAACACCACACTATCAATTCCGCCAGAAACAGCAATAAGCAACTTGCTTTCGTTTAAAACCGAAAGATTATTGTTAATATGGAATTTGAAGTCTTTTTGCACATCTCAAAGGTATTGAAATTATTCATTTCCTAAGAAGCACAAAGAATCAAAGTTTTTCAATTTCTTAACCATAAATACGGATGTTAAAATGACATTTATCATATCAACCTGTTTTCTTTTTATTTAACTTTAAAAGAATTTAAAATTATTAGGTCATGAGTGTAACAGAAAAATCAACAACAGAATCTGCACGAACCGCCTTTGACAAAAAGGTCCTTTCGGCATTACCACACCTTCATCCTTATGTAAAACACAGAATTTATATTGCTGAAACCTCAGGTATTTTACCAAAGAACATGTTTTCTTCTAATGGTATTATTGACGAAAGCATTATTATACTTTACGATAAAGGCTTTAATGTAGATGCAGAGCCTATGGCTATAAAACTCGAATTGTTTAAAATTGTAGACGACTATATGAATGTGCTGTTTAAAAATGAAACATTTCATAAAAGCACAATAAGCACAGACGAGCTTCTTAAAAAGGAATTATCTAAACTTAGCGAAGATTATACCGTTGATGCCGATTTTGATTTTATTTTAAATACCGAGCTTAATGATATTTCTTATCATCAAGATCAGAGTGAGCCATTGCAATTGTATGCCAATAAAGAAACATCAATTTTAAAGGCGTTTGATATCAAAGACTTACCAGCTTCAAAATCGCATAAGGCCTTTGGACAACTTTATAGTTGGCTACCTTTTAACGTTTCTAATATAGTAGATTTATATATTATAGGAAAACTAGATTTTGAATCTATTGCTAAGATTAAGAAGATTGAGCAAAAACGTGTTGAAGCTATTTTTGACAAGGTTAAGCGTACGTTTAGACGGCATATTGAGTGAGCGGTTGCAGTATCACATACTTATAAAAGCTTATATCAAATTTACAAGCAATAGTGTTTGTGAAGGCACCAATCAAACTAGCAACCTCAATTATATACTTTCATTGATCAAAAAAATGCTATCTTTAACCTTGATTTTATTATTTATTTTTTTTATTCACAAATTAAATATAGTACAAGGCAAATCATTGGGCACCTAAAAATTTCAATGTTGTAATTTGAGTTACTATAAACTGTTTACCATTAAAAATATGAAATCAATAAAACTATTATTTTTACTATTGCCTTTCTCTATGATTGCTCAAGATTTAGATTTAATCTTCGCAAAATCTTTTGGGGGAAACTCATTTGACAGTAGTTATTCTATTCACAATGATAATTTTGGGAATATTTATGTTTGCGGCACATTCTCACAAACTGTTAATTTTGAAACCACCTCAGGGATTGTCACCTATGAGAGTTATGGTAATCCTAATTTTAGTGACGCCTTTGTTGCTAAATTCGACAGCATCGGTAATATGACATGGGTAAAAAGAATTGGTGGAGGCAATGTAGATTTTGCATTAGATGTCAAAACAGATGCACTAGGCAATGTATTTGTTCTTGGAACATTTAAAGGGACTACTGATTTTGATCCGGGTCCAAATTCTACTACTCATCAGTCATTTCAACAAAAGCCTTTTTTAGTTAAACTCGATTCAGAAGGAAACTTCAATTGGGTTAATGTTAATATAGGGGTTTCAAGTGGGGCAATTGCAATCGACTCGGATAATGATGTTTTATTATCAGGTATCTTTACTGGAACAATGAGCTACAACTCTGAGACAGGAAGTACAGAAACTATAACATCAAGTGGTTCTGGCCAAGGGCAAGGTATTTTTCTCGCAAAGATAAACGGGAACACTAGTGAATTTATGTTTCTAAAAGCGTTTAAAGATCATGTTTCTCCAAGTTATATGTCAGTTAATACCCTAATTATCGATAATCAAGACAATATTCATATCACTGGTATATTTAACGGTAATGTAGATTTCGATCCTAATGCTGGCGTCCATGAAATAAACCATGGCATAAACCAAGTAACAATGAATGCCGTTTTTATATTAAAATTAACGAATAACGGAGAGTTTTTATGGGTTAAATCAATCTTAGCATATCCACCACCTATTAGTCCTGCTGGTGGTGAACTTTATAGTAAAGACATGGCTCTAGACTCAAATGGAAATCTTTACGTAGTAGGTTTTTTTAGAGGAACAGCAGATTTCAATCCTGAAGTGGAAGTTTATGAATTAACTTCGGTTAATTACAATCGTGATGCTTATATATTAAAATTAGACATTAATGGTGAGTTTTTATGGGCAAAACGCTTTGGAAACAGTATGATAGAATCAATCGTGATTGATGGTGAGGATAACGTTTACACTGCTGGTGTGTTTGCGGGTTCAATAAATTTTAATACGGATGAAGGCCAAGATATTTTCATGTTAACTTCTGCTGGTTTTGATTATCTGGATATTTTTATTCATAAGTTAAACTCAGATGGAAGTTTTATGTTTGCTAATCGAATAGGTGGGCTTCGTAATGATATTCCTTATTCAATGGACATCAGCAGTAATTCTGAAATAATTATGACTGGAACTTTTTATTACACAGTTGATTTTAATCCTGGAGAAGGCGTCTTTGAATTAAGTTCAAATGGATATACTGACATATTTGTAACAAAAATAAATTCAGGAACTTTGTCAACACCTGAAAATATTTTAAATGAAAACAAAATAAAGTTTTACCCTAATCCATTTATAAATAAAATAAATATCAGTAGTCACGAAAAGATTAAGCATATTTCAATCTATGATTTAAATGGAAAGCTTCTAAAACATAAAAAAGCAATAAACACTACATCAATAGACATTAATATTAATGAGAAATGGAGTAATGGTTTATACATTATTAAAATAGAAACTGATTCTTATTATACATACCAGAAAATAATAAAGAATTAATCAAATCTTACATCAGTTAATTCTCAAGAACCTCACGCATAGCCTTTGCTTTAATCAAACATTCCTCGTACTCTTTGAGTGGATCACTTTTTGCCGTAATGGCTCCACCTACAGAATATGAAATGTATTTTTTGGTTTCGTTGTAAAGGATACTTCTAATAATCACATTAAAATCAAAATCACCATTGGGCGCAAAATAACCAACAGAACCAGAGTACAATCCTCGTTTTGTTTCTTCGAGGTTTTCAATGATTTTCATGGCTGATATTTTAGGAGCACCTGTCATGCTTCCCATTGGAAATGTTGTTTTTATAATATCTACAGGGTTGGTCTCTGGTTGTACTTTAGATTGTATGGTAGAAATCATTTGATGCACTTGCAAAAACGAATATACTTTACACAGCTCCTTTACCTCTACACTTCCTTTACAAGCTGTATGTGATAGGTCATTTCTAACCAAATCTACAATCATTATATTTTCGCTACGCTCTTTAGGATCTTTAGATAACTCTTCTGCCAGCCTTAAATCTTCTTCTTTATCTTCTGAACGCTTTGCTGTTCCTTTTATAGGTTGCGAAATGACTTTAGTTCCTGTCTTTTTAATATAGCGTTCTGGTGATGCAGACATCATGTACTTATCTTCAAACTTTAAGAAGCTCGCAAAAGGTGGCCGTGATATAGCATTCAATTTTTTGAATGTCTCCAACGGATTTATTTCACTGTTTTCCGCATAAAACTCCTGACAAAAATTAGCCTCATAAATATCTCCTCTATGAATGTGAGTTAGCATTTTAGTGACTTTATCGGAGTAGTCGTCTTTATGTATTCTTAGTTTTATTTTGATAGGATTCTGAGACTTCTCAACTGCGCTCGAAAAGACACAAGAATTAATAGACAATAGATCATCTGCTATCTCATCATCTACCATTTTTAAATACTGAATTTCAACCTGATTGCCTTTAAACAAAAAGAGTTTTTTAGGCTGAAAGAAATACAAATCAGGAAAATCTAAACCATCAAAATTATTAGATTTTAAGTGTTCCGTTGTATTTTTTAAATCGTAAGCCAAGTAGCCAAAAATCCAATCGTTAACAGACAACTGATAATCTTTTAAACGCTCAAAAGCATCAAAATAATCGGTACGTATGGCCGTAAACGCATCTACTGCCAAAACCCCATCATAACTGCTATACTCATCCTTATGGTTATTAGAATCTAACCAAACGATATCGTCAAATTGTTGACTCCAAAGCAATAGATTTTGCTTAAAGTTTTCAATGTTTTTTGGTTGATGATTTTGTGTTGTCCTCAATAGAAAAATAATTGCTGCAAGTTACTGAAATAATATGATTTCTTTAATTGACATTTTTGTGTTTGAGGTATGGAAAGAAATTTATTTCATCAGAATTTACCCCTCTAAAGTCCCATCAAGGGGACAATTCTTAAAAACATATTTCATATTTCTTAAAACACAACAGTGAGACTGTCCCCTTGAGGGGACTTTAGGGGTGTTTTCAAAGTTAAATTTTAATTCCTTTTAAATACTTTACCTAACATATGTAATATAAAAACCTTGCAGGATAAATGATTAGAATTGTATATTTCAAAAAAAATAAAACGCCATGTATAGTTTAAGTAACGACCTCTTACAAATCAATATAAAATCTAAAGGTGCAGAATTGTGTAATATCACTTCTGTAGAAAACAATACTGAATTTATCTGGCAAGCAGATCCAAAATTTTGGGGAAGCCATGCGCCAAATTTGTTCCCTATTATTGGCTGTATGAAAGACAACAGCTATATCTACAACAACAAAACATACCACATGCCCAAACACGGTTTTGTAAGACATAACGATAATTTTGTTGTCAAAAACCAAACCGATACGAGTATCTCGTTTTTATTAGTATCTAATGACGAACTGTATAAATATTATCCTTTTTTATTTGAATTCGAAATCACTTATACACTTGCTGGTAACACCTTAACAATTAACCATACGATTACAAACTCAGACGCAAAAACACTTTTCTTTTCTTTAGGTGGCCATCCTGCGTTTAATTGTCCGCTTTCTAAAGATGACAATTACACAGATTATTATCTAGAATTTGAACAAGCAGAAAACAGCCAATCGCATGTATTAAACACCAATACCGGATTATTAACGACAGAGTCAATACCTGTATTTAAAGAGGGAAACAAAATACATTTACGCCCAGATTTATTTAATAAAGATGCTTTAATCTTCAAAGATTTAAAGTCGCGAAGAGTAAATTTAACCCATAAAACCAGAGGAAAAGTATTAACTGTAAACTTTAAAGATTTTAAACAACTAGGCATTTGGGCAAAACCAAATGCACCTTATGTATGCATTGAACCTTGGTTAGGTATTGCCGACAATGAAACTACGGACCAAAACATAGAAACTAAAGAAGGAATTTTAAGCCTCAAATCAGGTTCTGTTTTTAACGCTTCTTACAGTATTGAAATAGAACAAAGCCATTTAGTGTAAGTTGAGTAATAAAATAGTAGCTTTGCAGCAAAACTTTGCAACGTGACTTTTAAAGATCTTAATTTAAACACACCTCTATATAACGCCTTAGACGATTTAGGATTTACAACTCCTACTCCAATCCAAGAAGAATCATTTAGTGTGGTAGCTTCTGGTAAAGATGTGGTGGGTATTGCACAAACTGGTACAGGAAAAACACTGGCCTATATGCTTCCTATTCTACGTAATCTTAAGTTCTCAAAACAAGACAACCCAAGAGTCTTAGTATTGGTACCAACAAGAGAATTGGTTGTACAAGTTGTTAGTGAAATTGAAAAATTCTCTAAATACATTAATAATCGTGTGCTAGGTGTTTATGGTGGCACCAACATAAATACACAAAAACAAGCTGTTGCTCAAGGACAAGATATCATTGTAGCCACACCTGGTCGTTTGTATGATTTGGCTGTGAGTAGAGTTTTACAGTTAAAATCCATTCAGAAATTAGTGATTGACGAAGTCGATGTAATGCTAGATTTAGGCTTTAGACATCAGTTAATGAATATTTTTGATATCCTACCACAACGTCGTCAAAACATTATGTTCTCTGCAACGATGACAAAAGATGTAGACGATTTAATTACAGATTTCTTTACAAGTCCTGCAAAAATATCAATTGCTGTTTCTGGTACACCTTTAGAAAACATAAAACAAGAACGCTACGATGTTCCTAATTTTTACACCAAAGTAAATTTATTAGAACATTTACTTCACGATAAAGACACCTTTTCAAGAGTCTTAATTTTTGTGGCTTATAAGAAAATGGCTGACCGCCTTTTTGATAAACTTGAAGAATTATTTCCAGGTCAATCTTGTGTTATTCACTCTAACAAAACTCAAAACTACAGATTGCGTAGTATTGAGCAATTTAGAGAAGGTGAAAACAGATTATTAGTTGCTACAGATGTAATGGCTAGAGGTTTAGATATTGAAGGTGTATCGCATGTTATTAATTTTGACACACCAGACTATCCTGAAAATTATATGCACAGAATTGGTAGAACTGGTCGTGCAGAACAACAAGGACACACCATCTTATTGTCTACAGAAAAAGAACAAGAAAGCTTAAAGCGCATTGAGGAATTAATGCAAATGAAAATTGAAACATTATCAATTCCTGAGCATGTAGCTATTTCAACCGAATTAATAGAAGAAGAACGTCCACAGATTAGAGAACGAAACAATCCAATAAAACGACGTGATGAAGATGCGCCAGGACCTGCTTTTCATGAAAAATCTGAAAAGAACTCTAAAGAAAACTTAGGAGGCTCTTATAAGTTTAAGATTGCAGCAAAGTATAAAAAACCTAAAACACGAGGAGATAAAAATTACAACCGTAGAAATAAGAAATAGTACACACTATCACTTTGTCACTTAGTATAAAGTACTAGTGTAAAATAACACTAATAATTATTCTCGTATATTTATTCGCTGTAAACCAACTTTAGGATACAACCAAAATAATAATTTATCTTAAATATTACCATAAAAAAAACCCTAATCAAATTAATGAAAAGGGTTTTAAATATGTCAAGTACATGCAGGATTGTATTTATGGAAAACATAAATCTATGACCCTAACCTCACAGTTAATCCTGCATTTGTACTTGATTTTCTATTAAATCCTTAATAGGAACAATAAGTCTTCCTTCAGAATTCTTTAAGATGACAGAGATGCTTTGCACGGCATCTATAGTGTATACTTTTTCGTTAAAAATTATTTTTTGTCCAACTTCAAATGTTTTTCGCGCATAAAACGTATTTAATAATTTACCTACGACATCTCTTGCACCTAAACCTACAGCAATAGCAAAGGCTATTAGGAAAGCTGCAATAATCATGTTTATATTATTGGTAATTATATAGGTGTCAATTCCGGCTTGGTTTAAAGCTGTTATAGAAATAAAAGTAAGCAGTAAAAAGAAAACAACATTACTAATCATTTTACCACCAGACAAGTCCATTGACTCAAAAAGAGACTTTAATCCGTTCTTTACAAAATTTGCAAACAAAAGCCCTAATATAAATATCACTAATGCAGCAAACAATTGAGGTAAGTAAGCGAGTAAAGCGCTAACTTGATTAGATATAATCTCTAAGCCCATGATATCAGATGCTGTAATTAGCAACACGATATACATTAACCATTTCACAAAACCTGAAACAATCTTTACAGTATCAAAATTGAGTTTTTTACCTTCTAAAATTTCAATTTCATTAAGTTTATCATCTAATTTATTGACTTTCGCTAATTTTAAAACTTTCTTTATTAGCTTAACAATTAATTTAGTTACAATCCATCCAATAATTAAAACAATAAGCGCACCTATAATATTCGGAAATATTTTAGTTATCTCTAACCACATAGTGGTTAACGACTGCGTTGCAATATCTTTAAATTCTGTCATTTTTTCCATACTAATAATATTACGCTAGGATTTATCTACTGTTTTTCTCTATTATTTGTTACACTCTCAATGATATGAGCGATATTATACGAAAACAACTCAGCTATTTCCATAAGAAGCTTGGCAAGAGCAATATCATGCATAACTTTGCTTTTCAGTTCTTGCGGAACTTCCTGTAAAGGCTTATCGATGTTCTTAAATGGATTTTCCATCTTTCGTATAATTTGCGTACTTACGTACTAGTTTTTCCTTTGCTCTTTTTAATCGCATTTTCACTGCACTTTCTCCTATTTCTAAAGCGTCAGCTAATTCTTTTATTGATAAATTATCTTGGTATTTTAATAATAAAATCATTTTTTCCTCTGGTGAAATCAACTCCATCACTTTCTTTAATTGCTCTACTCTCATGTTTTCAAACTCAACAGTAGAACTTACATCTTCACCAATATTCTCAATATCTACAAGTTCCGAACTTACAGACTTCTTTTCAAATTTCTTCGCTGTATTTCTAGTGACATAATTAACACAATGGTTATAAGTAAATGCATATAACCATGTTGAAAATTTAGACTTACCTTTAAAACTCGCTAATTTTACAAAGACTCTTAAAAAAACATCTTGTGTTAAATCCTTAGCCTCATCAACTCCATTGGCAAATCCATAACACTTATTATAGACCATATTCGCATATCTATCGTACAGCACCTCGAACAACATAGTGTCATTAGTTTTTACGATTGCTTCTACGAGCGCTTCATCGGTTAGGTTATGAATAGCGTCTTTAGTCAAGGTACTTTTTTAGTCTATTAATTAGTTGGTTATTGATATTAAGACACTCCTTTAATTAAGAGGTCACATTTATTCTAAATAAAATTCTTACTTTTTTAAATGATCTTTAATACCATTTAAATGATACTGTAATACTTTTGCTGATATTTGAATTTCCCCTATTAAAAAATAGTAAAGACATTATAAGCCCAAATCCAAATGCTCAAACAGCTATGCCCTACGATTTACTTATATTTCATCAACTTTACGCTCAATTTCAGGGTATTGATTTGCCTAAAAGTAAAAGCATCCTAATACTCAAATATATATTTTTTTACTTCAACTCCTAACTAAAGCAGCATACACTAAAAATCGCTTGGCATAAGCAAGCATTATTAACGAAATTAAAGAATAAAAGCGCCAGTATTCTTAGCCTTAATTCTTCCTTAAATCCATTTTACAAAATTAAAGAATAAAAACATTACAAATAAAAAAAGCGAACTTAATTAAGTTCGCTTTTTACAAAAAATTAGTAATGGAACATTACTCCTTTGCTTCGTCTTTTAAACTCCATCGCAATAATAAAATACCTAATCTTGCAATAACAAATGAAAACAAACCAAAGGTTGCTGTTAATAGCGATACTTTTAGTCCACCTGCAAAAATTGAGGGATCAGGATCTCCCATAGCCTCAACAGAGTCAAAAGCTGTTATTAAGCCAATAACAGAACCTAAAAATCCTAATACTAAACCTAATAAACTAGAATCTACAGTTAGTTTCAGCATTTTTTCAGATTGTTCTCTAGTCTTTTTTAAGGCGATAAAACCTTTTACCAAAAAAAACACAGATAATAAAAGACAGATTAAGATTAAGGACATAAAAAATGGTCCGCCTTCATTAAACCGATCTACAAATGGATTTGATACTATCAAGTGATTTAAAACTAACTGTTCGTTCATGATTGATGATTTTAAATTAAACATAGGCCAAACTTAAATGATATACACACTCAATAATTATAATTGCGACGAATAACCGTTTTAACTTGCGATTAAACCTATTGTTAAATCCATCACTAAATCCGTCATTCGTCTATAAACTCCTTGTACACTACAAAAATGCAGTATTATTGTATTAAGATTATTGTATATGCTTAAAAAGGAATTCATATTAAAAAAAATAGGACAAGGACTACTCCATGCGCTATTTTGGTGTGCAGTACTCCTATTCTACACCTATTTTTTTGGTGTGGGCAGCAATAATTTTAACGATACGCTTGTATTCTCATTGTTTTTAATGCCAATTACTATAGCAACAACATATGTATCTATTTACAAATTAATCCCAGATTACCTTGTAACAAAGCGCTATTTCCTATTTGTTCTTTACAGTAGTTATACACTGATTATTTCGGCCTATTTGGTAATGGTTTCTATCTTTTTCAGTTTGATTTATATTTCTAATTTCGAATATAATGACATGAATCCACTAACAAGAAACATCCTATTTGTAATGACAGGCATCTATCTTGTTACCTTTATTGTGAGCGCTTTTAAACTTATGAAGTTAAACATCAAAGCATCCCAAAAGACTAAGACCCTCGAAACTAAAATTCTTGAAACACAACTTAAATTAAAAGAACAAGAGCTGAAGTATTTAAAAATGCAGATTCATCCACACTTTTTATTTAACACACTAAATACCATGTACGGTTTTGCTTTAAAGAAAGCAGATGAAACTCCAAAAATGATATTAAAACTGTCTAACTTATTAGATTACCTACTGTATCAAGCCGACAAACCTTTTGTAAATTTAAAGGATGAAATAAATCACATTGAAGACTATATCAGCCTAGAGCAAATGCGTTTTAGCGATACTTTAAATGTAGAATTCTCCAAGAACATAAGTTTAGAGAATATTGAGATGGCACCAATGTTATTAATTCCATTTGTTGAAAACAGTTTTAAACACGGAAAAATTAGAAACGGCAGTTTAGACATTTCTATTTATATAAAGGCAAATGCTGAAAACATTACATTCAAAATTAGAAATAGTTCAGCTAAAGACTTAAGTATTAAAGAAGGTATTGGTTTAGAAAACATAAAAAAACGGTTAGATTTTTTGTACCCCAACCAGCATCAGCTAGAAATTATTAACAGCACCAATGATTTTGAAGTTTTACTATCGTTAAATCTAAAATCTAAATTAACAGATGTCTAAATCCGTAACATGCATTATAGTTGACGATGAAGCTATCGCTAGAGAAATTATTGCATCTCATGTGGCGCAAATTGAAACTATTAAAGTTATAGCGCAATGCAAAAATGCCATTGAAGCCTTTAATTTTATTAGCAATAACAAAGTAGACTTAATCTTTTTAGACATTAATATGCCTGAGATTTCAGGAATATCATTTGCCAAAGCCATAAACAAAGACATCAAGATTATTTTTACCACAGCCTACAGAGATTATGCTGTAGAGGGCTTTGATTTACAAGCCGTAGATTACCTTTTAAAACCCATTGCTTTTGAACGTTTACTGCAAGCTGTAAATCGTTATTTTGAAGTCACCTCCACTACTATTGATACGACTTTAACCACCACAGAACCTAACGACTTTATATTTGTACGCTCAGACCGACGCATGCTAAAAGTAGATTTTAATGCCATTATATATGTTGAAAGCTATAGCGATTATATAAAAATCCATCTTCAAGATGAAACCATAACCACTAGAGAAACCATTACGTCTATTGAAGCAAAATTACCTAAAACGCAATTTTTAAGAATTCATAGGTCTTATATCGTCTGTATTGCCAAAATTCAATCGTTTACTAACGAACATATTACAGTTAATCGAAAAGCGCTTTCCATTAGTCGAAGTTATAAGAAAGAGGTTTTGAAACGTCTAGAAAATTTTTAACTTTAAACCTGAGTTCGATATAAGAGTTAATTTTCCAGAACCCTAAAAAAAGGTGAGATTTGAAGTATAAAATTTAAAGTAATATCGAGATATTTCAATAATTTTATACGAATAGATTGCATTTTTTTTAGGTTTTCCGCAGGATTTGATGAATTTTTCCCAATTCTTGATATGATTTTTTTAAATTAACAAGTTAGTCCTTCAAAAATATATCTGCGAATTGAATAAAAATTCATTCAAACTGAAACAAATATTATATCAAACTCAGATTTAAGAAAATAAACACCCAAATCTTAACGTTGTATAGCAAATGCTATTCTTTTGAAAACCTGCTAAATGAGTGATTATCTACACAAAACTATTCCAAATTTAAAACCTTTTAGCTATGAGCGTCATCACGATTCACATTTTATAAATCAGCGATGGGTTTTGGTGAATGGCATTTCTAAGAAAAAATCTATTTACATCTTTAAAGAAAATAACATTCTAGAAATATCTAGAAAGGATAATGTTATAAAGACCTCTTGGAATATAGATATCCAAAACAACTTTTCTATTGAAACCGAAGATGGCTTAATTATCGTAGAAGCTTATTTTAAGGATGATGATATTTTGGTACTTAACAATAAAGACAAAGAAGAATTTGCACTATATATCAACACTACCGATTACGAAGACGAGTTAAACTCTATAGAGGATATTAATGCGTTTTTAAAGGAAAAATATAGAAAGAAAGTCAGCACCATTATTTACGATCACGAATTTTATTACATCGAACAATCAAAAGAATATGGGCCTTTTACAGTAGAAACATTAGCTGAAAAAGTAAAATCTGGTGAGATTAGTGCGTATTGCTTTGTAAAGGATGTTAATGAATACGATTATAGTAAACGAATGCGAATCGAAGATTTAATCAAGGAACTATAAAAATAAAGCGAAAACCTAAATAGATTTTCGCTTTATCACATTATGTATTTACAAACCGTTAGTTACTCCTGTAATCCAGGAATAGCAACCATTTCGTTAACATCTTTATCGTAATCAACTCCTTCAACATTAAAGCCAAACAAGTTAAAGAAATCCGTTTTATAACCTTCTAAATCACCAATGTTAGGTAACGTTTCAGTTGTAGCTTCTTTCCAAAGTTCTAACACTTTAGCTTGGATATCATCACGCATTTCCCAATCGTCAACACGAATTCGTCCTTGCTCATCCAATTGTAAATCTTCAGCATATAAACGCTCGTTAAATAAACGCTCTATTTGCTCAATACAACCTTCATGAATTCCCTCTTCTTTCATCACTTTATACAATAACGAAATGTACAACGGAATTACAGGAATTGCAGAACTCGCTTGTGTTACTAAAGCTTTGTTTACAGAAACATAACCTTTTCCATTAATAGCCTTTAGTGAATCGGTAATTTCAAAAGCAGTGGCTTCTAAATGATCTTTAGCGCGACCAATAGTCCCTTTTCTATAAACCGCTTCAGTTAATGAAGGGCCAATATAAGAATAGGCAACCGTTTTAAAATCTTCAGATAAGACATCAGCAGATTTTAATAGGTCAATCCACATTTTCCAATCTTCACCACCCATTACAGCAATGGTATTATCAATATCATCACCAGAACATGGTGCTATTGATATTTCTTTTACGACTCCTGTATGAAAATCAACCGTATTATTGGTAAACGTATCGCCAATAGGCTTTAATACCGATTTAAAACGTTCTCCAGTATCTGGATGCGTTCTTACCGGTGAAGCCAAACTGTAAATAACCATATCAATCTTACCTAAGTCGTCTTGAATCAATTTTAAAGTTTGTGCTTTAATTTCATTAGAAAAGGCATCACCATTAATACTCTTAGCGTACAAACCATCTTTATGAGCTTGGGTTTCAAAAGCGGCACTATTGTACCATCCTGGTGAAGCCGGACGCCCTTCTGTTGGTGGTTTTTCAAAAAACACACCAATAGTTGAAGCATTAGAGCCGTAAGCACTTGTTATTCTTGATGCCAAGCCAAATCCTGTTGAAGCCCCTATAACTAAAACGTTTTTAGGACCGTTAGTTGTTGGTCTTGATTTTATATAATCTATCTGATTTAATACGTTTTTCTCACAGCCTGTTGGATGTGATGTTAAACATATAAATCCTCTAGTTTTTGGTTCTATTATCATATTTTATGTTCTATACGTGTAAAGCTCTATCGTCTGTGGCTGCTAAAGCAGCTTCTTTTACAGCTTCTGCAAATGTTGGGTGGGCATGAGACATACGTGAAATATCCTCGGCTGATGCTCTAAATTCCATAGCAGTTACAGCTTCTGCAATTAAATCGGCACAACGTGCACCAATCATATGAACTCCTAAAACCTCATCCGTTGTTTTATCGGCTAAGATTTTTACAAAACCATCAATATCTCCACTTGCTCTAGCACGACCTAAAGCTCTAAATGGAAACTGACCAACTTTATACTCTACCTTGTCTGCTTTTAATTCTTCTTCTGTTTTACCAACAGCAGCTACTTCTGGCCATGTGTAAACCACGCCTGGAATTAAGTTATAATCGATATGTGGTTTTTGTCCCGCCATAGTTTCGGCTACAAAAACACCTTCTTCTTCCGCTTTATGCGCTAACATCGCTCCTTTTATAACATCTCCTATAGCGTAGATGTTAGACACATTAGTTTGTAAGTGTTCGTTAACTTCAACCTGTCCTCTATCTGTCATTTTTACACCTGCAGCGTCAAGATTTAAGCCATCTGTATAAGGACGACGACCTACAGAAACTAAACAGTAATCTCCTTTAAACTCTACAACTTCACCTTTCTTATTTTCTGCTTTAACAATGACCTCATCACCATTACGCTCTACAGACTGTACTTTATGAGACAACATCATTTTGCATTTTGCTTTCTTAAAGACCTTATTTAGTTCTTTAGATAAGCCAGCATCCATAGTTGGTAAGATTCTGTCCATAAATTCTATAACAGTAACTTCTGCACCTAAACGACGGTACACTTGTCCAAGCTCTAAACCAATAACTCCACCACCAATAATAATCATGTGTTTAGGAACTTCTTTAAGTTTTAAAGCTTCTGTAGAAGTAATAATACGCTCTTTATCTAAAGTAATAAACGGTAAGTTACTTGGCTTACTTCCTGTGGCGATAATGATTTTTTTAGCTTCAATCTCTTGAGCGTCTTTACCTTCAATTTTTATATGAGTAGCATCTACAAAAGACCCTAAACCTTCAAAAACATCAATATTGTTTTTCTTCATTAAGAAATCAACACCTCCTGTAGTTTGATCGACAACAGCTTGTTTACGACCAATCATTTTTTCTAAATTCACTTTGATCTCACCAGGGATTTCAATACCATGATCTTCAAAATGTTTTGTTGCTTCTTCGTAGTGATGCGAAGAACTTAATAAGGCTTTACTTGGAATACAACCAACATTTAAACAGGTTCCTCCTAGTGTAGAATACTTTTCAATAATAGCTGTTTTCATCCCTAATTGTGCGCAACGAATTGCTGCTACATATCCACCAGGTCCTGAACCTATTATTGCTACATCGTATGATTTCATAAGAATACTTTTTTGTCTGATTAAAAAAACGATTACAAAAGTACAATTTTGATTAATGATTTACGAATTTTAAAACCCTATATTAAGGAAGAAAATTATTTAGTTCTTTTGTCCTAAATCTTCTAAAATCCATTCCAATTCTGGGTCAACGGATTGTAAGCGATCCTTATAACTTGGTAATAGTTCTACATCTGGTTTTACACCATAACCATCTGGTGTTACTTTATAAGGCGCATCAATAAATGCCAATCCAATTCTTGCACGTACTTTAGTATGAGGCATCTCGTACATTTTATAATATCCAGCAACGGTACCATTATAAGCTCCTCCGGTTTCTTCTCCAACAAAAGTAGCGCGTTTACTACCTTGTAATTGCGTAGATAATATAGACGATGCCGAAAATGAGTTACCGTTAATTAACACATAAACCTTGCCTTTAAAATTTAAAGGTTTTGGCTCTTGTTCTTTAGATGACTTAAACTTATAATATAATTTGTTATCCTCTTTTTTAGTTTTAAAAAGGTCTATGGTAATTAGCACTGGTGACGCTATACCTGCAATGGCTTTGACTAAAGTGGGACTTGAATTAGCCATAAGACTCTTCAAAAGTGGAAAGCGTGTATTTACTTCACTCGGATTAATCATTCTGAAGTTTTCATCAGTAAGATACGAATACAAATAGGTGATTTCCTTTAAGCGTCCACCAAAATTATTTCGCAAATCTATAACCAATGCTTCTGCTTTAAGAGAATCTATTAGCTTAAAACTTTCATCATAAAAGTCCTCGTAATCATATCTAGAGAATCCTCTAATTTTTAACAACGCCACAGCACTGTCTTTTCCTATAAAATTTAGATTTCTAGTATATTCGTTTCTGTCGGGAATAAAACCATATTTTTCATTGTGTTTTCGCTCTGCCTTGCGCTCCTTCTTTTTAGCCTTTCGCTCTGCTTTTGTAAGTTTTATTTTTTTGACGTCCTTAAGTTTAACGGAATCTTTCGCTAAAGAATCTTGCTTCAAATGCGCTAGATCCTTTTTTAATATCCGCTTGTATTGTTTTACAAACGTAGAATCTGAATTTCTAAAAGTGAGACTAATACTATCAAAACGGCCTTTGTCATTTACATAATAGCTCATAAAACGAGTACCAACGACCCTCTGATGCAAAGTGGTATTATAACCATCTGAGGCTATAAGGCGTTTATATTTTTTAATTAAATCTTGTGGGCTTTCATCTTCTACTTTTAAAACTTCTGCATTAATTAAAACAGAGTCCTTCCCTCTTGCATTGGTAACAAAAAGTTTATTGTCTAAATATTCAAAATCTAAATTAGTGATATCAAACTTTGATCCTCTTAATGCTTTTCGTGCTTTTCTGTCAAACCTTTGACTGGGTGGAGACATTGACAAATGACCTTGACCAACATATTTAGTAACGGCAGACAATTGCTTATAAAATGTACGACTATCCATAGGCTTGTCAATAGCCTTCTTTAAACTATCAAATTTAAAATCTAAAACGGCTTTTGAGGTAAATTGATATAAATGGGGATGATTTCGCTGTAATTGCTCATATACCTTATCGATATCTTCATGTATATCTTCAACCGAATGTAATTTTGAAATCTGTTGATTGTACTTTTCTACACTAGAGCAAGATGTTAGCAATAGGATTAAACATAAGGTAAACGACAATTTATAACTCATATTAACTTTATTTTCAGGGGTTCTAAATATGGATTTTTAATAAAATGATATGCTATATTATATATAGACGTAAAAATATTAAGAATGGTTGCTTTATAATGCAATTAAAAAAAGAAATGCTATCGTTTTTTGCATTAAAAAAAATAGTCCAAACCTTTAGACTATAAAAATAATCTAAAGAGAATGGACGTATTCTACCCTAAAGTTGCTAATAGCTTGTCAAAGTTCCGTATTAAAGAATAAGTGGGCAATACTCAATTTGAGTATTTATACGATTTACAACCAATGTTGATTCATTTTTAACATGCCAACCAACTCTCCTGTTGACGAGAGGTTAAACTTTTTCAATATATTTCTCCTATGTGTATCTACCGTATGAGAACTGATATTTAATTTATTAGAAATCTCTTTACTCGTGTAATTTAAAACGAGTAATCGTATAACATCACGCTCTCTATTACTTACACCTTCATTTAATAGCTTTTGAGAAAAGTTGTTAAAATAAAGCGTTTCATATTCATTTTTAGAGTTTAACAGCTTTGCAGATGCCGTTATATCCATTTTTATATTAGGATCTAAAACCGTGTAATGCGCTAAACCTATTATAGGCTTACCATCTGAATCAAAAACCAATGGTGTAGTATTCTGAATAATATTTACATAAACACCATCACCATTCTTTATTCTAAAATTCCATGTATAATTTGTGTCTTTTCGTTTTGCTTTTGATATTTCACCAAGTGTAAATTCCATTAACTTATTAAGTGCGCTTAACCAAGCATCAATATCATCTGGATGAATCCTATTCCAAAAATAACGCATACCATGAGTCTTTAGCACTTTAGCATCAAGCCCAAGACAAGCAGTATAATTTTTACTAATGTATTCAAATGTTAAGTCTTGAGTATTTGTAACACAAAAAAACGTAGAGCTATATGGTAAATATTCATCGAGCTCCATAAACTTCTTTATGTGCTCTTTTAGAAATGGTTTATCATAGGATTTAAATATGAATCGGTATAAATCTTTAATTTGAGATTGTTTCATAATGTAAAATTAGAAATTTAATCTAAAAATTAATCATTTTAGTGAAATTACAGTGGTATGCTTCACTTCATTTATCATAAACATACTGTGCGTACTACCAATATGGTCAATTTTAGTTAATTTTTCTACCATAAATTCCCTAAACGCCTCCATATCTTTTACTAAGACTTTAAGCAAATAATCGTAATCTCCACTTAAATGGTAACATTCTAAAACCTCATTAAACTGCTTAACTTCACGTTCAAAACTTACAACATAATCTTGCGTGTGCTGCACTAACTTTATATGACAAAAAGCTACAAAATCCTTTTGTACTTTATTCTTATCTATTAAAGCGACATACTTTTTTACAATACCATTTTTTTCGAGTTTCTTAATACGTTCGTAAACAGCAGTTACAGATAAATTTAACTGGTATGCTAAGGCTTTATTGGTTTGTTTACTGTCATTTTGAAGCAAATGAAGCAGCTTTCTATCAATGTCGTCAAAAATCATGCTTATCTTTTTTCGGTTAAAATAATACAAAAACCAAATCTATACTTATAAAAACTAAAAATAGCACCTATTTTAGATAAATAATCTAAAGACTATCTTATTGGTTGATTATTAATCTAAATTTAACGAGATTTGAAAGAATTAATCAAAATCAAATTATTATGGCTTTTAAACCCGCAAACAATATTCAAGATTTACAATACTTTGGTGAATTCGGAGGCGTAAACCCTTCTATTTCAGACTCATCAACCTATACGTTTTTATCAGCAAAAACCATGTTCGATACCTTTGAAGGTAACGCAGATGGTTGTTATTTATACTCACGTCACTCGTCTCCTTCAAACTTATATTTAGGAGAAGCTTTAGCAGCTATGGAAGGTACAGAAACAGCAACCGTTACAGCTTCTGGTATGGGTGCTATTACTCCAGTGTTATTACAACTGTGTGGTGCTGGCGAACATATTGTAAGCAGCAGAACCATTTACGGTGGTACTTATGCCTTCTTAAAAAACTTTACACCGCGTTTAGGTATTAATACCTCGTTTGTTGATATCACTAAATTAGAGGCTGTAGAAGCTGCCATTACTCCAAAAACAAAAGTGTTGTTTTGCGAAACGGTAAGTAATCCCTTATTAGAAGTGGCGGACATCGCAAGCTTAGCGAAATTAGCAAAAAAGCACAACATTACATTGGTAGTAGATAATACCTTTTCTCCATTATCTATCTCACCTATAAAATTAGGAGCAGATGTCGTAGTTCACAGTTTAACTAAATTTATCAATGGCTCTTCAGATACTGTTGGTGGTGTAGTATGTGGTACACAAGAATTAATTGACGACCTACGAAACGTAAACAGTGGTGCAGCCATGTTATTAGGTTCTACTATGGATAGTATGCGTTCGGCTTCAGTATTAAAAAACTTGAGAACCTTACACATTAGAATGATGCAACACAGTTATAATGCCACCTATTTAGCTGAAAAATTTGAAAATGACGGTTTAAAAACCGTTTACCCAGGCCTAGCCTCTCACCCATCGCATGAATTATTCAAATCTATGATGAATGAAAAATACGGTTTTGGAGGTATGATGACTATCGATGTAGGATCTTTAGACAAAGCCAATGCCTTAATGGAATTAATGCAAGAACGTAACTTAGGCTATTTAGCCGTGAGTTTAGGATTCTATAAAACCCTATTTAGCGCACCAGGAAGCTCAACTTCTTCAGAAATACCTGAAGATGAACAAAAAGAAATGGGCTTAAGTGATGGCTTAATTCGTTTTTCTATTGGTCTTGATGCCGATATAGAACGCACTTACGATATGATGAAAACTTGCATGAAAGAATTAGACATTCTTTAAGCTAAAATCACAGCTATATAATTAATGGTTAGATCCTTAGGTAATACTAAGGGTCTAACCCTTTTTTTTGCTTCTAATTCTAGGATTTGCATTCCATTTGCAAATGGCTTAACAAAATCGTAACATTACAGAACTAAACGGACTAAAAATGCAAGAAAACGACAACCTAAGTGAGATTAAAACAGAAGATCAAGTAATTATAGACAATAAAGAACTTAGTTTTTTTGAAGCACTTATACCTGTTGTTATACTCATGGCCATGCTAGCCTATAACATCTTTTTTGTTGAGGATCAAGAATGGTTTGGAGGCTACACCAATCAAATTATTTTATTATTAGGTGGTGGCATTGCTGCTATTGTTGGCTTTTTTAATAAAGTGAATATCAAAATCATGCTCAAAGAGGTTTGGGAAAACCTAAGAAGTGTGTTTGTACCTATCATGATTTTATTCTTAGTAGGTGCTTTAGCAGGAACTTGGTTAATCAGTGGAGTCATTCCCGCTATGGTCTATTACGGTTTACAAGTTTTAAGTCCCGAAATATTCTTACCAGCATCCGTCGTTATTGCCGCTGTAATATCTATTGCCACAGGGAGTTCTTGGACCACCTCGGCAACCGTGGGTATTGCCTTAGTAGGTATTGGTACCGCATTAGGTATTAATCCAGGGATGATTGCCGGTGCTGTAATCTCTGGAGCTTACTTCGGTGATAAAATGTCACCATTAAGCGACACCACAAACCTAGCTCCCGCAATGGCTGGGACAGATTTGTTTACACATATTAGATATATGGCCATCACCACCGTGCCTACCATTATTATAACATTAATTGTATTTGCCATAATTAGCGCCAATATAGACCCTACAGGAACTGCAGATGTTAGCAATTTATTAGCTTCAATTAAAAACACCTTCCACATATCACCTTGGTTATTTATGGTACCTGTTACAGTAGTGGCTTTAATACTACTCAAAACAAAACCACTAATAGCTTTAGCATCCGGAATTGTTCTAGCCATCGTATTTGCTTTCATTTTTCAAGCTCCAGTACTAGAAAACTTATCCGAATCTAAATTCTCGGCCGTTATTAACTCTATTTTCACAGAGACCTCTATCGCTACAGATAATGAAAATTTAAATGACCTCTTCTCTGCTAAAGGTATGCAAGGCATGCTCTGGACCATCTATTTAATTATATGCGCCATGGTTTTTGGAGGCATTATGGACGCCATTGGAGCACTATCCCGAATCACAAAAGCACTGCTTTCTATAGCCACCTCTATATTCGGATTATTTGCCAGTACTGTGGTAAGCTGTTTAGGTTTAAATATCATTGCCTCAGATCAATACTTGGCCATTGTCATTCCTGGAAAGATGTTTAAGCAAGCTTATATCGATAAAGGCTTAGCACCAGAAAATTTAAGTCGTACCCTAGAGGATTCCGGAACCGTTACCTCTGTACTAATCCCATGGAATACTTGTGGAGCTTACCAAAGTGGTGTCCTAGGTGTTGGTGTGGGCGAATACTTTATGTATGCCATCTTTAACTGGTTAAGTCCTTTTACCACCTTAATATTTGCAGCCTTAAATCTTAAAATTAAGATGCTAAAAGCTAAATAGTTTTTATTTATTAAAAATAAAATACAGTATAGCTAAAATCTATTGCTTTATAAAAAATTAAAATTTGCTTAACGTATTAATTCCCTAATGAAAGGTATCTTTGTAGTAGAAAATTAATAATCAATTTAAAACTATAAAAACATGGCATTAGTAGGAAGACAATTTCCAAATTTAGACGTAAACGCAATGAACGATATGGGCGACACTTTTAAAGTGAACGTTCTAGAAGAAGCAAAAAACAATAACAAGAAAGTCGTATTATTCTGGTACCCAAAAGATTTTACTTTTGTATGTCCTACAGAATTACACGCTTTCCAAGCGGCTTTAGGCGAATTTGAAAAAAGAAACACTATTGTAATTGGTGCATCTTGTGATACTGCCGAAGTACACTTTGCTTGGTTAAGCACACCTAAAGATAATGGAGGAATTGAAGGAGTAACATACCCAATCTTAGCAGATTCTAACCGTAACCTAGCTTCTGCATTAGGAATCTTAGATATCTTCAATGAGCAATTTGATGAAGAAACTGGTTTAGTAACAGTTGAAGGTGATAACGTAACCTACAGAGCAACATACATCATTGACGAAGAAGGAACCATCCAACACGAGAGTGTTAACAACATGCCTTTAGGTAGAAACGTTAACGAATACTTGAGAATTATCGATGCCTTAACACACGTACAAGAAAAAGGTGAAGTTTGTCCAGCAAACTGGGAAGAAGGTAAAGAAGCAATGCAAGCCAATGCTAAAGGGACCGCTGAGTATTTAGCATCTCACTAAAAACGTACTGGTATTGCGAACAGAGTAAAGCAATCTCAATTAAACCTGATAGGTTTCTAAAACTTGTCAGGTTTATTAAAATAACAAACTATGATACAAGAATTAGAACAAGATAATCTGCAAGAGATTATCAATGGTAACGATACAGTGATCGTACAATATTCAGCGACCTGGTGTGGAAATTGTAGAATAATGAAACCTAAGTTTAAGAAATTAGCTACAGAACACGAAGGAGCTACTTTTGTGATTGCTGATGCTGAAAAATTTCCTGAAAGTAGAAAATTAGCAACGGTAGACAATTTACCAACCTTTGCAACATTTAAGAATGGTGAATTTAAAAGCCAAGTACAAACCAACAAGTTCGATGTTTTAAAAGAACTGGTTGATGAAGTGGCTTAATTTGTTTAACCTTTTAATAGATTCCTGCTTTCGCAGGAAATGCATATGAAACTACCTGTAATAAAACACTTAACGCAGTTTATTGAAGACAATGACGAAGACTACATCATTGAAACTATTGAAACGCTAGAGGCCTTAACCGAAGTACCATCCTTAAAAGATGAAGAACTAGACGTCATTGGAGAATTAATCTCTAACATGTATGGAGCCATTGAAGTCAACAAAATGATCAAAGAAGGAGCTACTAAAAAAGATGCCGTTAACAATTTTATGAAACGTGTCTTAGGGTCTATTGATAAATAGATAGATAGATAGATAGATAGAAAAAGAAAAATTAATAAGTATAAAACCACCTTGCGAAAGCTTGGTGGTTTTTGCGTTTTATAGGGTTTTAAGATGTAAAAATTAGTCTTTACGGATTACCGTAAGTTTTTTAAAACAGAAGGTTTTAACTTGGTTGCTGATTACGAAACCTATACGTAAAGTTACGTATAGATTTTTAAGATAATATATTTAACTTCGTAGCTCATGACTTTAAACATTTAAAACACTAGCTATTACGTGGCTAATTTGTGGAATATAAATGATAAAAGTTATGATATAACGAGTTGTGCAAAATATTGTGAATGAAAAGAACAAAGATTATTTTATCGACTATTCTAACAATAATTGGTTTTTCAATTATTGTTTGGTTCTTAATTCGCGGAATCTTTTACGAAAAGTTTATATCAACTGACTCAACAATTGATTTAACAAACTCAGCTCAAGTTGGCGATTTTATAGGTGGATTTGTTGGAGCTATATTTACCTTAGTTGGAATACTCTTGCTATATGAAACACTTTCCCTTCAAAGACAAGAATTTATTGAAAGTCGAAAAGTATTTGTAAAACAGCAATTTGATAATAGCTTTTTTGAATTACTCAATCTCTACAAAGAAAACGTAAATCAATTAAAATGTTTTGGCTACTTTGGTGAAGAACTTTCTGGTAAGGACTTCTTTGACCACCAACAAAAATATATGAGTAATAACTTTATTCCACAGAATACTCTTTCAAAAAACAGGAAAAATGCGGTTATTGACTTTCAAAAAGTTTATGTAAACTATGAAAATTATTTATCGACATACTTTAGAACTCTCTATCGTCTTTATTCTCTTATAGACCAATCTGACCTCTTAGAAGAAGACAAAGCAACTTATTCAAAAATTCTTCGAGCACAATTATCCTATAGTGAATTATTTTTTATTCGCTACAATGCAATGACAGAACAGGGTTTCCAATCAACTTATTTTATAAATAAGTACAATATCTTAAAGCATTTGTCAAATTTTGATTTATTGGAATTTAAAGATTGGTGGTCAAAAATAGATGATTTTGAAAAAAATGGATTAGGTACAATTTTTAAAGAGGTCAAAAGTGTTTTAATAGTTTTTCTAACAGACAAATCAGCTGATATGATAAGTAAAGACTATAAAAATGGTCGTTATCAACTTACATTAGAATCCGAGAACAGAAATTACTTTAACATAAAGCTATCAAAAAACAATGGAACAATAGGCAGACCAATTGATATATCTAATGGCTTTGAGAAATTTACAATTGAAGAACTTGAAAACCTACTCAAATGTATACTTAAAGAATTTATAATTCATTCGAATTTCAATGAGTATAATAAACGTAAAGATTTAGACTTTACATTTGAAGTTACTAACGAGAATAACATTGATTATATTACTGTTGGAGTTAAAAACAAGAAAAACGAACCTATTATCATTTCTTATTGGGAGTAAAATACTTTGCACAACAATGTGTATTATTCATTGCTAGTTATAGCCTACTTACGAAAGTCCTCGCGGACTTTCTATCTGTGAATTATTTGCTAACTTTAGTGCTTAAACCACGCAACGAAATCATACACTAGACCGTTGGGCGTAATTTGAAAACAGAAATCTAAATGAATTTTATATCTAAACTTTTTGGCTTAAATAAAAAATTAGACAAAGGAAATGAATCTGAATTTGATTTGGACGTAAAGGATTTTATTTCAAATAATGAGTTTTGGGAATTTATTACCAAAAAGAATAAATGGTATTTAAAATATTCACCTTATAGAATTAAAAATATTGACGCTCGAATCTCTGAATTGGAGCCTTTAATTATTTCCAAGACAAATGAATTAAGAAAGAAAATGGAATTTACCAAAGACGAATACTGGAAAATAATTGACTGGGACAATTTTCTTATTCGTGCAGATATGGACGAATCAAATAAATTTAAACGTAATAAATCTATCAAGTTTAAACAATATTGCTCGAATTGTGGAAATGAAAGAGGATTTGCCCAAAGATATCCCAAATGTATCTGTCGAGAATGTTATTCTGAAACAACAGATTTAAAAGACAGAAAAGTAGAGTTTTTTAATACAGAAGGCTTGGGACACGGTTGTCAAGGGTATTATGTCGGAACAGAACAAACCGAAAAGTTCGACTCAAATTTATGCTTCATTAACGGAAAAAAATATTTTGCAGAAGAAGCTCGATTTGGTGGAATAGTAATACAACTAAAAGAATAAAAACTACGCCCAACAAAGAACTGAGTAAAAAAACAAGTAACTTTAAGCTAATTTTGCACGCTTTCCTTTAGCTACAATTCTATCATATAAGGCTTTGCAGGCTCTGTTATATTTATAGGCCGAAAAGGCTGCTAAAAACACAAGGTTTCTTAATTTCTTATTGCCTACTTTACTTATTCTACTTCGCCCTCGTACACTGCTTCCTGATTCTCGAATCGTTGATGTAATTCCTACATAACTATTTTCTAGATGAACCGACCACAAGCTTAAAGACCATAAAATAAAAAAAGGACGTCCCGTAATTAAACACCTAACGTAATCAATAGCAGACAAAAACTATAGCACTGAAGCTTATTAATAACACCTCGCTCAATTCAACAGATGAACAATAAATTGAACATTTTTTGTAACATTAAATAGAAATCCTACACTAATTCTTTAATGATTAAAGACATAATATTTCAAATTAAATACACTTTTTCTCAAATAAAATTTAATAGAAAAAAAGAGACAAACCAAAGGTTAAAAGAATCATTTGGAGAATTGAAAGATGATTCCTTTGACTTTGACAGCATCGAAAAATACTTCAGAAAAAAAGACAATTCAAAAGCACATCAAGTATTATCAGACAAAACCTGTAACGACTTGGATTTTGATGAGGTATTTATGTTTCTTGACCGAACTAATTCAAAAGTTGGTCAACAATACTTTTACAATAATCTTCGGGCAATAAAAGTAAATGAAAAGCAAACCAAACTGAACGAAGAAATAATAACTGAATTATCGAAAAATCCAGAATTAAGAATTTCGGTTCAAAAAAAGTTTGAAAAACTAAAACATAAAGATGCTTACTACATAACTACATTATTTCAAGAAGAGCACATTAATCCACCAAAATGGTTTTTTGTTATAAAATTATTGTCGTTTACAAGTTTAGTATCATTGATTTTCGCCTTTTTCAATCCTATATTTTTCATGGTTTTATTAGGTGTCTTCTGTGTGAATTTTGTGTTACATTATTGGAATAAAAATAATTTAGTTCAGTATGTAAGTTCAATTCCACAACTATTAAGGCTTAATAATGTCGCTTCTCATTTATTTACAAAACCATTATTTAAAAAAATAAATCCTGACTTACCAAAGTCCATCAAATTAATAAATGAAGTTAAAAATAGAATGTCATTTTTTTCACTTGAAGCCAAACTTCAAGGAGAATTTGAAATCATAGCTTGGTTTATATTTGAGATTTTTAAAACAATGTTTTTGCTTGAGCCTTTATTATTATTTGGAGTTTTAAAAAGGTTAAATAACAAAAGAGGCGACATAGAAAACGTTTTTGAGTTTGTTGGACATATAGATATGCTAATTTCAATAGCGTCTTTAAGAAGCGGAGTTAAAACATTCTGTTTGCCAATTATTAATGATGGAGATAAAATTATTGTTAAAGATATCAGTCATCCTTTAATTTTTAATTGCACAACTAACAGTATTGAAATAGCTGAAAAATCCATACTGCTTACAGGTTCAAATATGTCTGGAAAAACCTCTTTTATTCGTGCAATTGGACTGAATGTAATAACTGGATTTACAATTAATACTTGTTTTGCAAAATCAATGTGTTTTCCTTTGTTAAAAGTGTTTTCGGCTATCCAAATAAGTGATGATTTAATGAACGATAAAAGTTATTATTTTGAAGAAGTATTAACCATAAAGGAAATGCTTAAAGAGAGCATAAATGGAAATAAAAACTTATTCCTTTTGGATGAAATATTTAAAGGCACGAATACAGTAGAGCGTATTTCTGCTGGAAAATCCGTTTTATCGGCTTTAACAAAGAATAATAATAAAATATTGGTTTCAACTCACGACATAGAATTACCCGATATGCTTTCGGACGAATATGAACTTTACCATTTTAGTGAGACAGTAAATGACAAGAATGTAGGTTTTGATTACAAACTGAAAGTAGGGAAATTAAAAAACAGAAACGCAATTAGAATACTTGAAATTAACGATTACCCTCAAGAAGTTGTGAAAGAAGCAATCGAAATAGCAAAAGAATTAGATAAAACATATTTAGCGAAAAACACTACTGGCAACAAAGAACTGAGTTAAAAAACAAATAACTTTAAGCTAATTTTGAAACATAGTTTTCATCATAAGGCTTTGCAGGCTCGGTTATATTTATAGACCGAAAACGCTGCTAAAAACACAAGGTTTCTTAATTTCTTATTGCCTACTTTACTTATTCTACTCCGCCCTCTTACACTGCTTCCAGATTCTCGAATTGCTGGTGTAATTCCTACATAACTATTTTCTAGATGAACCGACCACAAGCTTAAAGACCATAAAATAAAAAAAAGGACGTCCTGTAACTAAACACCTAACGTCATCAATAACAGACAAAGACTATAGCACTGAAGCTTATTAATACCACCTTGCATAATCAAAAACGCGTTTGATCTGTATAGGGTTATGGTTATTATGAATTGACTATTACGGTTTACCGTAAGTTATTTAGAATAGAAGAGTTAACTTGGCTTTTGATGAAACGCAGCTGTACGTAACTTTACGTATAGGTTTTTGAAAAAATAGAATTAACTTCGTAGCTCATGACTTTAAATATTTAAAACACTTGCTAATACCTACCTAATTAGTGGGATATGAGTGATAAAAGTTATGATATAACAAGTTGTAGGTTATTAAAATCAGAACTAATGGAAAAATATATTAATAATTTTGAATTTACTATTTCAAATAATTCTGAAACAAAAGAAAAGTTAAAATCTTATTTTAAATCTTATGATTTTGAACAAGTAAAAGACGAAAATGATAATCTTCTTTTTGTAAAGAAATGGTCTATATTAAATGGTTGGAAATTTAATCCTTTGAATTGGGAAACAAAAATTGACATAAAACTCACTGAAAACAATAAAGTTATTATCAATCATATTGTGCATAGTAATGGATTTTTGACACCAATTGCGTTTAAATCTTTATTTGAAAAATTCTTATTGAATCTTGAACAGTTTGTGGAATTTGATATAAAACATAAGCCTAATAATATTCAAGAAATAAAATTAGCAAAAGAAAAAGTATTTAAATATCACGGAATATTGATTCTCGGAATTGGAGTTGGAATGTTTTTAGGAATTATAATGAGTAATGCAACTGGAATTAAATTATTAGGAACTGTAGGAATTATAGTTGGAGCTATTGCAACTGAAAAAATAATGAATAAATATTTGGAAAATAATAACAACCTACAACACCGTATATAATTTATTGCTAGTTCTAGCCTACTTACGAAAATCCTCGCGGATTTTCTAGTTGGTTTTTATTTACTAAATTATGTACTAAACCACGCAACAAACCATATACAAACACGTTAGCTGTAATTTGAACCAATCTTTATGGTAGAAAAAAAAGACATCGAAAAATTAATTATTCAGAACAAAAAAAGTACTCTGAAAAATCATTGGAACGATGCGTTTTTTTACAACACAACAAAATACAGCGGAGAAATAAAACCGAACGAACTTCTGATTTGGAGGTCTGCACATTTTTTAAGAGGAGCTTATCCTGTTTTCCTTCTGTTTTTTGACCAAAATGGAGAATTGAACGGAATAAAAACGGAAAAGAATCCTTATCACAAACTTCTGAATAAAATATCAATCGGATTTTTTATTGTACTTGCTTTGGTTTTGTTATTTACGACTGAAATTAAGACTGCCATTATTGGAATAATCGGAATTTCTGTAATTGGAACTTTATTGCATTTAGTAATGTCAAAAGCGAAAAAGTACGAAACAAAAATTTTAACTGACGAACTGAAAGAAGCCATAGAAACTATTAAACGAGAAAAAAATCCTGAACTCATAAACAAACCGAAAACGGAACTAAAGAAAGAAAAGATTAAAGAATGGACTTTTACAAAGATTTTGACAAGACTTCTTCTCTATCCTTTTTGCTTATTCATTCTATTTTTTTCGATAATAGCATTTTTGCCTGGAGCAATATTTAAGTCTAATACTCTCGGTGTATTTGGAATTATTATTTCACTAGCATATCCAGTGACTGACCTAATAATAATATTTAGAAAAAATAAAAACTACAGCTAACAAAGTACTGTGGTAAAAAACAAGTAAAAATGTATTAATTTTTCACTAAAGTACTTTTATAATTTCCATCATATATTAATCCTGATTTAGCTAGTGCAAAGGCCTGTTTTAGTAGTTTATTACACACTGCAATTAATGCTAATTTTTTACTCTTTCCTTTCGCTACTATTCGCTCATAAAGATCTCGGCAAGCTTTGTTGTATTTACACGCATTAAAACTGCACATAAATAATAAATTCCGAAGCTTTTGATTCCCCATTTTACTTATTCGTGGCCTCCCTTTTACACTACTTCCACTTTGTCTAATTACTGGTGTTAATCCAGCATAACTACATAATTCACTTGCACTTGTAAAACGATCAAAACCACCTGTTAATACCACTAACATTATGGCTGTTTTAGAACCGATACCAGGAATAGTTTTTAAACGGGTAAACAAATCTTGATGCGATTGTTTTACTAAAATTAACAGCTTATCCTCTAAAGTTTTTATCTCTTTGATTAATTGTCTTAAACTACGTTTTAAAGACGTAACAACAAGCTTACTTGGATTACCCAAAACTGCTTCACCATGTAGTTTGTTTTTTAGCATAGTGCTTTGTTTTGTATACACAGAAAGAGTTCTAACGATTTGAAGACATTCTATTTCTTCCTTAGAATTTCCTTGCCATAGCTTTAATTCTACTTGCTCAGCGTAAGCACAAATAAGTTTTGAATCGCTCTTATCTGTCTTAACTTTTGATAAACCCATCTGTATAAAACGTTTCACTGACAATGGGTTTTCTACAGATACTTTAATACCAGATTCTAGCAAATGATACGCTAACTGATAATGATAATAGCCTGTAGCTTCCATAACGCAATGGCTCTTATTATTTAAAAGTTTCGTGAACTTTTTAAAGCCAAGTTCATTATTTTTAAACTGATAGTAATTACCATCAGAGTCCATGACATCAAACACCAAATGGCTAATGTCAATTCCAAAATATTTAATATCTTTATTCATAAGAAAATGTTTTTTTGAAAGGACAATCTACGCGAGTTTCAACGACTTAAAATCGAGGTCTTAAAGCCTCATAGAACTGTACGAAATCTGTGTAGAAAAGAGAGGGGATTTTCAATGTTGACGAAGTCTAAAGCTTCTGCGTGTATATTAACCTTACTCCTCTCTTTTGTCTTTTCTGATTTATCCTTAAATTTAATGAATTGTAAACTTAAGCCGTGTATAATTAATTGCTTTGGCAAGTGCTTATTTGGAAAATTCCTTCGGAATTTTCTCGCGTTCGTTTTTGTTTACTAAATTAATTGCTTAACCACGCAACTAACCATACACAAACACGTTGCCAGTAATATAAACCAACCGAAAACATAGAATTTTAATGAGTGAAGAATTAGAAACAACTTCAGGACAACAATATCTAGACAAAGATTTTAGCGTTGAACTAAATTTTAAATTTTGGACAACAAAAGGAGCTAGATTTGTTGCTAGTCATAGACTGAAATCCATTAATAAACTTTCTTCATATTCATTAGGCTTTTTATCAGCTTATTTAATAATTCTTGGACTTTTAAGCGTATTTGAAATTGGACCTGATTTACTGGTTTCAGCCAAAAATTTTGCTCTTATTTCAACTAGTCTTTCGATTTTAATACTAGTATTCAGCCAATTGGAAGGGTCAAATGATTACAGACTACGAGCTGAAAAATTTCACGATTGTGCTTTAGAAATAAGTGAACTTTACAATAAACTACGTTATTTGAAAACAAGTTCGATGAAACAAGACGAAATAAACAAACTTTCAGAAGATTTATCAATTGAATATTCTAACGTCTTGAAAAAATATGAAAATCATAAATACATAGATTTTCTAATGTTTCAGACCACTAAAAACGACTATTTCAAACTGAATTTGCTGAACATTGGAATTATCAAATTAAGATATTACTGGAATACACAATTTCTGTATCACGTTTTAATAGTTCTTCCACCGATTTTAATTTACTTGCTGATTAAATAAAAAAATACTACTGGCAACACCGTGTATAATTAATTGCTAGGTTATAGCCTACTTGCGAAAATTCCTGCGGAATTTTCTCGGGTTCGTAAAAGTTTGCTAACTTAGTTGCCTAACCACGCAACTAACCATACACGTATTCCAAGATCAAATCCTAGTAATATTTAGTTTTATTTTTTAGGCTGCATATTGCTGAAGAACCACATAAGGTGTTCCTCTTTTTACCACTGCAAATGCTCTAGCTATCAACTTATTTCTAACGTTATTTATGGCCAGCATTTTATCCTTCCCCTCCGCTAATTTTCTATTGTAATATAATCGTAATTCACTATCATGTTGTATTGCTGAAACACTTGCCATACTTAGCAAACTCTTCATTTTTCTATCAC
>Ga0209344_10001098_pt1 | contig 37888 bp, 31 predicted proteins | sample Cruoilmetagenom6_FD_187293 | JGI IMG/M metagenome (GOLD analysis project Ga0209344, IMG submission 187293) | Oil polluted marine microbial communities from Coal Oil Point, Santa Barbara, California, USA - Santa Barbara Oil Seep Sample 6 (SPAdes)... | ecosystem: Environmental > Aquatic > Marine...
CCGCCTCCAGCACCGTAAAGCCACGCATCTGCAAAGCGCGCGAGGCAAGGGCGCGGACAGGCGCCTCGTCCTCCACCAGCAGGACGACCCCACCCGCTGGCGCATCGTCCGGCATCGGTTCGACTGTGGATTCGGGTTTATCCTCGACCGGATCATGCGCAGGCAACAGCAGGAAGAACTGGCTGCCTGCGCCAAATTCACTGTCAACAAAGATAAAGCCACCGGTCTGCTTGACGATCCCGTAGGCAGTCGACAGCCCCAGTCCCGTGCCCTCGCCCGCGCGCTTGGTGGTAAAAAACGGCTCGAACACTTTCTGCAGTTTATCGGGAGCAATTCCCTCCCCTTCGTCGGCCACCGTCACCTTGACGTATCGGCCCGGGGCCACGACCGCGCGATCACGGGCGAGCGGCGCGGTCAGCGTGACATTTTCGGTTGTCAGGCGGATTTCTCCACCCTCTGGCATCGCGTCGCGCGCGTTGACCACCAGATTCATCACCACCTGTTCCAGCTGCCGCTTGTCCGCCCGGATCGACCACAGCGCCGGGTCATGGGTCAGCGACAGGATCACCTTTTCGCCCACCAGCCGGTTGAGCAGATGAGTGAGGTCCGACATTGCGTCGCGCAGATCCATCACCTCGGGGCGCAGCGTCTGCTTGCGGGAATAGGCGAGCAGCTGGCTGACCAAAGAGGCGGCGCGATTGGCATTATGATTGATCTGCACCAGATCGTTGTAATCGCTATCGCCCTGATCGTGACGCAAGAGCAGCATGTCGCAATGACCCGAGATCGACCGACCCAGCCCTTCGAGCAACTCGGTGATCGACCGCCCGCGACATTCGTCCGCGCCCAGAAGTTCGCGTGCGGGCAGGTTCGACAGCTGAATCTCCCCACCTGGGTCCAGTTTCAGCAGCGGCACCGGCAATTCGTCGAAGAACGCCCAGCCGTCGGGCTGCCGCTCGGTTGCGGCGACGCCGGGTAACAGGAACACCTCGCGCCGCCCGGCCATCCTTTCCAGCGCGACGGTCAGACATGATTGCAGCCCGTCACGCGTGCTGATGTCATTGAACTGTCCCGACCGCAGCGGCAGCTTGGGACAGATCCGGTCCAGCGTGCGGGCCCGTTCACCCACCAGATTGCGCGCCGCGTCGTTCATGAAGAGCACTGCGTTGTTGCGCCCGACGGTGATCATCGGCAGCGGCAGTGGATCGGCCCGGCGCGCGGCCATGTCCGCCGAACGCTCGATCCGCCACAAGAACCACTCCTCCCCGGCGCGGTGCACGCTCAACCGGATATGACCTGAGGCCGTGACCAGATCCTCATGCGCCGATCCGCGGGCCGTGGCCGTGGATTTCAATCGAAAGAGCGCCGCGCCGGGATTGGCAAGCACGCTTTGCAAAGCCCCGGCGAGCGTTTCGGCGTGGTTCGCCCGATAGGCTTTTTGTGCGGCATCGTTCGCGCAGATGATCATACCGCTGTCGTTGGTGACGATACTGGGCGCCGCGTCGTGTTTGATCAAGGCCATCACAGATTGCCCCGATATGCGGCTGACAGACCGCCGATAAAGCGTAATACCGCCGATTCAAAAAGCCGCAAAGCCCAAAACCGCCGCGACACTGGCCATCGCCAACCGGGTATTCCCCGAAGGCGCCAACAGCGCCGCCCCCGCAAAAAAGAGCGCTGCGGCGAAGATCAGGGCGGCCCGCGGCTGACCCCGAGCAACAGCGCGCCGGAACGGTCCCATTGTTTGTGAAGGCATGGCTAAGGGCTCGGAATCCTGTAAACGCGACTCGGGTCCCCAACTTTTGGTTCAAAATGCTTAAGAGGCACTTAATGCCGCAAGTTGTACGCCATCAGGGTTGCAGAACGATTTATCACTCTCGCAATAAGTGCGCCACGAAAAACCCGTCCCCATCGGCGCTTATAGGCAAGCGTGCAACGGTCCCTTCCATCCAGCCCGAGTGGCGTTCGGCAAACCGAGCGATCTGTTGCTCGTTCTCCTCGCGCAGGACGGAACACGTGGCATAGACCAGCCGCCCGCCCGGCCCGACCAGTGTTGCGGCCGCATCCAAGATCTCGGCCTGCACATCTAACAGCCTCGCAAGATCGGCCTCTGTCAGGCGCCATTTCGCCTCCGGCGCACGCCGCCATGTGCCGCTGCCGGAACAGGGCGCGTCGCACAAAACCAGGTCAAAGGGTGCAGCGCTTTGCAACTCGGCCGCCTCCAGCAGCCCGATCTGCACACCCGCCCGTTCTGCCCGCGCCGGCAGATCCTTCATCCGGGCCGAGTCGGCATCATGCGCATAAACCTCGGCCTCCAGCCGCGCAGCGAGTGCCAGCGCCTTGCCACCGCCACCGGCGCAATAGTCCAGAATGCGGGCACCCCGCGGCAGATCAATTGTCTGCATCGCCCATTGGCTGGCGCTGTCCTGAAGCTCGACAAGACCGTCCTGATATGCCGCCGACATGGCGACTTTTCTAGGATTTTCCGTTACCTGCAACGCGGTATTCACGTCTTCCTGCGGCACGGCCACGATCCCGTCATCGGCAAGAACACGCAGCGCTTCTGCCACGTTTGTCTTGCGCAGATTGACCCGTAGCGTGACCGGCGCGCGGGCCCGCAGTGCCATCGCCGCCGTCTCGGCATCTGCCCCAAGCGACGCCTGAAAGCGGCTCACCAACCACGGCTGCAGATCAAGCCGGTCGGCATTGGCCACAGGTAGGGTGCCCACCGCGCATTCGGCCGCGCTAAGCGGTTCGGGCGCATGCCCCTCCCCGGTAAAGAAGATTGCCGGATCGATCCCCTCGGCGCGCAACGCCCCGATCATGCGACCACGACCCGTCTCGGCCCCTCCGAGGCAGGCGTAGGATCGCCAGCAGCGTAACGCCTGAAACACATGATCGCGCACCGCCGCGCGATCCTTGGAGCCTGCAAACCGCGAACGGCGTGCCCAACCTGTCAGCGCCCGCTCTGCCGCGACCCCTTCCGCAATTGCATCAAGTATCTCGATCGCGGCGTGAACGCGCGCGCCGGGCGTCATGCCTGTACCATGGTCTGAAAACTGCGAAAAATCACTTGAGAAACTTCCTTCATATCATTGATATTCATCAACTTGGCAAACCCGACAGTTCGGGCCCGCCGGACGTGATCCGCATCACGTAGGCTGCTCTTTTCATGCACCCATTCTCTCTCTTACTCAACACGTTCCAGACCTCTTTGTCGCTGCCATTTGTCTGGTCCGTTGCCATCTTGCCCGCGTCCTGCCCATCTTCGATGGTTGCATGAATTTCATCCTGCCAGCTCATGCAATTTGCCATGGACAACGCACCACATCCTCGCGAAGATGTGACACCTCGGGAACTAAGCCTTGGATCAGCAACAAGATTTGCTTGCCGACCGACTTGGCGCCCCCAGCGTATGCAGTCTGTCAATAAAGGGGAACACCATGAAACTGTCACGCCGTATTTTTCTAAGCGGAGTCGCTGCAGCGCCGCTGCTGCAAATGACCGCCCTGCCCGGACTTGCCGCAGACCGCGTCTTCTTTGGCATAGCCACCGGCGGCACCGGCGGCACCTATTATCCCTTGGGCGGGATGCTGGCGCAGTTGATCTCGAACACCGCCGAAATCCCGGACACCAAGCTGTCGGCCACGGCCGAAACCGGCAACGCATCGGTTGCCAATGCGCAGCTTCTGGGGCGCGGCGAGATTGAATCCGCCTTTGTCGCTGCCGATATTCTGGATGCCGCCTACAAGGGTATCAACCAGTTCGACGGCACGCCGAACGAGAACATCCGCGCCATCGGGGCGCTTTACCCCGAGACGGTTCAGCTTGTCGTGCGTGCTGATTCCGGCATCGAGACTTTCAAAGACCTCAAGGGCAAGACGATCTCCTCCGGTTCTCCGGGATCGGGCCAGTGGCAACTGCTGGGCGATCTGCTGGAATCGCACGGCATGACCCGCGAAGACGTGTCCGAGGATTTCTCGTCCTTCTCGCAATCGGTCGACAAGATCAAGGATGGCAACCTCGATGCTTCGCTGATCACGGCAGGGTCGCCCACCTCGTCGGTCACCGATCTGGCCAACGGCCACGAAATCCGCATCGTGCCTCTGAACGGTCCCGCGATCGCCAAGCTGCAGGAAACGCAGCCCTATTACGCGAACGCGATCCTCGCAGGCGGCACCTACAAGGGGCAGGATGACGATGTCGAAACGCTCGCCGTGCGGGCCATCTGGGCCACCCATGCCGATGTTTCAGACGATATCATCTATGCCGTGACCAAGGCGCTTTACGAGAACACCGAAACGCTGGGCAACGTGCACCCCAAGGGCAAGGAAATCTCGCTCGACAAGGCGCTGGAAAGCGTGTCGGTGCCGCTGCATCCGGGCGCCGAGAAATACTATACGGAAAAAGGCATCAAGTGATGTCGCCATATGGCACCTTTGGTGCCCTTGGGATGGCCTTCGGGGCCATCCTTTCCATGGCTGTCATGGCCCATTCGGCGCCTTCACTTTGTCTCAGCAGCTATCCGGACAATCAGCCAATCAACGCCTATCCGCTCGACCAAAACGGCGCGTTCGCTCTGGGGTTTATTCATTCCGTCTCGGGCACGCCGGTTGTAGACACCTACCAGATCGACGCCGGAGAAATCGTTCAGACCTCGGAAGTCTTTCAGGCGCATGGCGCTGGTCTGCCCTCGTTGGGCAATGAAATGAACGCGACCGGATGGCGCCACGAGAACGGGAAATTCATTCTGGATCTTGAGCGTCCCATCGGTGAGATGATAGTGCGCGTCCAGCCAGAATACGAAAACACCCTGCATATCGCAGACCAATCCATTGCGCTTGCATCTCTGGGCCATTCCGTCCTTCGGATCGCGGCCTGCGACCCATCGTCGGAGTAAACATGTCAGAGACCCAACACACCGCAGCCCCCGATGACCGCGAACTGACCCCCGATGAAATCGAAGCGCTGGTGCGCGAATACGATTCTGAATCGAACTTCCGCGACCTCAAAGGGCTGGTTGCCCGGCTTGTCACCGTCGCCTGCGTTACCTTGTCGATCTTTCATGTCTACACGGCCGGTTTCGGCCTGCTGAACGAGGTCACGCACCGGACCATCCACCTGACCTTTGTCATGGGGCTGGTGTTTCTGGTCTTTCCACGCCGCCGCGCCGAACCGACCCGCCGCCTGTGGATTGACAGCGCGATTTTCGGAACCTTCTACCTCTACATCATCTACGATCTTGTCAGGGCATTACCGCCCACCGCTCTGACCTATCTGTTTGCAGCGGCGATGGTAGGGTTGACCATCCTGACTCTGCCGATCAAGGGCCGCGGCCTGCCGGGCAGCAAAGTGGCACTGCGCGACTGGGCCTTTGCGATCCTGGGGGCCGGGTTCTCGCTCTATCTCGTGGTGTTCTTCCGCGACGTGTTCATCACCAACGTGGGCTCCCCGCGACCGCAAGAATACATGATGGGCCTTATCGCCATCATCATGACGCTCGAGGCAACGCGCCGCACCATGGGGCCGACCTTGGCCTTCATCGGTGTGTTCTGCATCGTCTATGCGATCCTTGGCCCCTACATGCCCGGTATCATGGGCCATCGCGGCTATAACATCCTGCGCATCATCAACCATCTCTATGTCGGAACCGAAGGCATCTACGGCGTCGCTGTCGGCGTCGTGGCGACCTATGTTTTCCACTTCGTGCTGTTCGGCATCCTCGCCCAGATGAGCGGGCTGGGGCAGCTCTTCATCGATCTGGCCACTATCGTCGCGGGCCGTGCATCGGGTGGCAGCGCCAAGGTGTCCGTGGTGTCCTCGGGCTTTTTCGGGATGATCTCCGGCTCTCCGATCGCCAATACGGTGACGACGGGTGCATTCACGATCCCGCTGATGAAGAAATCCGGCTTCACGCCGCGTTTCGCCGGCGCCATCGAGGCATCCGCATCCTGCGGTGGGCAGGTCACGCCGCCGATCATGGGCGCGTCGGCCTTCGTGATGACCGAAATGCTGGGAGTTCCATATAACGAGATCATCCTGATCGCGATTATTCCAGCTGCGTTCCATTATCTGGCGATCATGCTGATGGTCCATCTTGAGGCCAAGCGTCTGGGCCTGTCGGGGTTGTCCGCCGACAAGATCCCCCAGTTCCGTGCCGTGCTCGGCAAATCATGGCATCTCTTCGTGCCGCTTGGCGTCATGGTGGCGTTATTGTTGATGCAGTACACGCCGTTTCTGGCCGCCTTCTGGGGCATCATCCTGACGATCGTGTTTTCCTACGTACCGCTGATCATGCGGGCATTCGGAGATACGTCGATGGACATGGACACTGTACTGACCCCGCCGCGCCTTGTGCGCGGCTTCGAGGATGGCGCGAAATTCGCCCTTGGCATCGGGGCCGCCTGTGCCTGCGTGGGCTTCCTTCTGGGGATCACGACGCTGACCGGGCTGGGGTTCAAGTTTTCTGCCGCAGTCGTGGAACTGGCCTATGATCTGGCCGGGCTCATCACCGCGATGGATTTCACCGGCCTGCTGAATGAAAAGAGCATGGCGCTGTTTTTTGGCCTCGTCTTCGTTGCAATCGCCTGCATCATCATGGGGGCGGGTATCCCGACGACGCCGACCTACATCATACTTGCGTCCATCGCAGCCCCTGCCCTGATGAAATTCGACGTTCCGTTGATCGCCACGCATTTCTTCGTGTTCTATTTCGGCGTTCTGGCGGATGTGACACCCCCTGTGGCGCTGGCCGCCTATGCCGCGGCCGGGCTTGCACGATCCGATCCGATGCAGACAGGCATGACCGCCTTCCGCCTGTCGATGGGCAAGGCGCTGGTGCCCTTCATGTTCATCTACGCGCCCAGCCTGCTTTTTGTCGATTTCTCGATCGTTGAATTCGTGGCGGCGTTGATCAGCGGGATTGTCTGTATCATAGCCCTGTCTGCCGCCTATATCGGCTACTTCAAGGGGCCGTTGAATACGTTGGACAAGGTTGCGTTAACCATCGGGGGTTTGCTGCTGATCTCGACCTCGTGGCTGGCGATGGCGATCGGCGGCGCGCTGGTGTTGGTGATATTCCTTCGCAACGCGCGAGATGCCGCGCTCGTGCCCGGCTGATCTCGTGTTTGACGCTGACCACCTACGCACGTGGCGTCGTCGTGGGTGGTCAGCCTGCGGTAGCGTCTAATCGCGCGGCTTCAACCGCATCAGCGTTGCGCTCGACCATGGCAGAACGACATTCTGCAAGCGCGCCCGATGATAAAAACCCAGACGATCAGCATCACCGCTGAAGCTGCGCGAGCGACCGGCTTATGTCATCCTCGAATTCCTGTTGGAACCGCCGAGTGATGACGGAAAGGACCGGTCGCGCGCCTTTGGTCATAGGCGGTCATCTTTTCTGTGCGTCTTGTGCCTGACCGCCAACGCCCTTCGCCGGGGGATCTGCCCGCTACTTCTCGGGGATCAGGCCCCGCGGGCTGAACCGCAGCACCAACAGCAGAACCAGCCCCATCGTCAGCAACCGCATATGCGCCGCCGATTCCAGCAGGTGTGTCTTCAGCCAGTAGCCATCCGCCATGCCCGAGGTGATCAGGTCCATCAGCAACCGTCCCATCGGTTCGACCTGAACCCAGAGGAACCAGATCAGAAACCCGCCCAGAACAGCGCCGAAATTGTTGCCCGATCCTCCGACGATCACCATCACCCAGATCAGGAAGGTAAAGCGCAGCGGCTGATAGCTGCTGGGCGTCAGTTGCCCGTCCAGCGTGGTCATCATCGCACCTGCGATGCCGCAAATCGCGCTGCCAAGGATGAAAACCTGCAAGTGTCGTTTCTTGACATCCTTGCCCATGGCTTCGGCGGCGACCTCATTGTCGCGGATCGCCCGCAGCATCCGCCCCCAGGGGCTTGCCAGCGCCTTTTGCGCCATCCACAAAAGCACCAGCAAGACGATCAGGAACAGCACGCCATAGAGCAGTTTCACATAGAGCGTCGAGGCGATCACCGGGTCCAGCCCGAGGCCGGCTGCCCGGTCCACGAACCCCGGATCATTCTGCAGGTCGATCTCGAAGGGCACCGGGCGCGGAATACCGATCACGTTCTTCACGCCGCGCGACAGCCAATCCTCGTTCTTGAGCACCGCAATGATGATTTCCGCGATCCCCAGCGTCGCGATCGCAAGGTAATCCGAGCGCAACCCGAGGGCAGTCCGGCCGATCACCCAGGCCGCGCCCGCCGCCAATACACCGCCCACAGGCCAAGCGAGGATCACCGGCAACCCCAAACCGCCAAGATAGCCGGTGGCGGCAGGATCCACCGCCTCGATACGCGCGACGCCGGGATCCAGCACCGCGCGGTAGATGAAGAACCCCGCAACCAGAATGACGATCATCGCCACGCTTCGCTGCCAACCCTTCTTCATCGCCCGGTACACCAGCACCGCAGCGATGATGGTCGCGGCCCCCAGGACCAGCGCCAGCAGCACGCGCACCCCACCCTCGGCCCAGGCCTCGGTGGTGGGTGGCATCGCAACCAGGACAGTGGCAAGCCCCCCCAGCGCGACGAACCCCATCACCCCGATGTTGAAGAGCCCGGCAAAGCCCCATTGCAGGTTCACCCCCAACGCCATGATCGCCGAGATCAGCCCCATGTTGAGGATCAGCAGCGCCGAGTTCCAGCTTTGCAAGAAACCGGTCAGCAAGATCAGCACCCCGACAAGGGCAAACAGACCGATGTTTTTAACGTTGACGCTCATACCGACTGCCCCTTGAACAATCCCGTTGGTTTGAACAGCAGCACGATCAGCAGGATCACGAAGCTAACCGCGAACTTGTAATCGGTGCTCAGAAGCTGGACCAGCCCGTCGGGCGCCAGGCTATCGGGCATCAAGTACCCAAGCACCTTTTTCCAGGCATAGGTGATCGTCACCTCAGAGAAGGCGATCACGAAGCCGCCAGCGATGGCCCCGAGCGGGTTGCCGAGGCCGCCGACAATGGCGCTGGCAAAGATCGGCAGCAGCAATTGGAAGTAGGTGAACGGTTTGAACGACTTGTCCAAGCCGTAGAGCACCCCGGCCACGGTCGCCAGTGCCGCGACAATGACCCAGGTCAGCATCACCACGCGCTCAGGATTAACGCCCGAGAGCAGCGCCAGATCCTCGTTATCCGAATAGGCTCGCATGGATTTGCCCGCACGTGTGCGATTCAGAAACCAGAACAGCAGCGCCACCACGATAATCGCGGTGATCAGGGTGATGACCTGCGTGGATTTGATCGCCAGCCCTTCGGACAGACCGGTCATCTCTTTGAAATCGCGTGCAGAAATCAAGAAACGCTCACCATCAAGGAACCGCTGGTCGTCGGGGCCGATGATCAGCCGGACGATCCCGTTCATGATGAACATCACCCCCATGGAGACGATCACCAGGATCACCGGCTTGGCCTTTTTTTCGCGGTAGAAGCGATAAACAACGCGGTCGGTTGCCAGCAGTAGCAAGACACAGCCTAGGATCCCGAACGGCAGCGCCAGCAGCGCGGTGGGCAACGGCCCAAGGCTGACCCCCAGAGATTGTAACCACCACGTCACCAGGACGGTGATCATCGCACCAAAGGCCATCGTGTCGCCATGCGCGAAATTGGAGAACCGCAGGATGCCGTAGACCAGCGTGACCCCGAGCGCGCCAAGCGCCAGTTGGCTGCCATAGGCGATACCGGGGATCAGTACATAATTGGAGAGCGCGACAATCGCGTTGAGAAAGTCCATCAATCAATCGCCCCGTTGCCGTGACAGGTGTCTTTGAAACTGTTTCGCATCATCATCCCCCAAGGAAACTCTTGCGCACTTCCTCGTCGGCCAGAAGCTCCTTGCCAGTGCCTGTATAGGCGTTGGCCCCCTGCACCAGCACATAGCCCTTGTCCGCGATCTCAAGCGCTTGCCGCGCGTTCTGCTCGACCATCAGGATCGGGATGCCGGTGCGAGCCACTTCGATGATGCGATCAAAAAGTTCGTCCATGACGATCGGGCTGACCCCGGCGGTGGGTTCATCCAGCATCAGCAGCTTGGGTTGTGTCATCAGCGCGCGGCCCACCGCCACCTGCTGACGCTGGCCACCCGAAAGCTCGCCTGCCAACTGGCGCCGCTTGTCGCGCAGGATCGGGAACAGATCATAAATCTGCTCCATCGTGCCCGAGAAATCATCGTTGCGAATGAACGCACCCATTTCCAGGTTTTCCTCCACCGTCATGGAGGTAAAGATGTTGTTCGTCTGCGGCACGAACCCCATGCCCTTGGCCACGCGGTCCTGCGGCGACAGCGCGGTGATGTCCTCGCCGGCCAGCCGCACATGACCCGCACGCAGATCAAGCATGCCGAACACGGCCTTCATCGCCGTCGACTTGCCCGCGCCGTTGGGCCCGACGATCACCGCGATTTCGCCCTTTTCCACGGCGATGGTGCAGTCGTGCAGGATGTCCGGCCCGTTGCCATAACCGCCGGTCATGCCTTGGCCGATCAGAAACGGCTCGTCAGCCGCCGCGGGCGTCGCACCACCATGTGCGGCGGATGGCGCGGTGTTGCCCCGGTCGCCGTAGGGATCACTGCTCATGTTTCTTTGCGCTCCAAATATCTTGCGGTGACGCCGCTGACGCGCCGACTACCCGAGGCCCGGGGACGGGCCGCACGGAAACCAACCGATGCGTCGTCACCACCGCGTTGCCAGATCAAGCCCCTCACGTGCCCACCTGCTCGCGGTTCTTCAGACCGGTGCCGAGATAGGCCTCGATCACCTGTTCGTTGGCCTTGATCTCGTCCAGATTGCCGGTGGCCAGAACTCGACCCTCGGCCATGCAGATCACCGGATCGCAGAGGCGGGCAATGAAATCCATGTCATGCTCAATGACCACGAACGTATAGCCGCGCTCCTGGTTCAGGCGCAAAATCGCGTCGCCGATCACGTTCAGCAGGGTCCGGTTGACCCCTGCGCCGACTTCGTCAAGGAATACGATACGCGCATCGACCATCATCGTCCGGCCCAGTTCCAGCAGCTTCTTCTGCCCCCCAGAAATCTGGCCCGCCTTCTGCTCGGCCAGATGTTCGATGGTCAGGAATTCCAGAACCTCGTCAGCCTTGGCCCGCAGCGCGCGTTCCTCATCGGCGATACGTTTGCGGCCAAACCAAGTATTCCACAGCCGTTCACCCGATTGCCCACCCGGCACCATCATCAGGTTCTCGCGGCAGCTCATGGAATGAAACTCATGCGCGATCTGAAAAGTACGCAGGACGCCCTTGTGAAACAGATCATGCGGCGCCAGGCCGGTAATGTCCTCGCCCGCCATCGTCACCCGGCCCGATGTCGGCTTGTAAACGCCCGCGATCACGTTGAACAACGTCGTCTTGCCGGCGCCATTCGGCCCGATCAACCCGGTGATCGCCCCTTCTGCAAAGGAAAGGCTGGCACCATCGACGGCATGGAATCCGCCGAAATGCTTGTGGAGATCCTCGACAACGATCATCCATGTTCTCCCTGTCCGCGGCCCGGCTTACAGCGGTCTGTCACGGGGCGGTTTCCGGTTCAGGCCCGTCATACTGCGCCACCCGTTACCCGGCAGAGCGTCTGCGGACCATGCTTTGCCCCGACCGTCTAAAGATAGTCACATTCGTTGTGAAGCCAGACTTCATCTTCTTTTGGCTTTGGCGTCGCCGCATCCACCCGACACCAGTCAGGCGACAAGCCGCGTGTAACCATGCGAACTGCCGACCCAGGCACAAGCCCGGGCCGGCAACCTTGGCATCGTTGAGAAGATCAGCGGAAGCCGACCTCCACCATCTTGCCGTCCTTCATCTCGATCTCGCGATAGGTGCCGGCGCTTTCGCCCGGTCCGATCAATTCGACCGCAGAGGCACCGACATAGTCGATATCGCCGCCATCCTTGAGGATCTGCAGCGCCTTATCCAACTCACCCGGCAGAATTTCTTCGCCCGGAGCGTTCGCCACATCCATCACTTTTTCCTTGTAGACTGCGGGATCGGTGGAACCGGCCGCCTGCATTGCCAGCAGGATCAGCGCGGCCGCATCGTAGGATTCCGGCGCGAAAGTACCGGTGGGATCGAAGCCCGCCGCCTTGCCGATTTCGGCAAACTTGGCGGGGCCATCGCCCTGTGCGCTCGGAACCTGCCCAAAGGAGCCTTCGGTGCTGGCTGCAAAGTTTGCTTCCAGAGTTTCCGACACCATCCCGTCGGGGAACATGAAGGTGTCGAAGGCACCCGAATCGAGCGCACCGTTGATGATTCCGGCACCGCCCTGATCAATGTATCCCACGATGATCAGAACTTCACCGCCAGCCGAGGCAAGTGCGCCCACTTCGGCGGAATAGTCAGCCTTGCCGTCCTCATGCGAGGCGTTCATCGTCACCTTGCCACCGGACTCTGTGAAGGCGCTCGCGACGCTGTCGGCAAGCCCCTTGCCGTAGTCATTGTTGGTATAGGTGATCGCGACTTCCTTGATGCCACGATCGTTCAGGATATCGGCCATCACCTGCCCCTGACGCGCGTCCGAGGGCGAGGTGCGGAAGAACAGTCCGTTATCCTCTACGGTGCTGAGCGCCGGCGAGGTGGCCGAGGGCGATATCATCACGATGCCGTTCGGAATGGCGGCGTTTTGCAGCACGGCGCCGGTTTCGCCCGAGCACATGCCGCCGACAATACCCTTCACCCCGTCCGAGGTAATCAAACGCTCGGCAGAAGAAACAGCAAGGCTTGCGTCGATGCAGCCGGTGTCACCCTGCACTGCGCTGACGGTCTGCCCGTCAAGGAATTTGCCCGACGCGTTGACCTGATCAATCGCGAGCTTCGCCCCGGAAGCCATATCCGGTGCGATCGATTCCAGCGGGCCGGTAAAGCCCAGCAGAATTCCCAGTTTCACGTCATCGGCAAAAGCCGTCCCTGCCATCAGGGCGGTCGCCGCTGTGGCCATCAAGAGTTTTTTCATGGTTCGTCTCCCTTTAAGTGGAACATTAATCCGGAGCGGAGCCTAGGCAGCACGCATCAGAAAGAAAAGCCCCTTCCGAGGCGGTGCCAGAAGCACGCGAAACAGACAAAATACCCACCCCTGACAAAGGACAAGTGATTTTCGTCAATTGCCGTGCAAACCATGGCACATTCCGGGATTAGAAACTTCTGGCACGACCTTGATTTCATTTCTGAAACCTTCATGCTTCCTACCATTCCATTCAGCACCACGCCATCCAGAGGAAGCTTTGGTAGCGTCGGCCTATTCCGGCTTCATCATCTCGGTCGGCTTGTCCTTCATCTGGCTGGCCCAAACCGCAACCTGCGTCCAGAACCAGGGGACACTCTTTAAGCTCTTGGCGCTTTACGGTCCCGCCCTCCGGCAAAACCCGTCAATCAAGCTTGAGCTCTCGCGTGATGTAGTTCTGGCAGATCTCGATCGCCTGCTCGCCGGTGATCACGTCATCATGGATCGACAGACCGAGCCATAGCCCGTCAGATACCGCGATCAATCCAAGCGCCGCCCGCCGCGCGTCAATTTTCAGCCCCAGTTCGCGGGCTGCAGCGGTGAACATCCGCTCAACCCGGAGGATATAGTTACGATAGAGTTGGCGGTTCGCCACGCGCACCTGGTCATTGAAACGGGTTTCATGCCACAGGGCGAGGAACGCGGTCCGGTTGAGCTGCGTGAAGACCGGGGCTGTAAACAGCACGAATGGCATTTGATGCAACTTCTCGACGGCTGTTCCGTCAAACTTGTCCAGCGACTCTTTCACCATCAATGATATTTGCCCGAACAGATATTCGAGTGCGGCAACCATGACTTCGTCCTTGGTGGCGAAATAATGCCCCAACAAACCGCGCGAACTGCCCGCTGCGGTACAGATCGTGGATACCGTCGTGCCTGACACGCCGTACTCTGCAAGCGATCGAAGCGCGCCTTCCACCAATGATTTGCGCCGGTACTCGTTGATCTCCGCATGGGTGCGCGGTCGTTGTTTTTTTGTGGATTTCGGACTGATCACCTTGGCGGCTCCTGCTTGGTTCCGGCGGGTCATCCTAGCCGACGAAATCACAAATTCAAATGTTTGTTGAACGTCCAACTTTTTTATTGAGAATCATCTTTAGCCGTCATGGCACCACAGGGAGGAAAGCCAGAATGCGACCAGAAGACGTTGTAAACCTAGACACCTTTCCAATTCTGGATCGGTCGAGCCCAGCCCGAACCGCGCTGGTCAACCGGCTACGCAAGGAACTGGAGACGAACCAATTCGTCTCGCTGCCTGATTTCATTCTGCCCGCCGCGCGTGAGCGCGCCGTGGCCGATGCGGTCGAGGCCCTACCCCGCGCCCACCAGAACAATTCCAGGCGCAATTGCTATCTGCAAAGGCAGGGCGATCCCTCGCTTCCTGAGGATCACCCCCGCAACATCCTGCTGAATGCCAGCACCAAGATGCTCGCCTATGACAGGTTTTCCGACGCGTCCCCGGTCAAGGTACTTTACCACTGGGAACCGGTCCGCCAGATGGTGGCCGACATTGTCGGGGTCGAGACCCTTTACGACAACGCAGACCCCTGCCAGCCGGTCAATCTGCTTTGCTACGAACCCGGCGACAGTTCGGCGTGGCACTTCGATTCAGTGAATGCCTTTACCATGACGTTGATGCTGCAGGCAGCAGAGGTCGGCGGCGAATTCGAAATGGTTCCCAACACGCGCACGGACGACGACCAGAATTACGAATACGTCCGCCGCGTGGTTACCGGGCAATGCCCCCAGGATGCGGTGGCCGTCGCCCGAGAGGCCGGATCACTATGCATTTTCCGCGGCTGCAATTCGCTGCACAGGGTATCGCCCGTAGAGGGCAACACCACGCGGATCATGGGCGTATTCGTCTACGAAAACGAACCCAACGTCGTCGGCGACCCCGAAGTGAACGCAACTGTCTATGGCGAACGTGACCGCGTCGCAGGCTAGACAAACGGGCGCGGCCAACGTGCCCCTCCAGAAAAAGCAGACCGGGGCGCAGCGACGCTCCGGCAACGACCAACAAGGGATTAAATCATGACCGGACTTATCCGCAACCCAAACTCCTTCCTCAGCGCCGATAACGGCCTGACACGCCGCGCCTTCATTCAGCGCGCCATGGCAACGGGGCTCTCTGTCTCGGCCGCATCGGCGTTGGCAGGTCGCGCCATGGCAGCAACACCCGTCAAGGGTGGGCATTTGCGCTTTGGCATCGGACACGGCAGCACCACCGATGTGCTCGACCCGGGACAAGTGCTCAACGGGCTCTTGTCCGCCACCCATTACGCCATCACCAACACGCTGACAGAAGTGGACACTGATGGCAGCCTCGTTCCCAAGCTTGCAATCGAGTGGGACGCAACGCCTGATGCCCGCATCTGGACGTTCAAACTGCGTCCCGGCATCGAGTTTCACAACGGCAAGACACTGTCGGTGGAGGATGTCATCGCCTCGATCAATCATCACAGAGGCAAAGATTCCACGTCGTCCGCGGCAAGTATCGTTGCGGCGATTTCGACCATCAAAGCCGATGGGCCAGACAGAGTGTCTGTAGAGCTCTCCGGTGGCGACGCCGATTTCCCCTTCAAGCTCAGCAGCTTCAACTTTCCGATCTACGCCGCGCGGGAGGATGGTACACTCGCCTATGAAGACGGCAACGGTGTCGGTGCCTACAAGCTGGTCAGTTTCGAGCCCGGCGTGAGAACCACGTTCGAGAAGAACCCGAACTACTGGAACGAGGCGCGCGGCCATTTCGACAGTGCCGAACTGCTGTCGATCAAGGACGTGACCGCCCGTACCAGCGCGCTGCGGACCGGGGCGATCGACGGCATGGACCGGGTCGAACTCAAGACCGCAGCCCTGCTCAAGAAATCCAAAGGAATCGATGTGCACGAAGTCGAAGGCAAGACACATTACACCTTTCCGATGCACACCAATACCGGCCCGTTCGATAACAATGATGTGCGGATGGCGGTCAAGCTGGGGCTGGACCGCGAGGCGATGCTCGAAACGATCCTGTTTGGCCATGGGCAAATTGGAAACGACCACCCGATCAGCTCTGCTTACACCTATTTCAACGCCGATCTTGCACAGCGCAACTACGACCCGGATAAGGCCCGCTGGCACCTCAGCCAAGCTGGCCTGGACAGTATCGACCTGCAACTCAGCGCATCGGACGCGGCCTTTGGCGGCGCGGTGGATGCAGCCGTGCTTTACAAAGAACAGGCCGCCAAGGCGGGGATCAATATCACCGTCAAGCGCGAGCCGACAGATGGTTACTGGTCCGATGTGTGGATGGCCAAGCCATGGTGCGCCTGTTACTGGCCGGGGTACGCCACCCAGGACAGTATCTTTACCCAAGCCTATTCAAAGGGCGCGTCGTGGAATGACACGTTCTGGGACAACGAACGTTTCAACTCCCTGCTTGTTCAGGCGAGATCGGAACTCGATCCGAAATTGCGCGGCGAGCTTTACGGCGAAATGCAGTCCCTGGTCCGCAATGACGGCGGGACGGTAGTGCCGTTCTTTGCCAACGATGTCTTTGCCACCTCCGACAAGGTCGCGTTCGACAAGGCCTCGAACAACTACGAAGTCGACGGAAGGCTCTTCCTGGAGCGCTGGTGGTTCAAGGAGACCTGACCGGAACGCCACCAGCAAAGCCGTGGCGTTAGCACGACGCCGCGGCACCCTCTGTATCAGCCCCGCGGCGCGGGTGCTTTGGGTGAGATTGACGGTTGGCAAAGTTTGCCAGGGATCGCTATCTGTTACCCTGCGTTCGCCACCATTGGCTTCATTCCATCGGCATTCCCGCCAAGTCGCGACCTGCCTGCGCAGCCACAGCCCCGCTTCTTTCCAATACCAGCCATTCCGCGCAACAAATGCAAAGAAAATGCCGATCTTGCGACATTTTCACCGCAATTGTCGCTTGACGGCTTCCGACCTCACCAATATTGTCTCGCACACGCAGCATAAGGAGCGCCCACGTGGCCCAACTAATCGTAGTCGTAATCGAATGGCGCATGGGCCGGTAACGGACACCCTGAACGGTACCCCATGCGCCCCCGAATTTTCGGGGGCTTTTTTATGCGTAGAACTTAAGGAATACATGTCATGAACGGAGCAAAGCGATGACACGTCAGATGACCGGAGCGAAAATGGTGGTCCAGGCCCTCAAGGATCAGGGCGTGGACGTCATATTCGGATATCCCGGTGGCGCGGTGCTACCGATCTATGACGAAGTGTTCCAGCAAAATGACATTCGCCACATTCTGGTGCGCCACGAACAGGGCGCGGTGCATGCCGCCGAAGGCTATGCGCGCTCGACCGGCAAGCCCGGTGTCGTGCTCGTGACCTCCGGCCCGGGGGCAACCAACGCCGTGACCGGACTGACGGATGCGCTGATGGACAGTATCCCGATCGTCGTGCTGACCGGACAGGTGCCGACCTTCATGATCGGATCGGACGCCTTTCAGGAGGCCGATACCGTCGGCATCACCCGGCCCTGCACGAAACACAACTGGCTGGTCAAGGACACCGACCGGCTTTCCGGTGTGATCCATGAGGCGTTTCATGTGGCCAGCGCAGGCCGTCCCGGCCCGGTGCTGATCGACATCCCCAAAGACGTGCAATTTGCCAGCGGCACCTACACCCCGCCGCAAAAGGTGCGGGTCAGCCATTACCAGCCGCAGGTCAAGGGCGACATGGAGGCGATCACCGAGCTGGTCGCAGCGCTGGAGACGGCCAAGCGCCCGATCTTCTATACCGGCGGTGGCGTGATCAATTCTGGGCCCGCCGCATCGCAACTTCTGCGCGAGTTGGTTGAGGCCACAGGCGTTCCGATCACGTCGACGCTGATGGGGCTTGGCGCCTATCCCGCGAGCGGCAAGCATTGGCTCGGGATGCTGGGCATGCACGGCCTCTACGAGGCGAACATGGCGATGCATGATTGCGACCTGATGATCAACATCGGCGCGCGCTTCGACGACCGGATCACCGGGCGGCTTGATGCGTTCTCGCCCGGCTCGAAAAAGGCCCATATCGACATCGACCCATCTTCGATAAACAAGGTGATCAAGGCCGATATCCCCATCGTGGGTGACGTCGCCCATGTGCTTGAGGACCTGCTGAAGGTCTGGAAATCGCGCGGCCGCAAGGTCAATCGCGAGGCGCTGACCAAATGGACCGCCAAGATCGATCAATGGCGCAAGGTCGATTGCCTGGCGTTCAAGCAGATCGGCAACGTGATCAAGCCGCAGCACGCGCTGGCACGGCTCGAGGCATTGACCAAGGACCACGACCGTTACATCTGTACCGAAGTGGGCCAGCACCAGATGTGGGCCGCGCAATACCTGACTTTCGAGGATCCCAACCGCTGGATGACCTCCGGTGGCCTCGGCACGATGGGTTACGGCTTTCCGTCCTCCATCGGTGTGCAGATGGCCCATCCCGAGGCGCTGGTGATCAACGTCGCAGGTGAGGCAAGCTGGCTGATGAACATGCAGGAAATGGGCACTGCCGTGCAGTTCCGCCTGCCGGTGAAGCAGTTCATCCTGAACAACGAACGCCTCGGGATGGTTCGCCAATGGCAGGAATTGCTGCATGGCGAGCGGTATTCGCATTCCTGGTCCGAGGCACTGCCCGACTTCGTCAAACTGGCCGAAGCGTTCGGCGCCAAGGGGATCAAATGCGACGACCCCGCCGATCTCGATGATGCGATCATGGAGATGATCAACCATGACGGCCCGGTGATCTTTGATTGTCTGGTGGAAAAGCATGAGAACTGCTTCCCGATGATCCCGTCGGGCAAAGCGCATAACGAGATGCTGATGGGCGAGGCATCAACCAAGGACGCCATCGATACCAAAGGCGCGGTGATGGTGTGATCTTTCGGGTGAGGCTTGCCCCACCCGCCCCACATCGCCACCTCAACCAGCCTCGCCTCACCGCAAACACCAGATAGAAGGACGATGAACATGTCCGCACTAAAAATCAAAAAAGGCGCGACCAAGCATTCCGCCTACAATCTACGCCCCACCTTCTCTGACGTGGAAGAGAGCCACACGCTGGCGGTCATCGTCGATAACGAGGCGGGCGTGTTGGCGCGCGTCATCGGCCTCTTTTCCGGGCGCGGCTATAACATTGACAGCCTGACCGTGGCCGAGATCGACCATGAAGGTCACACATCCCGCATTACCATCGTCACCACCGGCACACCGCAGGTGATCGAGCAGATAAAGGCGCAGTTGGGCCGCATCGTGCCGGTGCATGAAGTGCATGACCTGACGGTGGAAGGTCGCTCGGTCGAGCGAGAACTGGCTTTGCTGAAGGTCGAAGGCAAGGACGAAAAGCGGGTCGAAGCGCTGCGTCTGGCGGATATCTTCCGCGCCAGCGTGGTCGACAGCACGCTCGACAGTTTCATCTTCGAGATCACCGGCACGCCGGCCAAGATCGACGCCTTTGCCGATCTCATGCGCCCCTTGGGTCTGTCGGACATGGCACGCACCGGCGTCGCCGCCCTGCCCCGCGGCATCTGAGTTGCGCGCCACGCCTAAGCCGGGCTTGTCACAGCACGGCACACCCCGCACCAAGTAAAAACGCGGGGTGTTTCCACCCCGCGCTTACATAACGCTTCACTGCTTTGGCTTGATCCGAGTCTCAGGCGATCTCGGCGCAACGCTGCGCCCGGAATGGCACAACATTTCCCGAATGCTCGTTATCGGAAGCAACGGACGTGGCCACTGGCATGTCGGTGCTGGTGTCTGGCAGGGCACCGGCATTGACACCCGCTTGGCGAAGCGCGCGGGACAAGGTTGGATGGCTTTCTTGTACCACCAGACGCGGTTTGCGCGCCAGGCGCATCTCGCCGCCTTCGCAGAGGTCAAACGCGATCATGTCACCGGCTGTCAACCCCGCTGCGGCCCCGGCATCGCTGCCCTGCCCGCGGTAGAATGCCAGATCGCCATGATCCTCGCACCAGATCACAGCCCGGTCCTGAGCCTGATCACTCCAAAGAACGACACCGTGCATTTTACCGTGCATGTTTCCCCCAATCTTAAAAATCTTCATGCTAGGCAGAATGTCCTGCATAGCGCTCAAGGAACATGGTCAATTCAGCGTCCGTCGTGGTCCATTTGTGTCAATAAAGCAAAAAAATGACGCTAATTGGCGTCACCGCCCGTGACAGCGGTGTAAAATCATGCTGCAATGGCTTGGAAAGACAACTTTGGGATGACGAGGCATGTATCGACTTGACCGGAATCAGTGTCAACCATGAAGCGATTGGAATCGGAAGACCGCCCGCCGAACGGCGCGGATCCGGCCGAATTGCGCGCTGTCTTTGGCAATAATCTGCGTGCGCTGAGCGCCGAATATCCGTCGGTGGCCGGGCTCTGCCGCGAGCTCGGGATCAATCGGACACAGTTCAACCGCTATCTGTCCGGAGAGAGCTTTCCACGTCCTGACGTGCTCTACCGCATCTGCCAGTTCTTTGGCGTCGATGCGCGCATCCTGCTGGAACCTGCCGAAAACCTCGGCCGAACCCAAGCAGAGTATGATCTGCTCAGCCACCCGGAGCTGCAGGGTTACTTCGGACGAGCGCCGGTCGATGTGGACCCATCGCTGTTCCCCAGCGGGTTCTATCGGTTCGTGCGGCGCAGTTTCATCGAGGAAACCCAGTTTGTCCTCGGCCTCGTCTATATCTACCGTCGCGACGGCTATACCTTCCTGCGCGGGTTCGAGCCGCGCGAGGCGCTGCGCAAGCAAGGCATTTCGACCGCGCCGCGCGATCGCGAATTTCGAGGCATCGTGATGCGCCAGGAAGAGGGCTTCATGATGATCGTCACCCATCAGAACGCCATGGCCTGTTCGTTCAACTTCCTCGCCCCGGAAACCTCGTTTCAGAAGAATCTCTGGGTGGGTTACGTGACCCGCACAGTGCGCGAAAAGATAACCGGCGTTCGCGCAACCCGCATGGTTTACGAACATCTGGGCAGCGACACGAGCGCCGTCCTGACCGCGGCCCGCCAGGCTGGGTTGATCGAGCGTTCGGCAGTCGCCCCCTTTCACGCCAACCTGCTGCAACTGGAACAGCCGTTTCGCTGATACGAATCGCGATTGCGGGCCGGCGGCACCTTCAGCACTGAAACGCGTGGTGCCGCCGGGCACATCGGGGTTGCCTTTGATACGATCCGGCCACGCACCCCCATGCGCAATGTCGCCCTCAGAGAATTCGCGTCGCTGGCAGGCGGCTATGCGGTGACGGTTTCGGGCAGAGTCGAGCTCAGTCATGAGGGAGGTAGTCCAATGAACAAACCCATCACAGATCTGTCGAATGTCCGCGCGCCGGTCGAGACCGCCAACGGCCTGCCCAACGCCCATTACATCGACCCTGCGGTGTATGAAGAGGAAAAGCACGCGCTGCTCTACTCGCAATGGGCGGGCCTTGCCGTGGCCGCTGACGTGCCCGAGCCGGGCGATGCCGTGCCGATGGAGTTTCTCGGCATGCCCCTGCTGCTGATCCGCGACAAGGATGGAGAAGTGCGCGTCTTCCAGAATATCTGCCGCCACCGCGGAATGATTCTGGTCGAAGAGCCCCGCAAGATCGAGGGCGCGATCCGCTGCCCCTATCATTCGTGGTGCTATTCGACCAAGGGCAATCTGGTCAGCACACCGCATGTGGGCGGCCCGGGCCAGAACACCCACCCCGCCATCAAGCGCGACGAGTTGGGCCTGAACGTGGTGCGCAGCCATGTCTGGCGCGATGTGGTGTGGATCAACATGTCAGGCGATGCCCCGGAATTCGAAGTGGCGATGTCAGACATCATCGAACGCTGGTCAGAGTTCGAGCTGCCGCTCTATCACGGCGGCCATGACAGCAAATTCCAGCTTGAGGTTCAGACCAACTGGAAACTCGCCGTCGAGAACTATTGCGAAAGCTACCACCTGCCGTGGATCCATCCGGGGCTCAACAGCTATTCCCGGCTTGAGGATCACTACCACATCGAGAAACCCGGCGCGTTTTCGGGCCAGGGCACGATGGTGTACCGCCAGTTGCGCAATGAGCATGGGCAGACTTTCCCCGATTTCGAGGATGTGGGCGCCAAATGGAACGAGCAGGCCGAATATATCGCGGTCTATCCCAACGTCCTGCTAGGTGTGCACCGCGATCACGCCTTCACCATCATCCTTGAACCGAAGAGTCTGGACCGCACTGTCGAGCACATCCACCTCTACTACGCCGTGCCCGGCACCGACGAGGGCATGCGCGCGCGCAATACCCAGCTTTGGAAGGCCGTGTTCGAAGAGGATATCTTTGTCGTCGAGGGCATGCAGAAAGGCCGCCACGTGACCCAGTTCGACGGCGGACGGTTCTCGCCTGTCATGGACAGCCCGACGCATTGCTTTCACGACTGGGTGGCCAGCAAGATGGATACCTACCGTGCGCGAGGCCAAGCGGCGGAATGAGCGACCTCGACACCGCCATGATCGCCGCACACGAGCAGCAGGACAGCGCGGCACTGATACGGCTCTACACAAGGGCGGCGGACGAGGCCAACGCCCTTGACGCCGCCTGTTTCTACCTCACCCACGCCTACGTGTTCGCGCTGGAGGCCGGCGCACCGGAGGCTGCCGCACTGCGGTCGCGCTTGATTGCACATGGGCGCGAGGAATAGAGCGCCAGTGCCGGGCTGAAGCCCGGCACATGACCGCCCCCCATCCATGATCAACGCCTGCGCGCCACCACGAAATGGCTGGGTGGCTTGGCCGGGTAGTCGCCTGTCTCAAGGATCTCGAACCCGGCGTCCGAAATCATCTCTTCAAGCTGCCTTGTGGTAAAAAATCCCACATGCGGTGCCTTTCCGACCATCTGCATGACGCGGATCACCCACCGCAGAAACGGCCACCCACCCCCAAGACAGCCCGATTTCGAGATGAACAACCCACCCGGTTTGATTTGCGCATGTATCTCGCGCAGGGCTGCCGGGACATCTTCGAGAAGATGCAATAGATTGAACGCCAAAACGGTGTCGAAGGGCGCGGCTGGGGGCTGCAGATCAAAGGCCTGCGTCGTGGCAAAGGTCAAATTTGCCGTGCCCGCCGCCTCTGCCCGGCCTTGCGCGATGCGGATCATCTTGCCCGAGATGTCGGTGCCGGTGAACTGCGCCACGTCCGGAGCCAGCCGCACCGCCGTCGAGCCTGTACCACAGCCAAGCTCCAGCACCCGGTCTGATGCCGCCAGGTACTGACGCGTGCGCCTCATCGTGGTCTCGTAGGCGGTCATGTCTGCAATCGGCTTCTGCGCGTATTTCGGGGCAATCCTGTCCCAGAACTGAGCCTGCGTGGTCATCATCTGTCTCCTGAAATGTGAGGTTCTGGTAAACCGGTGCCGGGCCAAAGGTAATTGCATATTTTCGACAGACTGATATGCAAAAATGCATGAATTGGTCCTCTGTCACCTTTGACTGGAACCAGGTCCGCGCTTTTCTGGCGACCGTGGAACTTGGCTCGCTCTCGGCAGCTGCCCGTGCCCTTGGCCTGGCGCAACCGACGCTGGGCCGACAGGTCAGCGGGCTTGAGGAGGCGCTGGGTACCGTCCTATTCGAACGGCGCGGCCGTACATTAGTGCTCACCGCGTCCGGGCGCGACCTGTTGGATCATGTCCGCGCAATGGGCGACGCGGCCACCCGGATTTCGCTCACCGCGTCGGGCCACAGTCAGACTATCGCGGGCCAGGTCCGGATCAGCGCCAGCGATGTGGTTGCCGCGCACCTGCTGCCACCCATCCTTGACAGCCTGCGCAGCGACGCGCCGGGGCTCGAGATCGACATCGTGGCAACAAACGCAATCAGCGATCTGCGCCGCCGCGAGGCCGATATCGCCATTCGCCACGCGCGCCCTGACCAGCCCGACCTAATTGCGCGGCTTCTGCGCGACAGTTGGGCCGGGCTTTATGCCTCAAGACGGTACATCGAGCGGCATGGCAACCCCACACGGCCCCAAGACCTCAACGACGCGGCCTTTGTTGGTTTCGATGCCGACCACTCGCGACTGCTCGCGGGATTGAACGAACTCGGCCTCTCACTGTCGCGGAGCAACATCAAACTGGCCTCGCAAAGCGGCGTCGTCGCCTGGGAGATGGTGCGACAGGGGTTGGGCATCGGCGTGATGATGCACGACATCGCCGATCCCTGCCCCGAGATCATCCGCCTCCTGCCGGACCTGCCGGTGATCCCCGTCCCGATCTGGCTGACCACACATCGTGAATTGCACACCAGCCGCCGCATCCGGCTGGTCTTTGACCACCTGGCGGCAGCGCTCAGCTGAAAGGGATCGTTTGTCTGGCATCGGGCCGGGCCAGCGGCGGGGTACTACCCCTCTTCAATATCCTGAGCATCGGCTGATGCACACACTAACCGGTAAAGGTGCCAAGTCGAGTGGCCCAGCAACGGCAACACGATGAACAACCCCAAGAACCCAGGTATCATCGCCACAAAGGTCGTTACCGCCACAAAACCCGCCCAGGCCAGCATCGGGCCCGGGTTCTGCGTTACCACGCCGATACTGGCGATCATCGCGCTCACGAAATCCACTTCGCAGTCCAGCAACATCGGCAAGGCGACCACTGTAATCGCATAGACCAAAAGCGCGAAAATCCCGCCGACGACGGTGCCAACCGCCAGCATACTCAGCCCATTCATCGTCAGAAACACAGCGTATGAGGACGAGACGTTGGTCATCACCGACAGTCCCATAAACAGCGCGAAGATCATATGCGCCAGGAAAAACCAGAACAGGAAAATCATGATGATGATCGCACAGAGCGACGGTAGTTGCCGCCGCCTCTGATGGGCGATCACACCGAAAATCCAGCGTGCATTCAACGGCTTGCCCATCTCCAGCTGGCGTGACACTTCGTATAGCCCGACTGCGGCGAACGGCCCGAAGAGCGGAAAGCCCACCGCTGCAAACACCAGCCAGTAACTGTGCCCAGTGACCAGCGTGGCCCCTGTCAAAACCCAGCCGAAGGCGACATAGACGCCGGCAAACAGCAGCGCATATCCCGGCGCGCGGCGCATGTCTGCCCAGCCCCGCCGCAACGCCTCGCCCAACATCGCATAGTTGACCGGCCCCAGATCAGGTACTCCGATGTCTGTCGCGCGGCTTTCTGTCATGGCTCCCCTTCTCGCTTGCCTGCATCAGGTTAGCGGGCGGGTCGTATTGCACAATAAATTTTTTCAGACATTTCTCATCGGCGGACGCGCCTGCGGCCACCCAGTGGCACGGTGATACTGTCCGGCCAATTCCAACAGGTCGCGATCCGCACCGCGCCGCCCAATCAGTTGCAGCCCCATCGGCAAACCGTTCGCACCAAAGCCCGCCGGCACCGCCACCACCGGCAACCCGATCAGGCTGGCAGGCACCACGCATTCCATCCAGCGGTGATAGCTGTCCATCTCCACGCCATTGATCTGCCGCGGCCATGCCTGGTCATGGGCAAAGGGCCAAACCTGTGCTGTCGGCATTGCCAGCACATCGTATTGCTCGAACAAGGCATGGGCGGCCAGAAACCACTCTGATCGGATCACGCTGGCGCGGTGCACCTGCATCGCGCTCAGCGCCGCACCGCGCTCTGCCTCCCAGATCGCCTCGGGTTTGAGCCGGGCGCACATGGCCTCATCCGCCAGCATCGGTGCCAGAGATGCCCCGACCGCCCAACTGCGCAGGTCGATCCAGCTCTGCCACAGCGCCTCGCGACTGAATGGCGCGTCCAAGTCATGTATCTCGGCCCCCTCGATCGCGCCGAGCGCCGCCTTGCATAGCGGCAATATGCCCGGCTCGAATGGATATACACCATCCCAGTCGCCCAGCCACCCGATCCTCCGCCCCGCACCGCGCGCCGGTTCCAGCGCGCGGCCATGCGGCAGGCGCGGATCGGGGCCTGCCATCACCTCCAGCAGTAACGCCAGATCATCCGGACTGCGCGCCATCGGGCCGTTCGTCGAAAGCTGGTGCAGAAAGGTATCGCCACTGATGTCGCCCGGCACCGTGCCCCAGCTGGGGCGCATGCCATAGATGTTGCACCAGCCCGCCGGGTTCCGCAGGCTGCCCATCATGTCCGACCCGTCAGCCAGCGATACCATCCCGTGCGCCAGCGCCACCGCCGCTCCGCCCGACGACCCGCCGCAGGTGAGGTTTGCATCATAAGGATTTGGAGTTGCGCCAAAAACAGGGTTATAGGTCTGGCTGCCAAGGCCGAATTCCGGCGTGTTGGTTTTGCCAAGAATGATCGCGCCTGCCGCGCGCATCCGTTCCACGTGCAGATCGTCCTGCAGCGCCATTTGCCCGGCAAAGAGCGGCGAGCCCTGCGAAGTCGGCAGGCCGCGCGCATTCGCCAGATCCTTGATCGCAACCGGCAGCCCGTGCAGCGCCCCGCACGCCTCTGCGCGGTCCGCCATACGCGCCTCCGCCAGAAGATCACCGGCCGATCTGAGCGACACGATGGCATTCGCCGCGCCATTCACCGCCTCGATCCGTGCCAGCGTGGCGCGCATCAACTCTTCTGCGCCCAACTGACCGCCCGCGATCGCCGCGGCCTGCGCGCAGGCGTCCATGTTCAGAACATCATCCATCTACGGCCCTCCCTAGATCCGGCAAACTGCCGCAGCCCCGCCAGCGCAAGAACCGCTATGGCATCGCCCGCGACTTCGGACACCGTCTGCTTTTACAGTGCCGTAGGCTCTTTCATCTTTCCAGAAATACCTGATTGCACCGCCACCCAAGGCAGGCGCAACGCTCAGTCGCCCTGCGCCTCGGCGCGGCTCTTGCCGCTGACATTCATCGCCAGCGTCGCGGCCATGAATTGATCAAGGTCACCGTCAAGCACGCCCTTGGTGTCGGAGGTTTCGTGATTGGTGCGCAAATCCTTCACCATCTGGTAGGGCTGCAACACGTAAGACCGGATCTGGTTGCCCCATCCGGCGTCGCCCTTGCTCTCATGAGCTTCGTTGATCGCGGCGTTGCGGCGATCGAGCTCCATCTGGTAAAGCCTTGATTTCAGGGCCTTCATGGCGATGTCGCGGTTCTGGTGCTGCGATTTCTCGGAACTGGTCACGACGATGCCCGTCGGATGGTGGGTGATGCGCACCGCCGAGTCTGTGGTGTTCACGTGCTGCCCGCCGGCGCCCGAGCTGCGATAGGTGTCGATGCGGATATCGGCCGGGTTCACCTCAATGTCGATATTGTCGTCCACCACCGGATAAACCCAGACCGAACAGAACGACGTGTGCCGCTTGGCCGCCGAATCAAAGGGCGAGATACGCACCAAACGGTGCACGCCCGATTCCGATTTCAACCAGCCATAGGCATTGTGGCCGCTGATCTTGTAGGCGGCGGATTTGATGCCCGCCTCGTCACCCGATTGCTCAGATTGCAGCTCTACCGTGTAGCCGCGCTTTTCCGCCCAGCGAACATACATCCGGGCCAACATGCTGGCCCAGTCGCAGCTTTCGGTCCCGCCGGCACCGGCGTTGATCTCGAGGAACGTGTCGTTGCCATCCGCCTCGCCGTTCAGCAGCGCCTCCAGTTCCTTGGCCGCAGCGCGTTTTTTCAGCGCGCGGATGGCGGCCTCGGCCTCGGCGACCACATCGGCGTCGCCCTCCATCTCACCCATCTCGATCAGCTCGATATTATCCGACAATTCCTGCTTGATCAGATCATGGGTTTCCAGTGCATCCACCAGACCCTGACGGTCGCGCATCAACTTTTGCGCCTCGGCCGGATCATCCCACAGGGTCGGGTCCTCGACCCGCGCATTGAATTCTTCCAGCCTGTGCTGTGCCGTATCCCAGTCCATCCGCTGCCGCAGAAGCTCCAGCGAGTTTTCGATTTCGGCTGTCAGAGATTGGATTTCCGCGCGCATGTACCGGCCCTTGTTTTGTTGTGCCCGGGTGTAACTCAGCTGTCGGGTACGGGCAAGATGCGCCGCGCGACCACCTGCAAGGGCAGAACAGCCGCGACGCTCAGAGCCGCGCCACCTCGCACCAGCCAGAGCGTAGCGGGATCGATCCGGTGAGCGGGTCACAATGATCGGTATCCATCGCGAGGTTGATATTCGCAGCCATAGCATCGCTCGCGTCATAGGGAGCGTCCTTGCCACCCGGCACCCACCAGCCGTGCTGGGCTACGACGCTGCCCGGCACCTGCGTGGCGCTCAGCTTGGCCCGGGCAATGAAGCGCCCCTTGGACGTGGTCACGCGCACCCAGTCGCCATCGACGATGCCGCGAGCCTCGGCCACGTCCGGGGCCATTTCCAGCGGCGGATTGGGTTGCAGCCGGCGCAGGGACGCGATGTTGCGGTGTTGCGAATGGCAGAATGTCACGGATTTGGCACTGCTCAGGCGCACCGGATAGCCCGGGGGCGGCAGCATTCGGTCCTCGGAGCGCCAGACCGGCAGCGGCGTCAGCCCGCCGCCGCGGATCTGTTCCGAATAAATCTCGATCAGCCCGCTGGGCGTCGGAAATCCGTGCGTCTCATGGGCGCGCAGCGGCACTTCGCCCGCAACCTGCACACCCTCAGGCGCGGCGCGCAGGGCCTGCAGGCTGACGCCGCTGCCCTCCAGCAAATGCGCATGGCCCGCTTCCTCGTCGCAGCCGAACATGATATCGGCCATGCTCAACCGCTCTGCCAGTGCCAGAGCGATCTGCACATCGCTTCGAGACTCTCCCACAGGTTCGACGACGACCGGACGCAACTGCACCCGGCGCAACCCGTCCAACGAGGCATCGAAGCCGTGCCGCAAGCCACCGCGCTCCCACGACGTCGCGGCGGGCAACACGATATCGGCATATTCGGCGGTCGCGTTCAGAAAGAAATCGGCATGGACATGCAATTCCAGCGCATGGAATGCTACCTTGGCCGCGTCGGCGTCCGGTTGTGCCGCCAGCAGATTGCCCCCAAACGACACCAGCGCGCGCACCGGGTAAGGCTGCTGCGTGCTTGCGGCGCGGTAGACATCGCGCGCCGTGACCCAGCCCTGATTGCCCGACCCCATCGGGCGCGCATCGCGGCCCAGCCCTTTGGCCTTCTGTGCATCGCTTAGCAGATCAAGGCCGGAAATGTCATTGAATGGCGCCGCCGTGCCCGGCACATTGCCACCGGGCTGACCGTAATGCCCGGTCAGCGCATAGAGGATCGACAGCGCCCGGTCGGTCTGGCTGGCCGTCCTGCTCTGCCCGACGCCGTTCCATGCAAAATACGACAGGGCCTGCGCGGCACCGATCATCTGCGCCGCCTGTTCCAGCGCGGCCTGATCGACCCCAGTCTCTTCGGCCACGCTGGCCGGATCATGCGGTGCCACCACGTCCTGCAGCAGGCTCAGCGCCGTGGAACAGGCGATACCGTCCACCACCGCCCGCCCCAAAAGCTGCACCGGCCCGCACCAGTCGCGGGCCTGCGCATCGTACTCCACCGTGCCGCCATCCGGCCCCAGCGCCAGTACGCCGCCTGCCGCGTCGCGCAACAGGTCGCCAGTATCGTCTCGCACCAGCGCCGCCGCGTTGGTCCAGCGCGCGGTGAACGCCGCATCGAACGCACCATCGCGCAGCAGGATATGTATGAGCCCGAGCGCCAGAGCCTGATCCGTCCCCGGCCGCAACCGCAGCCAGCAATCGGCGCGGCGCGCATAGAGGATCGCGCGCGGGTCCACCACGATCAGCTTCGCACCGCGTTTCATCGCCTTTTGCATCTCGACCGAACGCGCCAGCCATGTCGCCGCAGGGTTATGGCCCCAGAGCAGCATGCAATCGCTGCGCGCATGATCCGGCGTGCCCATGTCGGTGCCATAGGTCAGACGGCTGACGTAATCCTTGTGCCAGTTGCAGATTTCGGTGGCATAGATGTTGTTTGGGCTGCCAAAGCCGCGAATAAACCGTTCCACCCAGAAGATTCCGTCGGACATATGCGTGCCACTTGGCGTGGTCACGGAAAACGCCACCTGCTCGGGGCCATGGGCATCACGGATCTCGCCGAGCTTTGTCGCGATCTCGTCCAATGCGGTGTCCCAGCTGATCCGTTGCCAACGCGCCGGTGTCTCGCCTTTGGGAGAGATGCGCCGAATCGGGTGGGTCAGGCGATCCTTGTGATAGACCAGTTCGGGCGCTGCGCGGCCCTTGGGGCACAGTTTCTGGCCGCTGGGATGATCCGGGTCGGGCGCGATCTCGACCAGGCGGCCATCCTCGACATGAGCGATACAGCCGCAGCGTGAGCGGCACTGGGTGCAGAAGGCAGGGATTTTTTCCATGGGGCGATCTTGGCACCGGCGCGGCAAAAGACAAGCGGAAGGTGAAAAGCGCCTCGGATTTGACGGCCGAGGCAAGCTTGCACGGAGTGCGAGCCGGGCAAAAGCCCGGCCTGTGATGGATCAGTAGAGCCCGCCCGAACTGATCGAGCCGAACGTCGCCTTTTCCCCCACAACAGCGGTATCGCCGGTCGATGTGGTGACTTCCTTGGTCGATTCCTCATCCGACTGGAACAGCTCCAGGTCGTTGCCCATGGCAAAACCGCCATCATAGGCCAGACCAAAGATCGGCTCTTCACCGTCGCGGAAATATTCGGCCACCACAGACTGACCGCTGGCACTGTCAGCCAAGCGTGCGCCGGTAAAGCGGTCGATCTTGATGAAATGGCCGCCGGGGGGCAGATCGAACTCGCCACCACCATATTTCGCAGTCGCCTTGCGCATGAACTGGGTAAATACCGGTCCACACATGCCCGCACCATACGCGCCCCGGCCCAGGCTGCGCGGCTGGTCAAAGCCGATGTAGCAACCCGCAACGATGTTGCTGGTAAAGCCCACGAACCACACATCGCGCGCGTCGTTGGTGGTACCAGTCTTGCCGGCCACCGGCACGTCGAGGCGGACATTGCCCGCCGCCGTCCCGCGCTGAACCACGCCGCGCATCATCGAGGTCAGCTGGTAGGCAGTGATGGGGTCGATCACCTGCTCGCGGTCGGACACGATGCGCGGGCCGCGCGTCTCGGGAATATCGGGGTCAAAGCAATCAACGCAGCGGCGTGGATCGTGGCGATAAACCGTATCGCCATTGCGATCCTGCACCCGGTCCACCAACGTCGGCTCCACCCGTTCGCCGCCATTGGCGAACATCGCGTAGGCCGCGACCATCTTGAACAGCGTCGTTTCCTCGGACCCCAGGGAATTGGCCAGATAAGGGCCCATGTTCTCGTAGACACCGAACCGCTCGGCATAAGCGGCGACAGTCTCCATCCCGATCTCTTGCGCCAGACGGATGGTCATCAGGTTACGCGACTGTTCGATCCCGGTGCGCAGTGGTGTCGGTCCGTAGAACTTGTTCGACGAGTTCCGGGGGCGCCACATGCCCTGCGGCGTATTGATCTCGATCGGGGCGTCAACGACGATCGTCGCCGGGCTGTAGCCGCTGTCGAGTGCCGCGGCATAGACGAAGGGCTTGAAGCTGGAGCCGGGCTGACGCTTGGCCTGGGTGGCGCGGTTGAAGACCGAATGCTGATAGCTGAAGCCCCCCTGCATCGCGATCACGCGGCCAGTGTTGACGTCCATCGCCATGAAGCCGCCCTGCACCTCGGGCACCTGCCGCAGGGTCCAGCGGATGAAACTGCCGTCATTTCCGGTCATGCGGCGCACATGCACCACGTCGCCAACTTTGAAGGATTTCTGAAAGCTTCCGGGCAGCCAGCTGATATCCTTGCGCGGCACCACATGTGGTTCGCTCTCGGTCTCGGTCACACCTTCGATCCCGATCCGCAGGTTTTGGTCTTCGACCTTCAGCACAACGGCCGGATACCACTGCCCGCCCAATTGAATGTCGCGCGCCACATCTACTGCCGCCAATGCCTCGCGCCATGCCGCTTCGCTGGTCAGCGCCTCGGCGGGCAGCGTGATGCCAGTGCCGCGCCACTTGCCGCGCTGGCGGTCATATTCCTCCAGCTTGGCTTGCAGCGCCAGCGCCGCTTCGACCTGCATTTCCGGGTCGATCGTCGCGCGCACCGAAAGACCGCCCGTAAAGAACTCGCCCTCACCGAAATCGCGGCTCAACTGGCGGCGGATCTCATCGGTGAAATAGTCACGCGGTGGCAGGGATTTCGAAAACGGTTCAAAATCGCCGTTCTGGACCGAGCGCAACGGCTTGGCCCGCTCCTCGTTATAGACGGCGCGGGTGATATAGCCGTTTTCGGCCATTTCTCGCAGCACGAAATCACGTCGCTGTTTCAGCCGTTCGGCGGCGCGCACCGGGTGAAAATCGCTCGGCGCCTTGGGCATGGAGGCCAAGAACGCGGCCTCATGCGGGGCCAGTTCACTCAATGATTTGTTGAAATAGGTCTGCGAGGCCGCGGCAACACCATAGGAGTTCTGACCAAGGAAAATCTCGTTGAGGTAAAGCTCTAGGATTTTTTCCTTGCTCAGCGTCTCTTCAATCCGGGTGGCAAGGATGATTTCCTTGATCTTGCGCTCGATCCGGCGGTCGCCTGACAGCAGGAAGTTCTTCATCACCTGTTGAGTGATGGTCGATGCGCCGCGTACCGTCTGGCCGCGCGTACGTACTGCCTCGACCATGGCGGCGACAATGCCGCGCGCGTCATAGCCGGAATGGGAATAGAAATTCTTGTCCTCGGCGGAAATGAAGGCCTGCTTGATCAGGTCGGGAATTTCCTCGGCCGGGGTAAAAAGCCGGCGTTCGCGGGAAAATTCGTCGATGATCCGCCCCTCGCCCGAGAAAATCCGGCTGATCGTGGGCGGCGTGTAGTTGGCCAGGCTCTGGTGGCTGGGCAAATCGCGGCCGTAGATGTAAAAAATCGCGCCGATGCTGAGCGCGATCATCGTCAGACCCAACGTCACCAGCGTGAAGATCGATCCGAAAAATGTCAGTATTGATCTGAGCATTCCGCCCCCAATTCGCGTGTTTCAGGAGTCATATAGGCACCCGCAGCGCCTGCGTCAAAACAGAAGCCAAATGCCGTTGCGCCGGTTTCCGCGCATCGGGTTGCGTGGCCCTACTGCCGGACAAGCTCGGCGGCCGCCGCATCTGCGATCAGCCATGCCTTGATTCCGTCGCTGATCGCCACCGCCATCTGGTCGCGCCACTTGGGATCGGCGAGGTTATCCAGATCGCGACCATCCGAGATAAAGCCGAGTTCCAGCAGAATGGACGGGATATCCGGCGATTTCAGCACCGAGAAACTGGCGCCGCGCAAGGGCCGTTTGTTCAGCGGCATGCCCATCTCCTTGATCCCCAGAACCAGCGCGCGGGCCAGCATATCGGCGCGCGGCTGGGTCTCCATCCGGGCCAGATCCATCAGGATGTCAGCCACGATGTCGTCGGTGCCGGTCAGGTCCAGCCCGGCCAGAAGGTCGGCGCGGTTGTGCCGCTCGGCCAGTGCGGCGCTGGCGGCGTCAGACGCATCCGCCGATAGCGAATAGACCGTTGCGCCGCGCGCCGTCCCCTCGCCCAGCGAATCCGCGTGCAATGACAGGAACACATCCGCGCCTGCGCGGTGCGCGATCGCCACTCGCCGTTCCAATGAAACAAAGCTGTCATCCTCGCGGGTCAGGGTCACCTCGACCCCGCCTGCCCGCAGCAGCACTTCCTTGAGCTGCCGTGCAAAGCTGAGCATCAGGTCTTTTTCCACCACGGCGCCCGATTCCGCGCCGGGATCGATGCCGCCATGCCCCGGATCAAGCACGATCACCAGCGGCGCGCCGTCTTGGCGCGCAGGCCGCGCGCCCGTCCCTTCGCCTTCGGGCAATACATCCCAGGCAGGTGATGCAGGCAGGCCCGAGCGCGCAGCAAACTCTGCCTCGTCAACACGGGTCAACTGCACGCGCAGCGCCGCCACGCCGGTGGTCTCATCAACGCGCATGTCGGCGCTTTGCAAAGCGAAAGGCCCGGCCAGATCGACCACCATGCGCGACCAGCCGGGGCGAAACCCGCCGACGCGCACATCTGTCACGTTATCGGTCTTGTTCAGCGCATTGCCGACCACATCGGCCCAGTTCACTTCGCGAAAGTCGAGCACGGCGCGCGCGGGATCCTCCAGCGTGAAAACCCGGTATGGCACGCCCTGGCTGAGCGCCAGATCAATCTTGACGCTGCTGCGGGTGCCGGTGATGCCGCTTGCGGCCGCATCAAGCCGCGCCAGAGCGCCGAACCCCTGCCCGCCTGCGTCCTGTGCCACGGCACCTGTCGCCAGCCATATTGCCCCCAGAAGGGCAAGACATACCCTGATCATCTGCTCACTCGCCAGTTTTCGGATCACGTCACGGATCCGTTCGACACGCAGTATATCAGTTCGAGTTGGCACGTACTACCGCGCTTGGCGCGCTTCCATGAACCTCGCCAGCCTGCGCAGCCCTTCGGTAATATCCGCCGTCGCTCGCGCATAGGAGAAGCGCAGAGTGCCAGCCCCGCGTGCGGGATCAAAATCAAGACCCGGCGTCACAGCGACGCCCGCTTGTTCCAGAATCTCGGCGGCAAAGGCACGGCTGTCATCGGTCAGGTGGCTGACATCCGCATAGACATAGAACGCCCCGTCCGGTGGTGCGATCCGGTCGAAACCGGCCTTCGGCAACCCTTCCAGCATCAACACACGATTGGTTCGGTAGACCGCCATGTTGGCCTCCAGTTCCTCGTCACATTCCATTGCCGCCAGCGCGGCGACCTGGCTTGCATGGGGCGGGCAGATAAAGAGGTTCTGCGCCAGCCGCTCGATCACGCGTACATGATCCTCGGGCACCACCATCCAGCCGACGCGCCATCCGGTCATGGAAAAATACTTGGAAAACGAATTGATCACATAGGCGTTGTCCGAGATTTCCAGCGCGCTTACCGCCTTGGCCTCGTATTCGATCCCGTGATAAATCTCGTCACTGATAAAACTCGTCCCGGTCTCGGCGCAGGCATCCATCAGCGCCGCCAGCGCAGGCCGATCCAGCATGGTGCCAGAGGGATTCGCCGGGCTTGCCACCATCAACCCGTCGAGGTTCAGCCCCTGCAGGTCGGCAGGCACCGGTTGCAGGCGATTTTCCGCTGCCGTTTCGATGTCCACCGGCGTCAGGTCCAGCGCCCGCAGGATTTGCCGATAAGACGGGTAACCCGGTGCGCCGATCCCGACCCGCGCACCGGTATCAAAGAGCGCGGTGAAGGCGAGAATGAACGCCCCCGACGAACCTGGCGTGACGATCACGCGGTTGGGATCAAGATCGACATCATACCATGTGCCATAGAGTTGCGCGATGCGCGCGCGCAATTCAGGCAGTCCCAAAGCGACGGTGTAGCCCATCGCATCGCGCTCCATCGCCTCTGCCAGTGCGGCGCGGGCGCCTGCGGGGGCGGGCGTACCCGGTTGGCCCACTTCCATGTGGATGATGTGCCGTCCCGCCGCTTCGGCGCGCCGGGCTGCCTCCATCACATCCATCACGATAAAGGGATCGACCTGTGATCGGGTTGAGTTATCCATGGCATTGTTCCTAAAGTGGGTAGACCTATATGCCTACTCACCCCACGCGCGCAGGGCCGTCAATGCATCACCTTCGCCTTTTTGCGGTTCTTTCAATGCTGGCCTTCACGCTGGCCCAGCCTGCACGCGCGCTGACATTGCTGCGCGACCCCGATATTGAATACGCGCTGAAACAGCTGGCTGCCCCGGTGCTGAAGGCTGCCGGACTCAGCCCCAGCCGGATGAGCATCCTTGTCATCGACGACCGCAATCTCAATGCCTTCGTGGTCGACCGCGACAATATCTTTATCCACTCGGGTCTGCTGCTGAAGATGAAAAGCCCGCAGATGCTGCAGGCGGTGATCGCCCATGAGGCCGCCCATATCGCCAACGGCCATCTGGTGCGCCGCCCGATCAACATCCGCAACGCACGCACGGCCGCCGGTCTGGGCATGGCGTTGGCCGCCGCCGCCGGTGCGATCAGCGGCAATGCGCAGGCTGCTGCAGGCGTCGCCGTGGGCGTGAACAGCACCGCCGCGCGAATGTTCTTCTCGCACACGCGCGCCGAAGAGAGCAGCGCCGACAACGCAGGCGTGCGCTATATGGTGCGGGCCGGTCTGGATGCGTCGGGCGCGGCCGATGTCATGGATATCTTTCGCGGCCAGGAAGCGCTGTCAGCGTCGCGCCAGGACCCCTATGCGCGCACTCATCCATTGTCGGCAGACCGCTACCGCGTGGTCAAACAGATGGCCGAAGCGCATGGCGGCAATGCAAAGCCCAGCAACAATGATCTCTATTGGTTCGCCCGCGCCAAGGGCAAATTGTCGGCCTTCCAGCGCAGCCCGAAATGGACGATCGCGCGCGCAGGCGAAAGTGGCTTCAAGGATGTGGGCTACATGCGCGAGGCCGTGGCGTGGCATCGCCGCTCGAACCTCGGCAAATCGCTCAAGGCGATGGACAAGGCAATCGCGGCACGGCCCAACGATCCCTATTATCACGAGTTGCGCGGCCAGATCCTGATGGAGAGCCGACAGTTCGCCGCCGCCACCGCCGCATATGCACGCGCGGTCAATGCAGCGCCGAACCATCCGCTGATCCTGGGCTCATACGGGCGCGCGCTGATGGCGCAGGGACAGACCGCCAAAGCCCTGCAAGTGTTGGAGAAAGCCCGTGCACGCGACGGGCGAGACGGGCGCGTGATGCGCGATCTGGCGGTTGCCTATGCGAAATCCGGCAACAAGGGCATGGCCTCGGTCGTGACCGCCGAGCGTTATGCGCTGCAGGGGCGGATGGAAGATGCGGGCCTGCATGCAAAACGCGCCTCTGACCTGTTGCCGCGCGGTTCTGCCGGTTGGCAACGCGCACAGGATGTGCTCTCTGCGGCCAAAGCCGCCTCGAAAAGGAAATAGATGATGATCCGTACGTTACTCAGCACCGTAGCACTTGGTGCAACTCTCGCGGCCCCTGCTGCCGCCCTCGATCTGTCCGAGATGAGCGAGGCCGAGCGCACTGCATTCCGCGCCGAGGTACGGGCCTATCTGCTGGACAACCCCGAAGTGATCTTCGAGGCGGTTGCGGTCATGGAGGAACGGCAGGCGTCCCTGCAAGCCGCAAATGACGGCGATCTGATCGCGGACAACGCCGCTGCACTCTTTGAGGATGATCAATCCTGGGTCGGCGGCAATCCCGACGGCGACATCACGATCGTCGAATTTCTCGATTATCGCTGCGGCTATTGCCGCAAGGCCTTTCCCGAAGTGTCCGAATTGGTCCAAAGCGATGGCAACATCCGCCTGATCGTCAAGGAATTCCCGATTCTGGGCGAGGGTTCGGTGCTGTCGTCACGCTTTGCCATCGCCACACGGCAGGTCGCGGGCGACGACGCCTACAAGCAGGTGCATGATGCGTTGATGACCTTCAAGGGAGAGTTCAACGAGGTAACGCTGAGCCGCCTGGCCGATTCTCTGGGCCTTGAGGCGGCGCCGATCCTGGCGCAAATGGACAGCCCCGAGGTCACGGCGGTGATCCAGGCCAACCATGCGCTTGGCGCCAAGATGGACATTTCCGGCACGCCATCCTTCGTGATGGGTAACCAGATGATCCGCGGCTATGTGCCGTTGGGGGGCATGCAGGAGATCGTCGCGGACGAGCGCGGCTGACAGCCGCGAATCTCGCTGCGTCTCTCCTGAACCGGGGAAAGTGAAAAAACGCCCACGCCGTTTCTACGGTGTGGGCGTTTCACATTTAGAGTATCCGTCTTGATCAAGCTGTTTTCGGTGTCCATTTGCGGTTTTGCTGGACGAGTGCGTTTGCCAATTCGATCATCTTTCGCATGAGCGCTGTCAGGGCGACTTTCGCAGGCTTTCCGGCTT
>Ga0209344_10001099_pt1 | contig 37841 bp, 29 predicted proteins | sample Cruoilmetagenom6_FD_187293 | JGI IMG/M metagenome (GOLD analysis project Ga0209344, IMG submission 187293) | Oil polluted marine microbial communities from Coal Oil Point, Santa Barbara, California, USA - Santa Barbara Oil Seep Sample 6 (SPAdes)... | ecosystem: Environmental > Aquatic > Marine...
TATTAATATCATTAACACTAAGCAAAATTTAAAAATCGCCAAGCGTGATTTAAAATTAGTTTTAGGAGAAACATATACTAATGATTTTAGTGTAGATACAGAAGTTGTTTTTACACTTCAATTAGAAAAAGATAGTTTATTTGAAAAAGCAAAATCTAGAAATATAGCTTTACTTCAAACCGAAAAAAACATTGCAATAAGCAAACTAGATATTAATTCTGGAAAATCAGATTTCTTGCCAACAATAGGATTATCTGGTTCTTATGGATGGAATAAAAACAATAACAATGCAGTAGCACTTTTAGCCGTTTCTACTAGTACTGGTTTGTCTGCAGGTTTAAATTTAAGCTGGAATCTTTTTGATGGTGGCTCAACAATTACAAGGGTGAAAAATGCGAAGATTAACTTAGAAACGCAGCAACTTCAAAAAGAAAGTATTTTACTAAGTATAGAACGCGATTTTAATAATGCTTGGGATAATTATCAAAACAAATTAGAAATTTATAATATTCAAGAAAAGAATATTATTACGGCTCAAAATAACTTTGATCGTACCCAAGAAAAATTCAAGATAGGGCAAGTCAATTCTATTGAATTTAGACAAGCTCAGATTAATTTACTAAATGCAGAATTAAGCAGAAACCAGGCGAAATTTTCAGCTAAATTATCAGAGTTAGAGTTGCTACAGATTAGTGGTGAACTGTTGAATGTTCAATTTTAATTTAAGTAAATAATGCAAGAACATTTTTTTCAATGTCCTTATTGTTGGGAACAGATTTCTATGCTAGTTGATGTGTCTCAAAGGCATCAAAAATATATTGAAGATTGTGAAATATGCTGTAATCCCATTCAGGTTTCTATAGTGGTTGATAATCAGAATATTATGTATTTTCAAGCTGAAAATATAGAACAATAATTTATTGTAATTGTCTGGTATTGAGACTTGTGATTGTTTTTGTTGTGTAGTTGGTCGAAAAAAGTTGCGGTTGATAGGTGTTTCTCGTATATTCGTAGTGTTATTGTGTCCCTCCACAAAAATCTACAATTATGAAGACACTAAAAATAACATTACTTTTCAGTTTCATTTCAGTATTCACTTTTGCAGAAGTCTCGCAAGATCAAAAAAATGCACTTGTAGATTTATTTAATAAAACTAATGGTGATTCTTGGAACCACAAATGGGATTTAGAACAGCCTGTTTCAAAATGGTATGGGATAACATTAGAAGGGGAAAATGTTGTAGCGTTAGATTTAAGCTTTAATGGTTTAAATGGGAATCTTCCAGAATCAATATCAGATTTAGTTTATTTAAAAGTTCTTAACTTATCCTTCAATAAATTAGGAGGTGAATTGCCAAGTACTTTAGTGAACATGATTAATCTTGAGGAGTTAAAATTATATTCTAATAGTTTTAGTGGTGCAATACCTTCAGATATTGGGAACTTGACAAGTTTGAAATCGTTAGAATTATTTAATAATGAATTTTTCGGTCAGATTCCATCGTCAATAGGCAGTTTAACAGAATTAGAAACGTTAATTTTAAGTAGTAATCAATTGATGGGAAAACTTCCATCAAGTTTATCTAATTTGAAATCTTTGAAAGTATTAAGTGTTTTTGACAATAATTTAATTGGTACTATCCCATCTTCAATAGCTGAGTTAAAAGATTTAGAAGAGTTAGTATTATCTAATAATGCATTTTATGGCAACCTTCCAGGTGTTCTAGTAGAATTAAAAGGTTTAAAGACATTATTATTAAGTAACAATCAATTTAAAGGAAATTATGCGGTTTTGAGAGAGGAGCTTCCTAATATTATTGATTTTGACTTAGATGCTGCTAATTTAGAAGGAGCATTGGCAACTTTGGATGACGAAGAAGACGAAGATTAATTATTTTTAGCCATGTAATGATATAAAAATAACGCTCATATAAAATTTGTGCGTTATTTTTTTGTTTAATCTTTCATAATATAAAAAAAGTATTATCTTTGCAGTCCTAAAATGATTGAGTCGGCATTATGAACCGAAAGTTAAGAGCTAAGAAAATCATTTTTAGATTAAATCGCGGGATAGAGCAGTAGGTAGCTCGTCGGGCTCATAACCCGAAGGTCACTGGTTCGAGTCCAGTTCCCGCTACTAATAAAACCTTCAACTATTGCGTTGGAGGTTTTTGTTTTTATTAAAACACAAGAGTAAACACAGAACCTTCACCTTCCACACTTTTTACAATAATTCTACCTTTATGAAGTAACATAATTTGCTTACAAAGGCTTAATCCAATGCCACTTCCTGTGGTTTTACTAGTAAAGAACGGTACAAAGATGTTTTCTAGAATATCTTTAGGAATTCCAGAGCCATTGTCTAAAACTTTAATTACAATATCTCTATTTGGGTTTTCAGAAGCAAGGACTTTAATTTCGGAATGGTCTCCATCTTTACAAGCATCAACAGCGTTTAAAATAAGGTTGATTAAGACTTGTTCTATAAGATGGGTGTCAATATCCAATTCTAGTTTAGGAGAGGTAACATTAAATGCTATACTTATATTTTTCGCCTTTATTGAAGGTTCCATTAACAACTGAAGATTATTAAATAAATCGTCAATTTTAACACGTTGTAGGTTGAGGTGCGTGACTTTACTCAAACTTCTATAGGTCTTCGCAAATTTTAAAAGACCTTCACTACGGTTTTTAATGGTTTTAACTCCTGCATTTAAATCGTCTAACTCAAGGCGTGTTTCTTCAGGTTGTTCTATGGCTAATTGTAAGTTTTTTTGAAGGGTATCTGCTAAGGATGAAATCGGAGCAATAGAATTCATGATTTCGTGTGTCATTACACTTAAAAGTTTTTTCCAAGATTCCGATTCATTTTTATTTAAAGTATCATCGATATTCTGAATTACAATTAATTTGAAAGCATCCTCTTTAACCTGAAATACGGTATCCGAAATTAATATTTTAATACTTTCATTTTGAAGCGCAATCGAAATGGAATTCGGTTCTCTATGATAGGTTTCAAAAATGGTATTGAATAATTCTGGTTTTCTGTTTTCTACAAACCGAATGTTTTTAAACGACGGCATATCTAAGGTTTCACCAAAAGAATCATTACTCCAAAGCACGTCACCAGATTCTAGATTATACGCAATAATCCCAATGTCTACCATCTCTAAAATCTTTTGAAGGTAAACGTATTGCGCTTCGTTTTGAGAGTTGATTTCTTTAATCGTTCTGTTAATTTCATTAAAGCCTGTGTATAAAAAACGAATATCTTTTGGGCCTCTATCTTCTGGAAACCATCTCGAAAAGTCACGATACTTAACTGCTTCAAAAAAATCATCCATCACCACAAACCTTCGTTTTACAAATGTGTAGGTATTAATACATAAGTAAAGTAATGCAATGCTAATTACTACGATGTAAGCTGTCTGTTCCTTATATATCGTATAGGCTAATGCAAATATGGTACTCACTAAAAGTAGAATTCTAAAAAAGAGCCAAAAGATGTAACTTCTATAGTTCATACTTTTCTAATCTTCGGTATAAAGCAGCTCTTGTAATCCCTAGTTCTTTAGCCGATTTTGACACGTTGCCTTTATTTTTTTCAAGGACATTTAAAATCGCATTTTTTTCTAAATCGTCTAAGTTTAAACTCTTCGTGGTAATACTGGTTGCTGAGGACGGACGTTCTATTGATGAAAACACTAAGTCTTCAGGTTTTAAAACGGAACCGTCGGTCATTATCACAGCACGTTCTAAAACGTATTGTAATTCTCTAACATTACCTGGGAAATCGTGATTTTTTAATTTTGAAATAAATCCCGAATCAAATGAAAACGGACTTTTATTATATTTTTCGGCATATAAGGTGACAAAATGATGTGCTAATTCGGTAATATCTGTACCACGATCTCTAAGTGGTGGCGCAATAATATCCACCGTATTAATTCTATAAATTAAATCTTTTCGAAATTTCTTTTCGTCAGCTAAAATTTGTGGGTCAATATTCGTCGCACAAACTAACCGAATGTCAATAGGAATTGAAGTATTAGAACCTAAAGGCGTCACATGTCTATTCTGTAAAACGGTGAGCAATCTTGCTTGTTGGGCTAAGCTAATATTACCAATCTCATCTAAAAATAATGTACCACCATGGGCAGCTTCAAAACGGCCTTTTCTGTCTTCTCTAGCGTCTGTAAACGCTCCTTTTTTATACCCGAATAATTCACTTTCAAATAATGATTCGGTTAAAGCTCCGACATCGACTTTTACAAATGGTTGGTGTTTTCTGTTGGAGTTATCATGAAGTGCACGAGCAATTAAATCTTTACCTGTACCGTTTTCACCAAGGATTAAAACGTTGGCATCTGTTGGTGCCACTTTTTTAAGTTTGGTAAAGACATCTGTCATAACATCACTGTCTCCAATGATTTCAACGGTATTACTATTAAATTGTTTCTTCTGAGTGTTTTGGGATTTCTTTTGACTTAGGATAGTTGTAATCGTTTCTACGATTTTTTCATTCTTCCAAGGTTTCATCAAAAAGTCAGAAGCTCCTTCTTTTAATCCTCTTATCGCTAAATCAATATCAGCATAAGCGGTCATTAAAATCACTGAGGTTCCAGGTTTTTGTTTCCGGATTTTATTTAGCCAAAAGATACCTTCGTTACCTGTATTGACTAAACCATTAAAGTTCATATCTAAAATGATAATGTCGTAGGAGGTACGCTCAATTTGAGACGTAATATTGCTCGGATTTTTTTCGGTAACCACTTCCTTGACCAGTGGTTTTAAAAGCAGGCGTAATGCTGTTAATACATCAACATCATCGTCTATAACTAATATTGTAGCGTTTTTTAATACCATCACTCGATAATCGAGGTTTATTTATTAGGAAGTCCTTTCAAAGCCCAACGTCATTCTTCGGAAATTACGTATAGAGCTCATTCTAAGCTTGTGTTTACAATATTACGATTTTATCTTGGGCTTATAAAAATTACAAAACCTAAATTTTTAGAGCCTTCAAAAGTGTGCGTTTTCGAACATAAAGTGTATCAAAAACGGACACTTTTATTTTTAAGTTAAAATATAAAATATTGGTAATTAGTTATTTAAGAATTTGGCACTATCTTCACTATATAAACTGTATAAATAAAAGAGATATAATGGACGTTCCAATTCAGAAGAAGAAATTTTCAAATCAAAAACTAGGATTAGCTTTAGGGATTTTAGCCATAGTGGCTTTAATCGTGTATGTTATTTTTCAAACGTCAGGTGGTTCAAAATTGAATGTTGAAAAAGAACGTATTTCAATCAATACCGTTTCGAAAGGTGTCTTTCAAGAAAATATTCCGGTTAATGGTATCGTGCTTCCTGTGACGACGATTTATTTAGATGCTTTAGAAGGTGGACGTGTTGAAGAGAAGTTTGTTGAAGATGGGGCCATGCTCAAAAAAGGAGAGCCTATTTTAAGGTTATCGAATACAGATTTGGAATTGAGTCTCGTAAACCAAGAAACATCAGTATATAACTTGCTAACGCAAATGCAGATTTCTCAAAATGCAGCGCGTCAAAATACCATTAATAGACAGAATCAATTTACTGATGTAGAAAATAACCTTATTGAAGCCGAACGTGTTTATAATTTGAATAAACGCTTATACGAAAAAGGAGCTATAGGACGAATGGACTATGAGTCGTCTCAGAATAATTATGAGTACCAAAAAGAACGTATGAAACTGGCTAAACAAGTCTTAAAAGAAGATACTATTTCGTCTAAATTAGAAGTAAGCCAAGCAAAAAACTCTTATGCCAGAACCCAAAGTGCTTTAGAATTAATGCGAAAAAAAGTAGGAGATTTAGTGGTTAGAGCACCAATTGATGGGCAGTTAACGTCGCTAGATGCTGAAATTGGACAATCCATAACCAAAGGCACGCGATTAGGACAAGTGGATGTGACGAGCGGTTATAAGGTAAGAGTTGATATCGATGAGCATTATATTTCTAGAATCTATAATGGCCAAATCGGAACCTTCACATTGAATAACAAAACCTACACGTTAGTCATTAAAAAAGTATTTACACAAGTGACTAATGGGCGTTTTCAGGTGGATATGAAATTTGAAGGAGATGTACCAGAAGGCATCAGAAGAGGTCAAAACTTACAGATCCGTGTGGCCTTAAGTGCCGAAAAAGAAGCATTATTAGTTTCAAAAGGTGGGTTTTTTCAAAAAACAGGAGGCAATTGGGTATTTAAAGTGAGCGAAGATGGTAACACGGCCTATAAAGTAAATATCAGATTAGGAAGTCAGAATACAGAATACTACGAAGTACTTGAGGGATTAAATCCTGGTGATAAAGTAGTGACATCGAGTTACGATGCTTTTGGTGATACAGAAGAGTTGATTTTGAAATAGAAACAAGAGCATAGAGAAATAATTAAGAGTTAACAACTAATAAGCTAAAGACTAACAGCTAAGGGCCAACAGCCAAAAAACAAATACAATGATACAAATTACGGACTTAGAAAAATTTTATAAAACAGAAGAAGTGCAAACCATAGCATTAAACAAGTTGTCTTTTAATGTAAAAGAAGGTGAGTTTGTCGCGATCATGGGACCTTCAGGATGTGGAAAATCAACCTTACTAAACATTTTAGGGTTATTGGATGATCCCGATGGAGGCAGCTTTATGTTTAACGGAACAGAAGTCGCTGGTTATAATGAGCGTAAGCGTTCAGAATTACGTAAACACAATATCGGTTTTGTATTTCAGAGTTTTAATCTTATCGATGAACTTACCGTTTTTGAAAACGTAGAATTACCATTAATCTACACAGGTGTAAAACCTACAGAACGTAAAAAACAAGTGGAAGCGGTTTTAGAAAAAATGCAAATTATGCATCGTCGTAATCATTTTCCTCAACAACTTTCAGGTGGTCAACAACAGCGTGTGGCTGTCGCAAGAGCCGTTGTAAACAAACCGAAACTAATTCTTGCCGATGAGCCAACAGGAAATTTAGATAGCACCAATGGTAACGAGGTTATGGATTTATTAATCGATCTTAATGAAGCCGGAACAACCATCATCATGGTAACACACAGTGAGCATGATGCAAAATACAGTCATAGAATTATCAGAATGTTAGACGGACAAAAAGTAACTGAAAATATATTGGCATAAATCGACTTTCATCAATCAATCAATCAATCAATCAGGTGGAAATACTTCAGTGCATTATCAACCAACCAATCTGTGCTGAAGTGTTGAAACCAAATCAATCAAGAAACGAACAGTAATTTATAGAAATCATGCTAAAAAATTATTTCAAAATAGCGTTTAGGAATCTTATTAAAAATAAGGTGTATTCATTTATCAATATTTCAGGTTTAGCTGTTGGCATGGCAGCGACGATTATGATTGGTTTATGGGTAACTGATGAATTAAATTTTAATAATCATTTTAAAAATAAAGAGACTATAGCTCAAGTATTTCAAAGTCAGACTATAAATAATACTATTGGAACAGGGCCTGCAATTCCGAGACCATTAGAGTTTGCCTTGCGTCAAGATCATACCGATAACTTTAAACATATTGTAATGTCATCTTGGGAGCAACCACGATACCTGAAATATGGAGACACCAACATTTACAGAACAGGAAATGCGATGCAAGAAGGAGCAACAGATATGTTGGACTTGGATATTATTGCAGGTGTTAAAGATGGTCTTAAAGAGAAGCATTCAATCATGCTTTCTGAATCTGCTGCTCATGCTTTATTTGGAAATGACACAGCACTTGGTAAAGTCGTAAAAGTAAATAACGAGGATAATTTAGTGGTCACTGCAATCTATAAAGATATACCAGCTAACAATTCGTTTAGCGACATGAAATATATCATCCCTTGGAAACATTATGTCACTACGCAAGATTGGATAGAATGGTCTAAAGAATCATGGGGAAACAATTCTTTTCAGTTGTTTGTGCAAATCAATGCCAATACCACCATGGATGTGGTTAATTCTAAAATTAGTGATGTAAAGAAAAATGCTTCATCCGAAACAGCTCAATTTAATCCGCAACTATTTTTATTACCAATGAAAGATTGGTATTTGCGAGGTGAGTTTGAAAACGGAGTACAATCTGGTGGACGTATTGAAAACGTTTGGTTGTTTGGTATTATAGGTTTATTTATTCTGTTGTTAGCTTGTATCAATTTTGTGAATTTAAGTACCGCACGTTCCGAAAAACGAGCGACCGAAGTTGGCATTAGAAAATCGATTGGCTCACAACGTAGTCAGCTTATTTTTCAATTTTTAAGTGAATCGTTTTTAATTGTTTTTCTCTCATTTATTGTTGCACTTGGTTTAGTGTTGTTGTTCTTAAATGGATTTAATAACCTAGCGAGTAAAGCCATTGTTTTTCCTTGGACAAGTCTTCAATTCTGGTTGATAGCATTAGCATTTGTAATTATTACGGCATTTTTAGCAGGAAGTTATCCAGCCTTATATTTATCATCTTTCAATCCTGTTGCGGTATTAAAAGGCACTTTTAAATCTGGTCGTTATTCATCTTTACCTCGAAAAATTTTAGTCGTAGCACAGTTTACCGTTTCAGTAGCATTGATTATAGGAACATTAGTGGTGATGAATCAAATTCAGTTTTCTAAAGATCGCCCTGTTGGATATAATAAAGAAGGATTGATACAAATTCCTGTAATGAGTAATGAGTTTTATGGAAAAAAAGATATCATGAGGGATCAGTTTATAGCCTCTGGAGGTGCTTTAGAAATGACCGGAACAAGTGGACCAATGACTAATGTGTGGTCCAACCGATCTGGCTATACTTGGGATGGTAAACCTGAGGGGTTTCAAGAAGATTTAGCGTACACTTCTGTGTCTTATGAATTTGTTGAAACTTTAGGTTTAAAAGTACTTGAAGGGAGAGGGTTTTCGAGAGCATTTGCTTCAGACTCTAATGCGGTACTACTTAATGAAACCGCTGTAAAATATATGAATATCAAAAATCCTATTGGGAAGTATATAAGGGATTCTGATACTGAAGATCCAAGTCCACCTTTAAAAATTGTAGGCGTTGTTGAAGATATGATTATTCAATCTCCTTACAGTCCAGTGAAACAAGCGATGTATGTTTTTGATAGCGAAGACAATACGGCGTTTTATAATGTAAGACTTAATCCTGAAAAAAGCACCAGTGAAAATTTAGCGCTTATTGAAACTGTCTTTAAAAAGAACTTCCCAAACACACCTTTCGATTATCAGTTTGTGGATGAAGAATATGGAGCAAAATTTAGTTCAGAAGAACGTGTAGCGAGTTTAGCAAGAGTCTTTACAGCATTAGCGATTTTTATAAGTTGCTTAGGACTTTTTGGATTGGCATCGTTTGTAGCAGAACAACGCACAAAAGAAATTGGAGTCCGTAAAGTATTAGGAGCATCAATCAGTCAGTTGTGGTTATTGCTTTCAAAAGATTTCATCACGCTTGTAATCATAGCATTGTTAATTGCATCACCGTTAGCTTACTATATTATGGGACAATGGTTGCAGAAGTTCAGTTACCGCACCACCGTGAGTTGGGATGTCTTTGCGATCGCCTGTTTTGGAGCATTAATCATTACACTAATCACTGTAAGTTTCCAAGCCATAAAAGCAGCCACGTCAAATCCGGTGAAATCATTGAGAACAGAATAAGTCATCATCAATCAATCAATCAATCAATCAATCAATCAATCAATCAATCAATCAAAAAACGAACAGTAATTCTTAGAAACTATGTTTAAAAATTATTTCAAAATAGCACTCAGAAACCTCTGGAAGAACAGAACGTTTACGGCACTCAATGTTGTAGGACTTACAATGGCATTTGGAGTGGCCTTATTGTTGGGGATGTTTGCGGTTTTTCAATTGTCTTTTGATCGCTTTCATGATCATGGAGATGCGATTTATAAAGTGTATTCAGAAGATAGTGGCCCTTATGGTATTGAAGCCAATACCTCAAAATCTGAACCTTTTGCGGCAGCACTTCGTGATGAGGTAACAGGAGTAGAGAAAATTACACGTTATAGTGGAACTGGAGTTTTATTAACGTATCAAGACAAGCAACTCGGTATGGGGACGGCTTATGTAGATCCCGACTTTTTTGATATGTTTAGTTTTCCTATTGTAAAAGGAGATACGAAACATCCCATAACATCAGAGTCTTCAGTTGCGATGACAGAGCAGGCTGCAAAACGCATATTTGGAGATGAAAATCCCATAGGGCAAACCGTTACTATTCTACGAGATGAAATAGAAGTACCTTTTAATGTCACTGCGATTATTGAAGATTTTCCGGATACAAGTTCTATAGGTTTTGATATCGTTCTCAATTTTAAAAGTCAAAATGAGCATGCTTATGCCAGAACTGTTGGGCGTTGGGACATGGAGAATCATGAGGTATTTATGCAACTTTCTGAAGGATTAAAACCTGAACAATTTGAGAAAAGTACAGCCGATTTTACCCAATTACATTATAAAAATGAGATTGATAATGCCAAACGAGATGGTTTTGAGCCTAATGCAGAAGGTCTTTACAGGCAAATAAAACTATTACCGTTGGCAGATGTTCGCTTTGCGAATTTTAATCAAGGCGTCGTTAGTGTTAATCGGACCATGCCGTATTTAGTTTTGGGAATTTCTTTTTTAATTCTGTTTATCGCTTGTGTGAATTTTATAAATATGAGTATTGCCAAAAGTGCACAACGTTTGCGTGAAATCGGCATGCGAAAAACACTTGGTGCTAATAAAAAACAGCTGTTCTTTCAGTTTTGGGGAGAGAGTATTTTGGTGTTTTTAATGGCTATAGGTTTAGGGATTTTATTTGCTGTGGTGTTACTGCCATATTTTCAAACACTCTTTAGAACTCAAGCTTCATTGGCAACGTTACTAAATCCATCATTACTGATTTTGCTAATTTTTAGTGTTTTGCTTATTACATTAATTGCCGGTGGTTATCCTGCATTACTCATGAGTCGTTTGGGAACTTTACAAAGTTTAAAAGGAAAGCTACAGGTGAATGGTAAAAATCGTTTACGTAACAGTTTAATGGTTTTACAATTTGGGATTGCTATTTTATTAATAAGTGGTACGCTTGTTCTTTGGGATCAAGTTGAATTTATGCGAACTAAAGATTTAGGGTTTAATAAAGATCAGGTGATTGCTTTTCCACTTAATGGAAAACGCAACGACCAAAAGGCTATAGAATTACTTCGAAATACGCTTCAGGATAAACCGAATATTGTGAGCATCACAGCATCTAATAATATTTTAGGAATTGGTAAGGATGGCAATCGAACGACGAGTATCTTAGGTTTTGAACATAAAGGACGTGGTGTGGATACACATATGATAGTCGTTGATGCCGATTATGTTGAGACTTTAGATTTGAATATCATTGAAGGCCGTTCATTTCGAAAAAATCTAGTGAGCGACAGTCTATCGGTGATTATTAACGAAGCGATGGCCAAACAGATGAATGAAGCGGATATTTTAGCATCTCAAATCACACTCGATGATGCTTCTTATAATGTCGTTGGAGTTATTGAGGATTTTAACTTTCAGGAATTAGATCAGCATATTGCGCCTATGACTTTATTTGCACTTCCTAATTGGAATCTAAGAAATGCCTACGTTAAAGTCACCTCTCAGAATTTAGAACAGGCTTACGATGATGTAAAAGCAGCTTGGAATACCATAGAGCCTAATGTGGAGTTTCAAGGCTCATTTTTAAATGAAAATATAGAACGAACCTTACGCAACGAGCGCACCATGATTACCATGATTGGTAGTGGTTCTATACTCGCCATTATCTTAAGTTGTATCGGTTTGTTTGCGATGTCATTGCTCATTGTGGCACAACGACGTAAAGAAATAGGCGTGCGTAAAATTGTAGGGGCAAGTGTCTCTGCGATTACCGTTTTACTTACCAAAGACTTTTTAAAATTGGTTGTTATTGCATTTCTTGTAGCTACACCAATTGCATGGTGGACCATGAATAAATGGTTACAGAACTATCCCTATCGTATTGATCTTAATATTTGGATGTTCCTCACGGCAGGTGGAATTGCCGTGTTAATAGCCATGCTAACCATAGCTGTAAAAACCATAAAAGCTGCAACCTCAAATCCTGTTGAATCGTTAAGAACGGAATAACTAATCAATCAAATCATACACATCATGATTAAAAATTATTTCAAAATAGCCTGGAGGAACCTTATGAAACATAAGGTGTTTTCTCTAATCAATATCATAGGTCTTACCATTGGTTTAAGTGCGTCTTTTGTGATAGGTTTAATGGTGTATTATGATGCTACTTTTGATGACTTTCATAAAGATGGTGACCGCATTTATCGAGTGGTTACCGATTTAGTTAGTCCTGAAGCTAATTTTTCTATTTCAGGGGTCACGTTAGCATTGGAAGATGAAATTGCTGAGAATTCAAATTTTGAAACCGTTAGCGGGTTTTATATAGAACGGCCTTCAAAAGTTGAAAATAGAGAACTAGGTTCGGAATTTAAGTGGCCAAACTTCGTCATTTTTGCAGATGCTAATTATTTTAAAATTTTTGATTATAAATTTTTAGCTGGGAATTCGTCTGAAATTTTAGCAAGTCCAAACAATGTTATTCTAACTGAAAATAGAGCAGCGGATTATTTTCCAAACACGAAACCTTCCGATATTATTGGAAAAACCTTGGTTTATAATGATTCTCTAAATATTACGGTTACAGGAATTGTTGAGAATTTTAAAGAACGTACAGATTTAGTGTTTGAAGAATTTATCTCACATTCCACAATTTTACAAACACGATTGCGAGACGATTTCCTCAATAAAAATTGGAACAACACCAACGATGCTTCTCAACTTTTTGTAAAAGTGACATCTAATGCCGACTTGTCAGCGATACAAAATCGTTTTGATGATTTGGCGAAAGAACACCAAGATGAAGACTCAAAAAAATATGGTGATGAGCAAAAGTTTACATTACAACCATTGGCAGATATTCATTTTAACGAAAAGTATGGCATTTACGATTGGTCAAAAGGTCAGGCTAGTAAATCGTTACTTACAAATCTCGCTTTGGTTGCCATATTTCTATTGATTTTAGGCTGTATCAATTTCATAAATCTCAATACGGCTCAAGCGTCTCAACGCGCCAAAGAAATCGGAATTCGTAAAACGCTAGGAAGCTCTAGAAAACAACTGATAGGTCAGTTTATGGGAGAAACATTTCTTCTAGTTTTAGTCTCTGCCGTGTTATCATTATTGCTCTCTAAATGGTTAATCAATGTGTTTTCAGATTTTGTGCCAGAAGGATTGAGTTATGAACTGATAAAATCACCAATAATCATTTTTGGGATAGTTGTTTTGCTACTCTTTGTCACGTTTTTATCTGGGTTTTATCCTGCATTGGTACTTTCAAAATTTAATACAGTTTCGGTTTTAAAAAATCATATGGCTGTTGGGAATAAAAAAGTTAAGCTTCGTAAATTCTTAACCATATTTCAGTTTTCCATTGCTCAAATATTTGTAATTGCCACGTTATTGGTTGGCAAACAAATTAATTTTCTTTTAGAAACCGATATGGGTTTTAAAACGGATGCTATTGTTTCGGTGTATAGTCCACGAGCTGAACGCGAAATTTCAAAAAAAGAGCTGTATGCCGAAAAATTAAGAGCCATTCCTGAAATAAAAGACATTAGTATTGGTGGCAATGCACCAGCATCCATTTCAACTAATAGTTCTTCGGTTACCTATAATAATGGTGACAAGGAGGTTAATTTTGATCTACAATTTATTTTTGGAGACATTAACTACGCTAAGGTATTTGAGCTCGATCTTTTAGCAGGAAGAACCATTAGAAATGATACCGTTAAAGAATTGGTCATAAACGAGACCTGTCGAAAAAAATTAGGGTTTAAAAGTCCAGAGGAAGCTGTTGGTAAAATTGTGTTGCTAGGAGGTGAGAATGTTCCGATAGTTGGTGTTATGGCCGATTTTTTTCAACGTTCATTACATAGCGATATAAAACCAATGGCATATCGAGGAGATTGGTATCAACCAAAATGGAGTCAGTTTCAAGCGGTGCATATAGCCTTCCAAAATGAATCTTCCGAAGGTTTAAAAACAACACTTTCTAAAATTGAAAATGCTTATAAATCAGTTTATACTGAAACGGATGATTATCGTGTGGAATTTTTAGATGAAACCATTCAGCGGTTTTATAATAGAGAGCAAAAGTTGTCTAAACTCTTAAATTGGGCAACTGGTTTATCCATTCTTATAAGTTGTTTAGGTTTATTGGGCTTAGTGATTTATACCACAAATAGACGGGTGAAAGAAATAGGCGTACGCAAAGTATTAGGCGCATCTTTATTTCAAATTAATACCCTTTTGTGTAAAGAATTCTTAACTCTAGTAGCGATTGCTTTTGTAATTGCGGCACCAATTGCCTATTACGGTATTCATAATTGGTTGCAAGATTTTGCTTATAAAACAAATATTAGTTTCTGGGTGTTTTTAGTAAGTGGATTGGTTATGATTTTCTTTGCTTTACTAGTTATTAGTATTAAAACACTACAAGCTGCGAGTGCTAATCCAGTGGACTCATTGCGTTCAGAATAAAGTGTTCGATTACGAACAAATAGTGTACTATAAGCGAACACTATTTAATTTGAGATAATGTTTAATTTGTTGATAAGTAGTGGTTTATGGTTTTGGCATCATCTTCACTATACAATGAGTAGAAGTAATTAATTCAGTCAAAAAAAATAGTATGATTTTAAATTATATAAAAATAGCATTCCGGACGTTACGTAAAAATAAAGGATATAGCTTTCTAAATATTTTCGGATTAGCGATAGGAATTACATGTGCCAGTTTAATCTTTCTATGGGTTGAAGATGAGCTGAATTTCAATTCGGAATTTGATAAACAAGATCAAGTCTATTACGTGCCAACGCATCAAGAATACGAGGGAGAATGGCGAACGTTTAATTCTACACCAGGACCATTAGCGGAAGCTATGAAAACGGAAATTCCAGGAATTGTTAAGGCAGCTCGCACGAAACATAGAGATTTTTTATTTGCAGTTAATGACAACGCGATTAATAGCGGTGGACGTTTTGTAGATGCCGATTTTATTGAGATTTTTAGTTTAAAGTTTGTAGAAGGAAATGCTAAAGACGCCTTTAAGAATCCAGAAGCTATTGTGATTACTAAAGCAACGGCAGAACAACTTTATGGCGAAAACATCAAGGTATTAGGCGAGGTCTTAACCATAGACAATAAAGATCAATACCTCATTACTGGAGTGATTGAGAACTTTCCGAAAAACGTGACGTTTCCTATCAACTGGATTGCACCATTTGAGCGTTGGGGCGGAGATAAAGAATGGACCAATGAATATGGTAGCTTCTTTGCTGATACTTTTGTGGCATTAGCACCAGAAGCTGATTTTAATGCCGTTGATGCTCAAGTAAGGCATTTTTTAGAGAAAAAAACAGGGGATAGTGACTCAAAAGCATTTTTACATTCCATAAAAGATTGGCATTTAAGAGATCATTTTGAAAATGGAAAACAAGTTGGTGGACGTATAGATTCAGTGCGCTTATTTACCATCATTGCTTTAATTATTTTATTAATTGCCTGTGTGAATTTTATGAATTTATCCACAGCACGAAGCGAAAAACGTGCCAACGAAGTCGGAGTTCGTAAGGCTATGGGCTCTGGTCGTACGCGATTAATTTTTCAATTTATTTCAGAAGCTTTAATTCTGGCGTTTATAGCAACTTTAGTGAGTGTATTATTGCTTTTTCTGTTATTACCACAATTCAATTTACTTATAGAGAAAGATTTATTTTTAGGATTGGCTAAGCCGTTACATATGGTCTTTTTATTGGGAATTACTTTGGTGTGTGGCATCTTCGCAGGACTGTATCCGGCTTTTTATCTATCCTCATTTAAGCCTGTTGAGGTTTTAAAAGGCTTAAAAGTTACACAAGGTTCTGCAAATTATATCCGGAAAGGGCTCGTTGTTGGTCAGTTTACAGTTTCAATCGTTTTTATCATATGTACGATTCTCGTCTATCAACAACTTCAACATATAAAAAATAGAGACTTAGGTTTTGATAAAGACCAATTGATTTCATTGAATGTCAATGGCACAATGATTGAAAAATTTGATGTCATCAAAGAAGATTTAATACATTCAGGAGCGGTTTCAAGCGTTGGTTTAAATAATTCTGGGATTCTAAATGGAGGTAATAATGGTTCTAACCTAACATGGACAGGCGGAACAAATACTGAAGACGTCTTGATTTTCTTTAGATATGTCAGTTCCGATTTCTTGGAAACTGCAGGGATGGAAATCGTTGAAGGTCGTGGGTTTTATGAAAATAAAGCAAAAGACAGTGCGAGTGTTTTAATTACTGAATCATTCGCAAAACTTATGGGACAAGGCAGTGCTATTGGTAAAAAGATAGATCGAGGAGATGTGTATACGGTTGTTGGCGTTGTAAAAGATTACCTCTTTGATGACATGTACGGACAAAGTGATCCTGTGATGTTTTTTAACTACCATGGTGAAGCGAGCTATATGTATTTAAAAACAAATCCTAAAATAGGAACTAGCGATGTACTGTCTAAAATTGAAGCGGTAATGAAAAAACACAACCCAGCGTTTCCTTTTGAATACAGCTTTGTGGATGATGCTTTTAATGCCAAATTTAAAAGTGAACAGCTGGTGGGTAAGTTGTCTCAACTCTTTGCTTTATTAGCCATTCTTATTTCGTGTTTGGGACTTTTTGGATTGGCGGCTTATACCGCAGAGCAGCGTAGTAAAGAAATTGGAGTTCGTAAAGTTTTAGGAGCGAGTGTTGCAGGCATCGTAAAATTATTATCTAAAGACTTTTTAAAACTCGTTGGTCTTGCTATTGTCATTGCCATTCCTATGGCTTGGTATGTTATGGATAATTGGCTAGGAAATTATGCGTATCGCATAGAAATCAATTGGTGGATTTTTGTCATAGCTGGTGCTGTAGCTATTGTAATTGCGATGGTAACGGTAAGCTTTCAGGCTGTAAAAGCAGCATTGGCAAATCCTGTGGATAGTTTAAAAACAGAATAAAATATAAAAATATAGACTATGAAAATTATAAAACACATCACTATACTTAGTTTGATTTTAATAAGTCAAATGGTGCTAGCACAAACAAAACATATGGTTGAATCTTTTAATAAGGTTATTATCAGTCCACATATAGAAACCACATTTATTCAAGGAGATGAAGAATCTGTAACCATAATAGAGAGCTCAGAACCAGAAGACAAGATAAATGTTGAAGTTAAAGGAGGAACGCTTCGCGTGTACTTAGATGATGCTAAGGAAATTACAAAAAACGAAAGTGTTACAAAAGATGGCAAGAAGATGAGAATGCCTATTTATAAAGGAAAAGTACTCACCATTTTAGTAACCTATAAAGATATTAACGCACTATCCTTAAGAGGAGAGCAACGCACGCTTTGTAAGAGCCTTATCGATGAAAAAAAGTTCATACTTAATATTTATGGAGAATCTCAAGTGACCTTTAATCATGTGAATTTTGACACATTTAACGTGGATATTTACGGGGAAAGTGAATTGATAATTAAAAAAGGAACTACGGTTAAGCAGAATATTACAGCGTATGGAGCAGGAATCATTAACCTAGTAGGTGTGGATAATAAATCGTCTAAACTTAAAGCTTATGGAGAAGCGGTGTTTAAAATTCAAGCTTCAAAAAGTATCAAATTTACAGCTTATGGAGAAGCGACATTACGATATAAAGGCGATGCTGAGGTCAATAAAGGATTGAGTTTTGGAGATTCAGAAATTAGACGAATAGATTAAGTTATAAATAGTAGAAACAATATTATATTTTCTTGAAAATAGTCTTAGTTAGATTGTCCCCTTGAGGGGACTTCAGAGGTGTTTTTTTAGAGAGAATTATAATAAAAAAACCAAAGAATACAATAGTTAACACATTAGTCAAAATGAAAAAAACATTATTAAGTCTAAACGAAGCCTCTAGAACGGTAAACTCAGGAAGCAATAAAGTTACGTTATTAGATAATATCAATTTGAATGTGGACGAGGGCGAATTTATCTCACTTATGGGACCATCGGGTTCTGGGAAATCTACCTTGTTGAATTGTATTGGCATGTTAGATCATTTTACAGATGGAGGCTATACCTTTTTAGGAGAGCCAGTGCATAGCATGAAAGAAAAGAACAGATCCAAATTGTATAAAGAATACATCGGATTTGTCTTTCAGGCGTATCATCTTATTGATGAGCTCACCGTTTACGAAAATATTGAAACCCCTTTGCTTTATAAAAATGTAAAATCTTCTGAACGCAAAGCCATGGTAGCTGATATGTTAGATCGTTTTAATATTGTTGGTAAAAAAGATTTATTCCCTATGCAACTAAGTGGAGGGCAACAGCAATTAGTGGGTATTGCGAGAGCATTAATAGGAACACCTAAATTAATTTTAGCGGATGAACCCACAGGGAATCTAAACTCAAAACAAAGCGGCGACATTATGGAACTCTTTGCACAGTTAAATAAAGAAGGTGTGACCATAATTCAAGCTACACATTCAGAAAGTAATGCCGCTTATGGCTCTCGAATTATTAATCTGCTAGACGGAAAAATAGTATAGGTATATAATAACATTTTTTAAATTGTTTCCCTTGATGGGATTTTAGGGGTGTTCTAAAAGAAACAAATCATGATACATAAACTTGTAATACTAATCATCATTGTACTGATGAGCTGGGCTGGTTTTGCTCAAAATAAACCGAACAAAAGTTATACTTTAGACGAATGCATTGCAGTCGCTTTAGAGCATAATCTCGATTTAAAATCTACCAATTTACAAGCCAATTCAGCAAAAGTAAATTATCAGCAGTCTAAAGCTAATTTACTGCCAAGCCTTAATGGAAATTTTAGTCTGGGTGTTAATGATGGAAGAAGTATCGATCCATTTACCAACGCTTATATCAATCAAGAATTAACCTTTTCAAACTTAGGATTGAGTTTAGATATGACAATCTTTAATGGCTTTCGATTATTAAATACGGCCAAACAAGAGCGATTGAATAAAAAGGCATCAGAATTAGAAATTGAAGCCGCGCAACAAGATTTAATATTAAATGTAACCTTAGCATATCTTCAAGTTTTAAATGCTAGAGATGTTTTAGAATTAACTAAAGCACGACTAGAAACGACTAAACAACAACTTAAAATTCAACAAGATTTTTACGATAACGAATCTGGAAATCCAGCAGATTATGCAGATATTTTAGGACAAGTGGCAAGCGATGAAACTAGTGTTTTGTCTTCTGAAAGTAGCTTAAATAATGCCAAACTGAACTTAGCACAATTAATGAATTTAAAAGAAAACGTCAATCTAGCGACAAATGGATTAATCCTAGATTTTGAAAAATACAATTTAAGTTCGGATGCCGTTTTTGAAGAGGCTATTCAAAATTTAGCCACATTTAAAGCTAAGGAATTACGTATTGAAGCCGCTAAAAAAGGTGTCAGTATTGCAAAGTCTCAATTCACACCAGAAATATCGCTTTTTGGTGGTGTCAATACCAATTACTCTAGTGCCGCAGAATTGTTTACAGCAACAGGGACAAACGTTGTGGAAACTGGTGATTTCGTTACAGTTGATGGTCAAGACTTACCAATTATGACAGAGCAAACCAACTTTACATCAAAAGCTATAAGTTACAAAGATCAATTAGATAATAACTTAAATACTGTGGTTGGTGTTGCTGTTAATGTGCCATTGTTTAATGGGTTTAGAGCAAAAAACAATGTGGCTTTAGAAAAAATTAGAGTAGAGGAATCCATCTTAGAATTAGAGCGTACACATGTAGATATAAAAAATGCCATTGCTCAGGTTTATTTTGATATGGAAGCCGCTTATAACCGTCATCAAAGTTTAGAAAAACAAGTGGAGGCTTACCAAGAGTCTTATCGTATTAATGATATTCGATTTAAAAATGGAGTGTCTAATTTCTTAAATTATATTACCAGTAAAAATAATTTAGATAATGCCAAAGTGAACCTTGCCAATGCAAAATATGAATACTTGTTACGTGTAAAAGTTCTAGATTATTACAGAGGAATGGTTAATTAATTAGCTTTGATGTGAGTACAAGTTAAATGGTTAATTCTCGTAGGTTTTCAATGGTCACGTTAAGTTTTTCTTAAGAACCATACAAAACCTTAAGTATCATTCTTTATTCTCTATTATAAATAATAGTTTTGCATCTTATTTAATATGAAATTAAAATTTATGAGTCAAGTAAAAGAAAATGATACTGTAAAAGTTCATTACACAGGAAAATTAAAAAGCGGACAAATATTCGATAGTTCTTTAGAGCGTGAGCCATTAGAATTCACATTAGGACAAGGTATGTTGATTCCTGGTTTTGAAAAAGCAGTTATCGATATGAAGGTGAATGACAAAAAAACGGTTGATATTCCAGTAGCAGAAGCTTATGGAGATATCATTAAAGAATTATTTCATAAAGTCGAAAAAACACAGTTGCCACCAGAAATGGAGCCTGCAGTTGGTTTAGGATTAGCATCTAGAGATGCACAAGGAAATGAGCACCAATTTAGAATAGTTGAGGTAAATGAAGATCATGTTATTTTAGATGGAAATCATCCATTAGCTGGTCAAGAATTAGTTTTTGATTTAGAGTTAGTAGAGATTAAATAGAACTAGTTACTATAGAAATGAAAAACCTGTAAAGTTCTCTTTACAGGTTTTTTTATTGTCAGAATCGATTTCATAAAAAAAACAAATAAAAATCTTTGGTAAAATAGAACTAATTCAATTTCTTTCAAGATTCAATTTTATGTACCTATGGATAATTTAATTACATTTTCAATAACGGTCTTTACGGCCTTTTTTGCCATAACGAATCCGATATCAAATATGACTGTTTTCTTATCCTTAACCCAAGGAGCAGATACAAAAACAAAAAGAGATATAAATAAACGATCAAATATTATTGCATTTGTAATTGTAACCGTTTTTGTTCTTTTAGGGAAATATATTTTTGAATTATTTAATATCAGCATTCCTGCATTTAAGATTACAGGTGGTATTTTAATCTTTTTTATTGGTTTTGATATGCTACAATCTAAAAGGTCTAATGTTAAAAGTATTGACAATGTAAATATTGATGAAGATATTGCTGTTTCACCTTTAGCTATTCCAATTTTAGCCGGACCAGGAACCATTGTTACAGCGATGAACTTTGTAGCTAATGTTGAAACAATACATATCATGTTAGTAATTCTTATATTTGGATCAATGAGTTTGTTAACTTATTTTACCTTTAGACTAAGTGATTTAATCGTGAGAATAGTTGGTAATAATGTAATTTCTGTGATTGGAAAAATAATGGGATTAATTATTGCAATTATTGGAACAGGTATGATTATTCAGGGAATTAAAATTTCCTTTAACTTAATAAGTTAGTCATTTTAATAAACGTTAAGAGTCATTCCGTATATAATCTTATTAAATTTAGATATGTATCATATTTAATTTAGTGCATTACATTATTAGTAATTATGAGTAAAATCGATATCCGTACAGTAAATGTTACTCAATATGTACAGCCTTTGCGAGAAGGTGGTTCACTTCCTGCTATAGTTAAGGCAGATGATGGTTTTTTGTATGTGCTTAAGTTTAGAGGAGCAGGACAAGGTAAAAAAGCATTAATCGCAGAGTTTATTGGAGGTGAAATTGCACGTGTAATTAATTTAAAAGTACCAGAATTGGTGTTTATGAATCTTGATGATTCGTTTAGTAAAACAGAACCAGATGAAGAAATTCAGGACTTACTTAAGTTTAGTGTTGGTTTAAATCTTGGATTACATTTTTTATCTGAAGCTATTACTTATGATCCATTAGTTAGTACAGTAGATGCATTAACAGCATCAAAAGTGGTGCTATTAGATAGCATAATTAGTAATATTGATAGAACCGCTAAAAACACAAATTTACTGCATTGGCACAAAGAACTTTGGATTATAGATAATGGTGCGAGTTTTTACTTTCATCACGATTGGAAAAATTGGGAAAATCATCTTACCAGAACGTTTCCGCTTGTAAAAGATCATGTGCTTTTACAAAACGCCACTAAATTAAATGAGGCTTCAAAAGAAATCCAACAATTGCTCAATCGTGATAAAATAGCTGAAATTGTTTCAAATATACCAGAAGATTGGTTGTTAAGTGAAGCAGATACGATGACAGCAACAGAAATGAGAGATGCATATATTAAGTTTATAAATACAAGATTTGCAAAAATTGATGTATTAGTTAAAGAAGCCGAAGATGCAAGATAGATATACATTTGAATATGCCATAATTAGGTTTGTTCCTAAAGTAGAACGTGAAGAATTCTTTAATGTAGGAGTCATTCTATTCTCTAAACGAAAAAAATTCCTAGGAATAAAATATCACATCAATCAAGATAAATTGAAGGCGTTTTCAACTGACATTGAGGTTCAAATGCTAGAAAACTATTTAGATGCTTGGCAACAGGTATGTAAAGGTGAGCCTCAAGGTGGAAGAATTGGAAAAATGGAGTTGTCAGATAGGTTTAGATGGTTAACCGCTTGCCGAAGTACCATTATCCAAAGCTCTAAAACGCATCCAGGTTTATGTAGCGACCCAAATAAAACCTTAGAAGAGATTTATAAACAATGTGTGTTGTAGTTGGTAGTTTGGTTTGTATATCTGTCTGAATAGTAGTGTTTAAAGCAGCAGGTGTTGAAAAGGCGATACTGTATTGATGGTTTCAAATACATAAACTAGTGTTAAAACCTTTTTTATAACTAACCGATTGTTTAGTTTTGTGGTGTAATTAGAATTAGTGGCTAGAAAAAAACAATATAATGAAACAGAAGTCCTAGAAAAAGCAATGCGGCTTTTCTGGAAAAATGGTTATGAAACCACTTCTATGCAAATGCTCGAAAAAGAAATGGGCATTAATAAATTTTCTATATATGCTAGTTTTGGTAGTAAACAAGGTTTATTTCTTGAAAGTCTAAAGCATTACAAATCAAAAGTACATGCTATTCTAGATAAATTAAAAAAAGGAACTAATGGAGTAGAAGACATTAAACAGTTTTTTTACGATTCTGTAAGTTCTAATTTTAAAGACGACAACTTAAAAGGTTGTTTAGTAACAAATACGTATAATGAGTTTTCAGAAAAAGATGATGAATTAATTCAAGAACAGATGCATTTTTTTATGGATAATTTAAAAGCTCTAATTACAGAAAAGTTACTAATGGATGCTTCAAAAGATGAAGAAACAATAAAAAAACAAGCCAACTATTTATTGTTAGCAAAGCATGGTTTAGCAGCTGCAGCAAGAGTTAACACTAAAGCAGAAATTGAAGATTATATTGAAATGACCTTCAAAAATATATAAACATTTTTTTTGAAAAATAACTAAACGCACGTTTAGATAAAATTAATAATAAACTGAAAAAAGAAAAATTATGACAACATTAAAAGTTCACAATATTGAAACAGCTCCAGAAGGAAGTAAAGGACTATTAGAAAACTCTCAAAAAGCCTACGGAATGATTCCTGGTTTACATGGTGTTTTAGCCGGCGCTCCAAAAATTTTAGAAGCTTACCAAAACTTACACCAGTTATTTACGGAAACTTCTTTTAATGAAGAAGAGTTAACCGTCGTGTGGCAAACAATTAATGTAGAACACGCTTGTCATTACTGTGTTCCTGCACATACAGGAATCGCAAAAATGATGAAAGTCGACGATGCCATTACCGAGGCTTTACGTAACGAAACTCCTTTAGAAAACGAAAAATTGGAAGCTTTAAGAACAATGACATTAACCATTGTTAGAAATCGCGGGCGTGTAACGCAAGCAGATTTAGATGCTTTTTATGCTGCTGGTTATGGTGAAGCACAAGTATTAGAAATTATTTTAGGATTATCTCAAAAAACAATAAGTAATTATGTAAACCATATTGCAAATACACCTGTAGATGCTGGTTTTAAAAAGTTTGAGTGGTCTAAAGACAATGTGGTATCCTAAACCCTAAAGCCACAGATTGATAGCTATAAACCTTCCGTGTATTCGGAAGGTTTATTAATCTTTAAAAAATACAATTATGATAAAAGTTTCTGTAATGTACCCAAACAGCGAAAATGTTCAGTTTGATGCAGATTATTACCAAAAGAAACACTTACCAATGGTAACAAAATTAGTAGGGAGTGCTTTAAAACGATTAGAATTAGATTTAGGTATAGCAAGTAGAGTACCAGGTGAATCTGCTCCTTATGTAGCTATTGCACATCTATTATTTGATGATATTGCTTCCTTTCAAGAGGCTTTTGGTCCTCATGCAGCGACTTTTGCTGCCGATGTAAAAAACTACAGTAATGTAGAGGCAGAACTTCAAATTAGTGAATTAATCCCCTTTTAATATGAAAGAGAAATTAAAAATAGATATCGTTTCAGATGTCGTGTGTCCATGGTGTACCATTGGTTATAAACGTCTAGAAAAAGCGATTTCAGAATTAGGAATAGAAAATCAAATAGACATAGAATGGCAACCCTTTGAATTGAATCCGAATATGCCAGTCGAAGGTCAGAATGTAATAGAGCATATTACAGAAAAATACGGCGCTACTTTAGAACAACAAAAAGCATCACAACAGCATATGAAAGCTGCAGGTGAAGAGTTGGGTTTTAAATTCGATTATTTTGATGACATGCGCATGGTAAACACCTTTGATGCTCATATTTTATTAGAATATGCCAAAGACTTTAACAAGCAAACCGAATTAAAAATGCAGCTAACAAAAGCATTTTTTAGTGACCGTAAAGATGTTTCTAAAAAAGAAATCTTAAAAGAAGCGCTTTTAGAAGTGGGTTTAAATGCAGAAGACGCTTTAGCAAAATTAGATAATGAAGAGGCGCGTTTAGACATTAGAAACAAACAGAATTATTGGAAAAGTTTAGGAGTAAACTCTGTGCCTACAATTGTATTTAATAGAAAAAGTGCCGTTACTGGAGCGCAACCTGTAGATACTTTTAAACAAGTGCTTTCTGAATTAATTGCAGCAGAGTAATTAGATATATATCCATTAAAAGACAAGGACATAAACAACAACTATGACGAAGGAAACAAGACCAAAAGTATTATTTTTTGATGTTAACGAAACGCTTTTAGATCTCACTAAAATGAAAAAGCAAGTTGGTGAAGCCCTAAATGGTAGAGAAGATTTATTATCACTATGGTTTACTACGATGTTACAATATTCTTTAGTAACAACAGCGAGCGGACAATACAAACATTTTGGACATATAGGTGCTGCAGCCTTACAAATGGTTGCTGCAAATAATGGTGTTACAATTTCTGAAGACGAAGCTCGAAACGTCATCTTAAACTCGTTAAGAGGACTGCCTGCTCATCCAGAAGTTAAAGCCGCATTGGCTCAACTAAAAAAAGACGGTTACAAATTGGTATCGTTTACTAATTCATCTAATGAAGGTATAAAAAAACAATTTGAAAGTGCAGGACTAACAGACTATTTTGATGAATGTTTAAGTGTAGAAGATATTGGGAAATTTAAACCATTTACAGATGTCTATAATTGGGGAGCTCGTAAAATGGGTGTGAAACCAGAAGCGTGTATGCTTATTGCGGCACATGGTTGGGATGTTGCAGGAGCGCTTTGGGCTGGCTGGAGAGCTGCATTTGTCGCTAGACCTGGTCAACAATTATTTCCATTAGCACTGCAAACAGAAATCAATGAGTCTGATTTACAAAAGGTGGCAGATATCCTTGTAACCTTTAAGTAATGGTATTACGATTAATGATAACCAATTAATAATTAGCTATCACAAATAGTAGAAGCTAAAAGTTACTACTATTATAGCAATTTACTTCCTATTAAAAAATTGTAACACATTGGTGTCTTTTAAAAATCAAAGCCCATTCCAAAGGCTACTCTAACACCATCAGAAGAATTAAATACACCCAAATTAGCAGACAATAAATCTACAGCATTAATAAAAAATCCTCCACCATACGCATTATGCCATTTTTCTGAGGTTTCATTTTCAATCCAAACACGACCATAATCAAAGCCGCCATAGATCCCTAATTTTATTGGAATTAATCTTGTTTTCATGCGGTTAAAACTATACCTCAAATCGGTATTTTGATAAAAGGCACTTTTTCCTGTAAAACGTTGGTTTCTGTAGCCTCTTAAACCATCAATACCTCCTATTGAAGCTGCTTGATAGAATTCAAAACCATCACCAAAATTTACATGACTTTTTAATTTAGTAGCCAGTACTAATCGCCCTGAAGGATTTAGTTTTCTTGCAAAGCCAATATCAGTAATCAGATATCCGAAATCACGATTGCTGACTTCTAAATTGTCTTTATAACCTGTTACAATTGAGAAATTCATGCCGTTTGTTGGGTAGGCATTATTATCGTAGTTAGAGTAGTTATACGTTGCATTTATACCACCAAAATGCTCTTCATCAAACACATTATTTGGTAATAAACTATAGTCTGATACAAAACGATTATCACTATTGTGAATTTCATTGACTTCATAACTAACACCAAAATGGATAAGACTTCCGCGTTTAGAATTCCAGACCAGTTGAGGACTTAAACGAAAAATTCTAGTTTTTACGCGGTTATAATCTAAACCAAAGTCGTCATCATTATTTTCAGTTTCATTACCATAACCAAAGAAATTGACACTGTAATTAGGACTTTGAAAATGCGCTTGAAATCCAAAATTTAAGCTTCCAATAACATTTGCAAACTCACCTTTATAGTTTAATTCATAACCATCGGTTGCAAAATAATAAGCCGCTTTTACTTCATGTTGAGATGTAAATGGGTTGCGTTCAAAGCCATAAACCGTATAGGTGTTTGTAAAACCTAATTTTAAACCATCGTCTGGGTTGGCACCTAGAGTTGGAATGATTTGATTGACATTATTCTTTATTTTTCTATAATCATAGACGTTTGTGTTATAGTCGTCTGTTAATTTAATTCTAGCTTTTTTAGCCTGTGATAAATCGTTTTTCTTCGATTTGTAATCGTAGATAATAACGTTTTTGCCAGATGCTACCTTATAATCATCATTGTTTTGTCCACCAATAAAACGCACTTTGATTTTAGAAATTTTTCCTTCAACCACAAAGCTATCATCATCATCTAAACCATAAATCCATATTTCTTTAGTTGTTTTTGGGTGATAAATTTTATGATGAAAACGATCCTTAATAGTATCATCTTTTTTACGGTATATGGATACTTCTACGTCATCATTTTCTAAAGCTTTAACATGAATGTAGTCGTCTTTATTCGTTCCTGTTAGAATTGCATGTTTACTTATTAATTTTACATATCTATCTGAAATTTGTTGAAGGTGCGTTCGTCTTTCTTTTAGAATCTTTTTAATTTCTATAATAGATTGCGGATTTACTTCTTTTGGAATATTGTTAAACGCTTTATCTATAACAGCATCTGTTATTTGAGATTGAATAAATTGTACTTGTTCGTCCCAAGCCAATTTGTTAGAATCTGTAATAAATGCAACATCTAACGGAAATCCAGAGACATTAAATCCTTTAACATCTTTTAAATCGGCTTCATATTTTCTAAATTTTCTTGCTGCAGGAATCAGCTTTACACCTGTTCCAAACAAAAAACCATCAGACATTTTAGAAAAGGCAAGATCTCTATCTCTTGGTAAGGGTTTGTAAATTGTTTTTCCTTTGTTTTCAAATACTAACCAACGCCATTGGTCTTGATGCCTATCTGCATCTCCAATTAGCATATCAAACAATCGCGCTTTAATAAATTCTTTTTCATCTATAATTTTAGATTCGTCACTTAATACGTCTTTTAACATATCTACTGTGTTTACAATCTCCCCTGTAAAATTCCCAGTTGCTAACTCAACATGACCATCAGAAGGGTGTTCTTCAAAAAGGTATAGTTCATTACCAAAATCTTTATTATATAAGCCTAAGGCATTTTGTTTGGGTACATAATATAAGTTAGGATTTAAATGAGATAGGTTTATTGCATCAGATAAGGTTCCTATAACAAAAGGTGCATACGGATAGGCACCAGAAAAAATATCTTCTAATAAATGTTCTGAAGCGGTATTAGTAAATTGTCCTTCGACATACTGGTCTTTAAAAATAGCGGCTTGCATAAATTGATCTGCTTGCTTTTTCATAGCACGCATAACATAGCGTTTCCCATCTGAAGCTTTTAAGTGAAGCGTCTTAGATTGTGTACCTCCGCCTTTTCTAAAAGGTGTTAAGCCACCCATTAAGGTATCTAGGTTAACAACCTTTGCTTTAACGTTTGTACTATAGTCGTCTCTGTATCTGTTTCCCCATAAGAACTTATAAAAGCCAGATTTATTAGTGTCTTCTTTTGAGTAGATTGATGCACTTATAGAATCTGTAATTATTTTAGCATATTCTGTTTCAGAAACTTGTTCTGGCTGTTTTATTTGTTTGAAAAATTCGACTTCTTCAGAATTTGAATTAAAAAATTGTACATCTACAGCCTTATTGTTTCCTATGTTAAGTAGCGCATAGCCAGGAATAGCATGGCCATAATTATTAGGATTACGCATTCTTACAGGTGTAGTTTTAGAACCAGAGCCACTGATGATTTGAGCTACATTATCAAACTCTAAGTATTGTAAATTATGCTCATGTCCTGATAGAAAAATAACATTCTCGTTTTGTTGGGCCACAGCAATAAGGTTTTTTCTTAATTCATTGTAAAATGGATTAGACAAATCTGCATTTACAATACCAGTAGAGGTTCTTAAAATATTTTTTAAGGTGCCAAGTACAGGTATAGGTTTCATGTTTTCTTTTACACCATAACGGCCATTATGTGGTCCGTTACTATACATAGGATGATGTATGGCAACTAAGGTAATTTTTCCTCTAGCTTTTTTTATTTCACTTCTAAATTCATCTAAAAAATCGGCTCTAGTTTTTATGTCACAATCATCATTAATTGTGGGATGATTATTCCAATTGGTAATGTACCAATGCGAATCTACAATTAGCATAACAATATCATCGCTAATTTTAATTTTCTCAATTGGACAGCCGTTTTCTGGTTGAAAGGTGTTTTTTCCTAAGGCATCTTCAACCATTTTTTCTTGTGCTTTTAGACCTTTTAAACCACTATACCAATCATGATTTCCTGGAATAAAATAAACATTTCCAGGAAATGTTTTGGCAACGTCTAATTGAAGCTTTAATGCGTGTTCTGCTGCTTTAATGGCTTTGTCATTTTTTAAAGGTATACCGCGAGGATAGATGTTATCTCCAAGAAACAATAGGAAATCATCTTTGTCTGCTTTAGCAAATTGATGTTGTAGTTTTAATAATGTTTTTGGAGCTGTGCCATCCTCTTCAGGCTTTCCTACGTCGCCTATTAAAAAAACATTAGTGGTATTCTTATCTATTTGTTTAAGCTCTTTAGCGCTAACATTAACATTCTGGGAATTATAAGTAGCACAACTACTTATAATAAGTCCCATACTAATTAAACCAATTAATAGTTTTGTTTTCATTCTGTGATTTCCTCTTATACGGCCTGTAAATCTTCTATTGTAAAAATATCCGATACTTTCTTTAGCTTTCTGTTAATGTCTACTCTAATCGCTTTTATGCCACTAGCTCCTTGAAGCTCTTCTAATTCTACAATTTCGATATTAGTTCCAATATAATTTTTGGCTTGTAGAAATTGGAAATAAGCTAAATATTCTTTCTCCATAGCATTACTAGAATACACAACAGAAAGTTTATGTGGTTGTGTTAAACGCTCGTTTGTATTTTTAATGTGGGCTTTGTCTATACGCTTTTTAATCATTTCGTAACGTACATTATAAGCTCCATCAACATCAAATTGTTTTTCATCTATGCGATAGCGAATGGTAATCGGGATATCATAAGCAAGAATTAAGGATGCCACTTCTAATTGTAAAGGGAATTCTTTTTGTTTTTCGTAGTACATCGCTTCCATTTCGCAAGTCACTTGTAATTGCCATAAACGTAAGTTGTACAATACAGTGGGATGATAGTTTAAATGCTTAGAAATAGATTGTCCAATATATAAATTATGCTCAATGCCATCTGTTTTGAATTTTTCAAAATAATGTGGAAATATGTCTTGAGCCCTAAGTTGTTGTTGGTCTAAAAATGAAGACAGGGTTTTGTTTCCTTTTTCAATAGTAATATCATAGGCTTTTCTAGCGTCATATAAACTACTTGTTGTTTTGTCAATTGTTTTAAGAAATTCTTCGACATCTTCAATGCCTTTAGAATTTTTCTGAAAATGGTCGAATAAAGGAAAGAGTTGTTTTTCGAAAAAGATATTAATTTCTTGTTCTGAATTGGTGTGAAAATTGTCTTTTAATTCCGCTAAATAATTGTCAATTTGAAAAATTAACTGTTCGTAAAATGGTAAATTTATTTTAATCCTATTTTTAAGGATGTCTTTACTTTTTTCTAATTGTCTTGTTAGGTCTATTCTAATGGCTTCGTTTCGTGCATTTGATGAACCAACCACGTCTATTTGTCCAAAAAGAGGAATGACATCTTTAAATACAATTTCTTGAAAAACCGGATTCTCTCCAAAGTTTCGTTCTTGTATGTATTTGTTAGCTTCTTCTTCAAAACGCCATTGTACAGAGGGATGGATAGCTGTACATTCTTGTTGTATAATGGCACTGATTTCATTTTGATGTTCTGAAAACGTACGTTTAGAGTAACTTAAAATAAAAGGTAAAATAGTATCTAACTTTACCATATTAATGGCATTAAGCTGGTTGGGCTTAAATGCTGCTAACTCTATAATAAAACCTAATTCACCATTAATAGGAACAGGAATGAGGGCTACACTTTTTAACCCTTTTTTTAATAAAGTACTACTTAGCCTATTGCCTTTTGTTCTTTTGTGATACGTTTCTACGTTGGAAATAATAATTGGTTTACAATCTTTAAATAATTGACAGTTAACATGTTCGCAGGCGTATTCATTAATGCTTACATCTTCATCTGGTACTAGTGTTAGCATATTAAAATTCCTATCAAAAGGAGAGATAATCTTGTCGTGCTCTACACTGTAGCTTCCAAGTTGCAAATCTGGATTGTTAAATATGCGTCTAATGTCTTCAATTAAATATTGAAAACTTTCGTTATTAGGTTGTATTAAATGGGTTTTAAAATCATCAATGCGTTCGTCTAACGAGGTGTCTATAAGGTTTACTATGCCAAAGCCTTCAATAGTCCATGAATCTTTTGGGAAGTATTTTTTCCAAATCTCAATATCACTAGCGTTGCTTAATAATTCATCTAAAATTTCTTCTGTAATTTCAATGGCATTTTCGTTAGGGTAGATGTCTAGGAAGTCGGCATTAAAAGCCACACGATAACGCTTTCTGTCACCATTTTTGTCTGTAATAGATAAGGTTTTTGGTCGTTCAAAATCGACATTGAATTTGTAATGGATATTCAATATAATAGCATAAGTAAGCAAATCGAAAGAGTCTTCATAATCCTTATACAGTTCATTAAATACATTTTCGCTTGTTTCTGCATTTTTAATAATGCTTTCTAATCTTGAACTACAGTAAAAAACATCACTAGCATACGGAGTAACCGCTGCTTTAATCTCATTATTCGTTAAGGCAGAGGGGAAAATATAAGACATCAACTGGTCTATGATAGGCTTATGCTTCAGAAAATCTTCTGTAGTATTTGTTCCAGTAGATAAAATAGGATGTTTATCAAATAATTCTAAAGCTTGCTTCGCTTGTGTTTGCACCGAAACATTATTAGAGTCTAATAAGTCTATAAATTTATCCCTTAATAAGCGTAAAGATATATTTACTTTAAAAGGTCCTGTAGTTTTGTTTTTCATAGCGTTTAAATTAATATTATACAGGCATGTTTATATAATAACTATAAATAAATGCTGCTGCCGAGATAATAATTCCGAACATGAAAACGGTATAGGTGATACGTAATAATTTATATTTTCTATTTAGCACCAAGCCTAAATAATACAAATCTTTTGTAAGTGAATTGTATAACGTTTCTTCATTATCCATTAAATAGTCGATTCCCCATTCAAAATCTTGCAAATTCATTTTATGAAAATTTCCAAAAAATAGAATATTGGTTTTTTTCTCCTTAATCATCGCTTTTGTAATGGCTACATTAGATATTTTAGGACGTGTAGACAATACAGATAAGACTACAGAGGCAACACTAAAAAGCATTAAGATTAAGGTAGGATACACTAAAAATAAATTGGAAGGATTGTCTAGTTTAGGAATTAAGTTAGATAAGGCTACAGAAATAATTATTGCGTTTACAGATAGTAGTATGTTGGCTTTGGTATCTGCAATAGCACTTAATTCTATATGATTTTTTAATTGCACACGATACATCGTTTCAACACCTCTTCCAAACCTTGTATTTTTATCTTTTTTATTCTCCTTAGCAGTTAGTTTATGTAATTTTTTTTGAATTTCTAATACATTAAGCTCCTTTTTAGGTTGCCAAATTTGTTTAGCAGAATCGGAATAAAACGAATGGTTTTTAAGAAAGGCGATGTTCTGTTCCATCCATTCTATATCAGAAAGTGTATGGTCATTTTTAGCATTTATCTCTTTTAGTAAATTTTCCGAAATATCTAAATAGTCATCAGAAGCAATATGCCCACAATCGGCATCTTTAATAATAGATTCGAGTTTGTTGTTAGGATTAAGATCCGTTTTTGTTGCTAGAATTAACTGTTCAACTTGGTCTAGCAGTTCTTCAGGAACATCTTGTTCCTTTAGATAAGAACGTGCAATCTTAACGCTTTCTTCTTCATGACCAATATCTGTATAAATATAACCCGTATCATGAAACCAACCCGCCAATAATAAGGCTAAAGTCTCTTGTTCTGTGCATTGTTCTCTGTTGGTTAATTCTGTAATACTGGTGACAACGTTTCTAGTATGAATAGCGTTGTGGTAATAGTTTGTTGAAGCTAGCTGTTTATTTAACAGCTCTGCAACATATATTTCTACATCGAGTAACAGCTTTTCTTTCATATTACAAATTTACATTGTTTTAATAGTCGAATAAAGTGATCTTTACTATCATTTTTTATAAATGAAGGATAATACGATTTGTTTTTAATCACATCACTTTTGTGATGTAACGAAATAGGTATTCCTTTTTTTTATGGTTTTTAAAGATACTAAAACCAAAAAAAAGCCTTAAATCATTTGGGTTAAATGATTAAGGCTTTTAAATTGTGGAGTCGGAGAGAATCGAACTCTCGTCCAAACAAGTAACCAAAGGGCTTTCTACACGTTTATTCTTTTCTTGGGTTTTCGATTGCAAGCTGGTTAAAGACAACCCACTTACAACTTAGCTTTTTAATCTCGAAAAGGCATCAAAGCGCTACCTAATCTTAGTTAATTTTTACGATGCCTCAAAAAAGAACGCCATTAACCAAGGCTTTCTGGAGACATTTAGCCTTCCTACCTAGTAGGAATGAGCACGAATCTTACTATAATTCAGATTATGCAGCTAAAGCGTAGTTATTCTCGCCGTTTAAAATTTGGTCTAGCCTTTTAGGTGTTTCAATGCCATTACACCACGTGCTTACCATCTAATTAATCTCGCTGTCAAAACCAGTCGACCCCATAATGAAATAGTAAATTTTTAATTTACGTCATTGAATTAATCCTAAACTTGCTTCAGGAACTCATCCATCCATAAATGATAATAATATTTTGGGCGTTACCTTTTCAGGTCGGGCTGTCCGCTATATCTTTTGCTCAAAAAAGCAAAAGGATGCCGCTTTCATCCCTAACGCACTAATCCAAGAAACTTATAGTATAAGTTCAAGGGCTGCAAAATTACTAAAAATACTAATGCAAAAGCTATACCAATCTTGTTTTATATGTATTTGCAGAAATAGTGTCAGTATATATATTTAATCTTTAGGTATCAGAAAGAAGTGTTTTTCTAAAGTGAAAAAAGAATTTTAGTCACATAATTCATCTATAAAATTTATTGCGTTTACCTCTCTAAATTCTATAGGTGTTTTAACATCATAAATTGGGTATTGAATTTTAAGGAATAGTTGTTTTAAAGCTTATTTTTGCCGACTTCAATTTATTAATTCAACAACACATGACAAAACCAAGAATAGCACTTGCGATTGGCATTATTTGTATTTCAATATTTCCAATATTGGTGAAGCTAAATCTTACACCAGGACTTGTTTCAGCATTTTACAGAATGGCCATAGCTTCTCTTTTTATTGTGCCTTACGTTCTTATAACAAAACAGTTTAAGGTAACGTCTAAAAAAGCATTAGGGTTTTCTATGATTTGTGGAGTTGTATTTGGTTTAGATGTTGGTGTTTGGAATATTGCGATTCAGCAATCAACAGCCACACAAGCAACTTTGCTGACTAACTTGTCTCCAGTTTGGGTAGGTGTTGGAGCTTTTCTATTTCTAAAAGATAAACCAAAACAGAATTTTTGGATGGGTACCGTTGTGGCCATTATAGGTATGGTGCTTTTAGTAGGATTTGATTTGTTTCTCAATTTTGATTTTAATATCGCTTTTATTTTTGGTGTCTTGTCAGGAATGCTCTATGCTGTTTATATGCTATTAAGTAAAACTATTTTAGAAGAAATGGAGGTCATGACCTTTATGATGATTAGCCTATTATCTTCTACTATAGCCTTAGGTGTACTTAGTTATGTTTTTAATGAACCGTTTACGGGGTTTTCAGATGCCGGGTGGTTGGTATTAGTGGTTCAAGGCGTGGTGTGTCAGTTGTTAGCATGGCTACTTATTAGTTTTGCAACAAAGCACATGCGCGCAACAAGAGTTTCTGTAAGTTTGTTAGGACAAGCTGTATTGGCTTCCATTTTAGCTTGGTGGCTACTAGATGAACAAGTGTCCTTACAAATGGTAATTGGAGGTATTGTATTACTCTTTGGAATTAGACTTACATTTTATGAAAAAGCGTTGCTTAAAGCTAAAGCTTAACTGTATTAATCGTGGTTTTATTTACAACGATAGTTCTGGTAATAAGTTATTTGAACAGCGTTTGTAAAAAAACAATAATTAAAGTACCGTAAACCAGAAGCCTGTAATATTTAATGAATGCTGTTGCGGACCTTAAGGCGTGTAAATATTTTTTAACCAAAGAATGTTTGCGAAAACATGCAAATCCGCTTATTTTCGTGAAAATATTTTCAAAATTAAATGCTGGAATTATTGAATTTATTTGAGTCTATTTAAAGAAATTAATAATGTATTTGTAATATAAATACTAGCAATATTTAATGTAGAACTATCTCAATTTTAAAATTTATCTATGACATTTGCTATCATAAAAGAACGTAAAAATCCACCAGACAGACGAGTTGTCTTTTCTCCTGAAACTTTAGCCGAAGCTAGAACTCAATTTCCTGAAGCTAATTTTATAATAGAATCTTCAGATATTCGTGTTTTTCCTGATGAGGCATACAGAAAGTTAGGTTTTGAAGTATTAGAAGATGTGTCGCATGCCGATGTAATGATTGGTGTAAAAGAAGTGCCAATAGAAGATCTAATTCCAAATAAGAAATACTTTTATTTTTCACATACCATAAAAAAACAACCTTACAATAGAAAGCTTCTAGTTGCTATGCTAGAGAAGAATATTGAAATGTTTGATCATGAAACTATAGTGAAGAAGAGTGGGGCAAGACTTATAGGTTTTGGTCGCTATGCAGGTTTAGTTGGTGCTTACAATGGTTTTAGAGCTTTAGGATTGAGAGATAATTTATTCAATTTACCAAAAGTAGAAACACTTGCCGATTTAGATGCTGTAAAAGCAGAATTAGATAAAATTACACTTCCTAATATCAAAATATTACTTACAGGAACAGGGAAAGTGGCTTACGGAGCAAAAGAGATTTTAGATCATTTAGGTATTAAAGAAGTTAGCGACGCCTTATATTTAACGTCTCAGTTTACAGAGCCTGTTTATGTTATGGCCGATGTTATGGAGTATGCCAAACGAAAAGATGGTAAAGTAGGAGATAAGTACAAGTTTTATAAAGACCCTTCAGGTTACGAGAGTAATTTTATGCCTTATGCTAAGGAAACTGACTTTTTTATAGCAGGTCATTTTTATGGTAATAATGCACCTTATTTATTTACAAGAGAAGACGCCAAACATCCTGATTTTAGAATAAATTTAGTGGCAGATATATCTTGTGATATTGATGGGCCTGTAGCAAGTACTATTAGACCATCAACAATAGCAGACCCTTTTTATGGTTACGATCCTCAAAAAGAAGTCGAAGTAAATTTTGATGCAAAAGATGCCATTACAGTTATGGCTGTAGATAATTTACCTTGCGAATTACCAAAAGATGCCAGTGAAGGTTTTGGTACTACCTTTTTAGAACATGTGATTCCTGCATTTTTTAATAATGATAAAAACGAAGTTTTAAAACGCGCAAAAATCACAGAAAACGGTAAGTTAACAAAACGTTTTAGCTATCTACAGGATTATATTGATGGGAAACAATAATATTAAAACAGCTTTAGTAACAGGAGCAGCTTCAGGTTTAGGGTTTGAGTTAGCACTTTTGTTAGCTAAGGATGGTTACCATCTGGTTTTAATTGATATAGATTCAGCAAAATTAGAAGCGGCAAAAGCTAATATTTTAAAAGAGTATCCAACTCAAATTATCGTAATGGTAAAGGATTTGAGTGTTATAAATATTGCTCAAGAGATTTATGACGATCTCAATACGCTTAACATAGATGTTATTATAAACAATGCAGGTTTTGGTTTGTTTGGTACTTTTTACGAGACAGATTGGGAGCGAGGATCGCAAATGCTGCATCTTCATATTTTAACAACAACGCACTTAATAAAGTTAATTTTACCAGGCATGGTTGAACGTGGTTCGGGTAAAATTTTAAACTTATCGTCTTTAGCCGCATTTCAACCTGGTCCATTAATGGCTTTATACTATGCTTCAAAAGCTTATATTTTATCTTTTTCTGAAGCTATTTCTAACGAATTAAAAGGCACAGGAGTGACAGTGACAGCATTATGTCCTGGTCCAACAAAAACAGCATTTCAAAGTACTGTATCTGAAGATGCTGCAGAAAATAAAATAGCTTTTAATATGGCCTGCGCAAAAGAAGTTGCTCTTTATGGCTACAAAGCAATGCAAAAAGGTAAGGTTATAGCAATTCCCGGTGTGTTTAATAAGTTTTTATCTTTTCTGCCACGAGTTTTAACTCGAAATAGAACGACTAAAATTGTAAGGAAAATTCAGGATAAGAATAGAGATTGTTAATGGTTATTTATAGAGTTTTAAGTCTTCATTATTAGGTTGTTATCTTCTAAATTAACATGCTATAATTAATTTTGTCTTTTTTTTTTTAACCTCCTCTTGAAATGTAAATTTCAAATATTAAAACAGTAATGATTCCTAAAGTATAAGCAAGCAAATCTGTGACCTGAAATGTGCTTCCAAAAATAAGTTTAGCTGTAAAACTGTCTTGTAAATTAAAGTAGGTTAAGAATGGGGTAAGCTGAAGGAATTCTACGAGAT
>Ga0209344_10001100_pt1 | contig 37830 bp, 36 predicted proteins | sample Cruoilmetagenom6_FD_187293 | JGI IMG/M metagenome (GOLD analysis project Ga0209344, IMG submission 187293) | Oil polluted marine microbial communities from Coal Oil Point, Santa Barbara, California, USA - Santa Barbara Oil Seep Sample 6 (SPAdes)... | ecosystem: Environmental > Aquatic > Marine...
TTGAGCAACGTTTTAAACAAACTAAGAATAACGAAGAGTTTTTAATGACTATGAATCAATAGAAATTACCATATATAAACCCAGCAGTTAATTCTCCTGGGTTTTTTATTACAAAACACAACTGTTCTTAATTAACATATTAAAAAACTGAACAACTATAGACTAAAGTACCATAGGTTTTTAAATCTGACCAAAGTCAGCAGTACCTGATTACTCAAGTATAAAATTATCTGTATCATTATTTGACTTACGATGATACTCTAAATATTCGTTTAACATTTTATCAGTAATATTCCCGGTGCTCCAACATCCAAATCCAATTGCCCAAAAATGTCATCCCCAATATCTTTGTTTCAATTTAGGGAACTCTTGATGTAACTTTCTTGAACTTCTTCCCTTTAACTTTTTCACCAAGCCACTTATATTTTGAGACGGACGGTATTCGATATGCATGTGCACATGGTCGCTACTTAAAACTCCCTTTAATATATTTACACCTTCAGCATCACAAACCTGTATCAATATTAACCTTTATTGCTTTTGAATATCACCTTCCAGTACGGAATAACGATATTTGGTACTCCAAACTATGTGAACTGTCAAGCGCGAAACCATATGTCCATTTACTCTTTGTTCTGCCATATAACAAAGGTGATTTTTTTTAGAAGCTAAAGCGAGATGCACTAAAGTGCATAGTTTTAACTAAAGTTGAGACCAATAAATATGTAAAGGTTTTTTAATATCTTTAAAACCAAAGAAAAACATCCCCCATTTTTCTTAAGAAGTATTACAAACAAAAATACACTTAGAAACTATGGTTACTACAATTAGCAAAAACTTCTTTTTATTTTTATTTACGATTACATTTTTATTAATGAATAGTTGTGAAGAGCAACCAAAACAATTGAATAAAAAAACGCAGGAAGAAGAAGTTTTAGCACCAGAAAACATAATTTCACTGGAGGAAGCTAAGGACATTTATGATAATTATAGCAAGCATAGAGTTTCTATAATTGAAAACTATGAGACCCTAGAACGCTCTCCCTCAAAAGAGTTTCAGGCGGCACGTTTTGTAGACTTTGATTATGACACTATAAAAAACTATATTGACTTTGTTGATCAAGAAGCAAAAAAAGCTGGAGTAAAAAAAGTTACTAAACTCAGATTGTATTTTGCTAATTACCCTAATAAAAAAAAATTTAAAAACGGAAAAAAAGTTGTTCACCCTAAACAAAATTCTCTTTTTATATTACCAACTCTTGAAAAGGGTGATAGGAATTATTCTTTCTATATAGGTGATGATGGCAAAGCGAAACTTGTTATTGACAGAACAAATAACATAGAAAATGGTATTAGCTCAAATAGAGATAATTTAATAAAAGCTGAAGCAAGTATACTTCCTAGTTTTACATTAAATTCTAGCCTGAGGAGTTCTCAAAGTTTAACTTTGAATTTTGGAAATGGTGGTCCACCTCCAGCAACTGAATTCTAACATAACTGACTTATGTTAGAATTTATTAAAATCCATTATTTTTTAATTGGGTACGGTATTACTTTGGTAATGGCGTTAATTCACTATCGAAAATACTTTGATACAGTATTAAAATATTTCCCTATAATAATAACATACACCCTTTGTAATGAGTTTTTAGGGTATCAAATCAAAACTAATCCAGAATTCACGTTTTTTAAAGAAATAAATTACAGTTCAATAAATGAAATAATTTATAATATATATGCCTTTGTATTTTTTTCTTATTTCTATTTTATCTTCTGGAAGTTAAATACCAATCCTAAATACAAAAAGATTATTAGTATAAGTGCAACGCTTGTCATAATATCGTACTTCATCAGTTGCTTTTTTCAAAATCCTATAAAAACCAACTTGTACTATTCAACTGCAATCGGCTCATGGATATTAGTACTATGTGTAGTATTGTACTTCTCGAATAAAAAAATGAATAAAGAAAAGCTAATTCAACCCAATAACTTAATGTTTTGGATTAGTATTTCCCTTTTAATTTTTTATTCAATTTTCCCCTTCCTATATCTAATAGGTTATTTAAACTTCCCAATCTGGAAGGAGTACAATCTATTATTTTATTTAAGAATGCTAATAGTGATTATGTACAGTATTTTAAATATTGGTTTTTTTAAGGCATCTATACGGTCTTTCGGATAATAACTTAAGAATTATAAAAACACAAAAAGCGTTCAACGGTAAAGTTGAACGCTTTTAATATTATAAAAGAGAAGTTTTTTACAATGCAGCAACGTGCTTTGCCAATTTACTTTTTAAGTTGGCAGCTTTGTTATCATGTATAATGTTACGTTTAGCTAAACGATCGATCATACTAACAACACTTGGAAAAAGAGCCTCTGCATCTTTCTTAGATTCTTCTGCACGTAATCTTTTAATAGCATTACGTGTAGTTTTATGCTGATATCTGTTACGTAAACGAACTGCTTCGTTTCTTCTAATTCTCTTTAATGCCGACTTGTGATTTGCCATTTTATTCTTTGTTATAATATTTTCGGATTTTCATCCATTTAATTTTGTAGTCCGTAGGGGAATCGAACCCCTGTTACCAGGATGAAAACCTGGCGTCCTAACCCCTAGACGAACGGACCATTAAGTCAATGCTTTCCAAAAAACATTCAAATGTTACTCTGTAGTCCGTAGGGGAATCGAACCCCTGTTACCAGGATGAAAACCTGGCGTCCTAACCCCTAGACGAACGGACCATACTTTGCGCAATTGCGGATGCAAAAATACAAATATTTTTAACTATCGCAACACCTCTTTATTATTTTTTAAAAAATTAATAAGCTTTCGCAAACAACACTCTTTTACCAGACGGTTTACCGGTAACCATACAAGCACCATCTTCTTCTTTTGTATCGATGGGAATGCAACGTATAGTTGCCTTTGTTTCGTTTTTGACACGTTCTTCGGTTTCTTTACTACCGTCCCAATGTGCAGAAATAAACCCGCCTTTTTCCTCTAAAACTATTTTAAATTCATCATAAGAATTCACTTCTGTGATATGATTGGCTCTGTAGTCAAGTGCTTTTTGATACATACTCTTCTGAATATCTTCCATCAAATACTCAATTTTAGCCACTATATCAATTGCTGCAACCGTTTCTTTTTGCAATGTATCTCTTCTAACAACTTCATAAGTTCCATTCTCCATATCTCTTGGGCCTATTGCCAATCTTACCGGCACACCCCTTAATTCATATTCATTGAACTTGAATCCTGGTTTATGTGTATCTCTATTATCAAATTTTACAGAAATGCCTTTTGCCCTTAACTCTTTCACTAAAGGGTTAACAGTTTCTGAAATTTGATCCAATTGGTCTATTCCCTTATAAATAGGGACAATAACAACTTGTACAGGCGCTAATTTTGGCGGTATAACCAAGCCATTATCATCACTATGCGTCATAACCAATGCTCCCATTAATCTAGTAGAAACTCCCCATGAAGTAGCCCAAACATGCTCTTTACCCCCTTCTTTAGTTGCAAATTTTACATCAAAAGCTTTTGCAAAATTCTGACCTAAAAAGTGAGACGTACCTGCCTGCAACGCTTTACCATCTTGCATTAATGCTTCAATACAATATGTTTCAATAGCACCTGCAAAACGTTCGCTTTCTGTTTTAGTACCTTTTATAACAGGTACTGCCATGTGGTTTTCTGCAAAATCGGCATAAACATTCATCATTTGTTCAGCTTCTTCAATCGCTTCTTTTTCGGTTGCATGTGCTGTATGACCTTCTTGCCACAAAAATTCTGCCGTCCTCAAGAACAACCTTGTACGCATTTCCCAACGAACTACATTTGCCCATTGATTAATAAGTAAAGGTAGGTCTCTATATGACTGAATCCATTTTCTATAAGTATCCCAAATTATGGTCTCAGAAGTAGGTCTTACAATTAACTCCTCTTCTAATTTAGCATCTGGATCAACGATAATTCCGCTTCCATCTTCCGCATTTTTCAACCTATAGTGTGTAACTACTGCACACTCCTTAGCAAATCCTTCAACATGGCTAGCCTCTTTACTTAAATATGATTTCGGAATAAATAAAGGAAAATAAGCATTCTCATGACCGGTCTCTTTGAACATCTTATCCAAACCTGCCTGCATTTTCTCCCAAATACCAAAGCCATATGGTTTAATCACCATACAACCTCTAACACCAGAATTTTCGGCCAAATCTGCCTTAACCACTAATTCGTTATACCACTTAGAATAATCCTCACTTCTCTTCGTCAACTTTTTACTCATTATCTGGACTTTGGCACAAATTTTGTGACTTTTGTTATTATAATAATTGAGTAAAACTAGTTATTTTTAATATGTTCAACAATATAATTTTGATCCGATGATATATTCACTACCCCACAACAAACTTCGCAACATAACAATGTTGGTAACCCTAGCTGTTTTTATGGCTTCTTGCGGTTCTTACCAACAATCTTCATATTACGATAATGACGGCATCTACTCTGATGATACGCCAACCACGGTCGAAAGAAAATCTCAACAGGGAAATTACAATCAGAATAATCCTGAAATGGATACCTATTCTGAATATTTCGGTGAAAAAGCTAATCAATATGGCGACATATTGGATAACGAAATTTTTACCGATGTTGATTCTTACTCTAGCAATAACCTAAATGAAGAAGTTCCAGAAGAGCAATTAACCGATTATTATGCTACGGCAAATGATTATGAAGGTTATGGTAGTTGGGGAAGCAATAATGCCGATGTTAGCATTCATTTTCACAACAACGGATGGAACTACTGGAATAACTGGGGAAACCCTTACGGATGGGGCTGGAACAATATTGGTTATGCAGGATACTATGCTTACGGATGGGGTCGACCATGGGGATGGAACAGATGGAACAACTGGGGATATTCAGGTTTCGGATTTGGTTATATAGGTATTGGATTTGGATGGAACCGACCTTACTATGGATATAATTATGGTTACGGCAACAGATATTACAGTAGAAACAACCGTTTCTCGAACAGAAGTTATGCACTGAACAATTCAAGAAGAGGGAATTACACAAGACAAACGTCTAATAATAGTGGCCTTTCTTCCACAGCAGCAAGAGGCCGTTCTAATATAAATACAAGAGGTAATTCTTCTAGATACAGAACTACGACCGGTAAATCAACAACAGCTAGAAGTTCTGCAAATACTCGTAGTTCAAGAACATATTCAGGAAATTCGACCACAAGAAGAACTGTTGGTGTCGATCAAAATAGAGCTTACAGAACAAGCAGAAGCACAAGAGCTACACCACGATACAGCAGATACAGGAGCAGTCCCCGAACATCAAGTTCTAGTTCCGCTAGGTCAAGTAGCAGAGTTGCCGTACCTAGAACTTCTACATATAGAAATTCTGGTACTAGCTCTAGAAGTTATTCTTCAGGTAGAAGGTCAGGTAGCTCTAGCAGATCTTACCGAAGTACCGGCAGTAGCTCTAGAAGCAGTAGCTACAGCTCTGGAAGAAGTAGTTCTGGCGGCAGTTCTTATAGAAGTTCAGGAAGTAGCTCTAGAAGTTCAAGCAATGGATCATCATCAAGATCATCTGGTTCTTCAAGAAGTAGCAGCAGAAACTAAAATCAAACATTTATAACAATTGAATTATTGATATGAAGAAATATTTAACTTTCGTAGTACTGATGGCATGTGCGATAGGTAGTGCACAAAATATAAACGAGGCTTTACGTTACGGTACTGAAAACCTTCAAGGTACTGCTCGATTTCAAGCAATGGGGGGGGCTTTTGGTGCATTGGGTGGCGATATGTCATCCCTAAATATAAATCCTGCGGGTTCTGCTATTTTTAATAACAGCCTTTTTACAATTACCGGCTCTAATTACCATACCAATAACGATGCACGTTATTTTGGTGACGCATTAATAACTAAGGGCAACGATATCGAACTAAATCAAATTGGCGGTGTATTTGTTTTCAAAAACACCGATTCTAATTCAGATTGGAAAAAATTTACCTTGGCTTTCAATTATGACTTGGTAAATAATTTTGAAAATGAATATTATGTCTCTGGAAAAGGCACAAAAGGAATCGATACTTATTTTCTTGAATATGCAGGTGGTACACCTTTTGGATCGATTCTTTTACAAGAGGGTGAGTTTTTAGAAGAAGCCTATTTAGATATTGGTGCGGCACAAGGGTTTAGGGATCAACAAACATTTTTAGGGTATTACGGCGGTATTCTTGACCCGGAAACCGAAGATGATAACAACACCAATTATATTAGTAATTCTCTTTACAATGTTCTTGACCAAAATTTTTTAAGAAGAACCACAGGTTATAACAGTAAACTTACTGTTAATGCAGCTTCTCAATACAAAGAGGACATATACTTAGGCGCCTCTTTAAACTTTCATAGTATACTTTACACACAATATGATCAATTTACCGAAGACGGATACGAACCTAATTCAGAAATACGAAGAACAACATTTGATAATTATCTGGAAACTGAAGGTAACGGTTTCTCTTTCAGTGTAGGAGCGATTGCCAAATTAAACGATAATGTACGATTGGGCGGTAGCTACCAATCACCTACCTGGTACCGTTTAGAAGATAACACTTCGCAACGAATCAATTCAGATTTAGCAGATGCCGATATTAATTTCATCAATTTTAATATTGTAAATCTTTACGAAAAGTATACAGTAAAAACACCTAGTAAACTTACAGGTAGTTTAGCTGTAATTTTTGCTAAGGACGGGTTATTGAGTTTTGATTATGGCTATCAAGATTTCTCACAATCGGAACTTCGCCCTACCAATGACCCAAGTTTTCAAACAGTAAACTCACAAATTTCAGGTGATTTAGGTGCTGTTTCTACCTTTAGGCTTGGTGGCGAATATAGAATTCAACAAGTAAGCCTAAGAGCAGGATATCGTTTTGAACAGAGTCCGTATGCGAATGGTAATACTATTGGAGATTTAAACACTATTTCTGGTGGTATCGGTTATAATTTTGGCGTCAGCAAATTAGACTTTGCCCTTAGCCGTTCTCAACAAGATGTTAGCGAAAGACTTTTTAATGCAGGGATTACAACACCTGCTATGATTGATAGAGATATTATGAACGTTACTTTAAGCTATACGATAAACTTCTAAAAAAATAGAGCATATAAAAAACCTCGGTCGATGATAACCGAGGTTTTTTTAAAATTTTTCTTTTAACGAACTACACCATTTATAAAAGTTTGTTCTGCACGAATCGTAGGAATTTCTTCTACCGGTACGGTCATCATATCTTTATCATAGATGACAAAATCTGCCAACTTACCGGGTTCAATACTGCCTTTCTCTTCTTCTTCAAAATTTGAATATGCGGCCCAAATTGTCATCCCTTTTAAGGTCTCTTCTCTTGATAATGCTTCCTTCATTTGAAATCCGCCTTTTGGATAACCACTAGTGTCTTGCCTTGCTACGGCTGCATAGAACGTTAAAAACGGGCTGACATCTTCTACGGGAAAATCGGTTCCTAAAGCTATTATACCTGCTTTATCAAGTAACGTTTTATAAGCATATGCACCTTTTACTCTTTCTCCTAAGCGATCCTTAGCCCAATACATATCACTAGTGGCGTGGGTTGGCTGTACGGACGGAATAATGCCATCTTCAAAATAATCGAAATCACCTTCGGTCAATACTTGTGCGTGCTCAATTTTCCATCGTCTATTATCTTTTCCTTGCAACACATTTTTATAGGCTTGTAAAACAGAAATATTTGCCGAATCGCCTATAGCATGTGTGTTCATTTGATATTCTGATCTCGCTAGCTTTCTGGCTAAAGCTTCAATTTCTTCAACAGGAGTAATCATAGCTCCAAAATGTCTTGGCATATCGCTATATTCTTCTTTCAACGCTGCCCCTCTAGAACCTAATGCCCCATCTCCATAAACCTTAACTGATCTCACGTTTAATCGATCTGTCTTAATAGGTCCTTTATTGATAAAATAATCAACATCTTCTTTATTGTTGCTCACCATCGCATATACTCTTATAGATAATTCACCAGCCTGCTGTAAACTATCGATCAGTTCAATGGTGCTTCTATTTAAACCTGCATCATTTACAGTGGTAAGCCCGTGGTTCAAACTAATTCTTTCTGCATCTTTCAATGCCCTAATCTTATCTTCTAATGATGGTAACGGTATTATATTATCAATAAGTTGCATAGGGTTATCGACTAAAACACCGGTGATACTTGAATAACCGTTTTCCCATTTTTTTACAATTTCACCACCTTCTACTTTGGTGCTCAAGTCGATACCGGCCATATCCAAGGCTGTTTGATTTACCAGATAAGCATGACCATCTACACGCTCAAGTACTACAGGTATATCAGGAAAAATAATATCTAATTCTGTTTTTGACGGAAATTCTTTTATTTTCCAATCATTTTGATCCCAACCTCTACCTAGAAGAAACGACTTTGGATTGGCTGCGTGAAAAGTTTTTACGCGCTCCAAAACTTCTTCAAAACTTTTAGTCCCTACTAAATCTACCAATTGTTGTGTAAGCCCTAAGCCATAAAAATGGCAATGTGCATCAATCAAACCGGGAGTTATAGCTCTACCATCAGCATCGATTAATTGATCAGAGGTGTAGACATCTCTAATTTCATCGGTTGTACCTACCGCAATGAACTTACCGTCTTGAACGGCAAACGCTTGTGCTTCAGAAAAAGAATCATCTACGGTGTAGACTTTGGCGTTAACAATGACTAGGTCAACTTTCTCTTTCATGAGTTCGCAACCAGATAACAATACGAATAGAATAGGAAGTAGTTTTTTCAAAACAAAATAATTAATTAGCTTCATAAAGCAGGATTATACGTTCCTCTTTAAATAATATTGAAAACTAAGTATTTTTTTGAAAAGATTCTAAATCTTTATTTTCCAGGTAATTGACGCACGCCTAAAATTTCATTGGCACCTATAGCAGAAATTCTTTCTCCTATAATTTTATCTCCATTAACCTTCAACTTAAAAGAAACACGCTTTAACCCTTCGAAATTAACATTGAAATTGATTCCGTTCTCCTGTACGACTATATCTTGTCCTGTAAGTGTTCCTGTTCCCAATTTAACAGCTACATCATAAGAACCATCTCTTTGAGTAATAAAAAACACACCTTTTTCATAAGGTCCATCAACATTTATCATGGTATATTTCCAAACTCCCAAAACAGAATCATTGCTAACAGTTTCTTCTATTTTTTGCTGAAAATAATTTTCCAACTCATAAGGTTCTATTGATGAAAAGGAGCAAAAAACTAATATTAGCAAAACTCCTTGAAGTAAGTAACGGTTGATTTTCATTAATGGTTATATTATACTTTGTATTCTTAACGTAGATTCTTTTTTAATATTTCACATAATCATCAAGCAATTACTACATTATTTGTCGTTCCCAGCAATCCAACTATCTATTTTTTCTTGCAATAAGACCAAAGACAAACTACCTGAATCTAATATTTGACTATGAAATTCCTTGATGTTAAAATTTTCATAATTACTTTTTAGAATGTCCGTATCAACACCTGACAAGCCATCAGGAAAATTCATTATAGGCTGATAGAAGAGATTCTCTTCTAACGGAATACCAATAAAAGATCGTACCTGTGGTAGCATTTTTAGTGTAAGCACTTTAAGTAGCACAACACCTTTTTCCACGCCAACTTTCATTTTTTCTATAGACATATCTAAAAAAGTAAGATAATCTTCTAATCTATTCAGCCAGTTGTTATAGTCTTCAATGCCCTTAAAGGGTTGAACACTCGTGCCACCTGCCAATTGCTCCAAATACAAATGCAATGATTGTGTCTGAAAAGGAGGCATTAATTCAAGGCTGGACGGTCATAAATTGGGGAAACTACAGTGACCATAGGGTTCATTACACCTTCTAATTTTATGGTACAATCCCATTCCATCACACGCATACTCATATAATCTGCAGCACTTACTTATCTAGAATAGTATTTACCTATCTCCTCTAAGAAATAAGTAGAGTGGTCTTTTAGATATAAAATATAGTCGTCTGAAATGTAGTTGGCGATAGTGTCATTATACTTATGATATCCAGCTTTAGTAGCCTCAATAGGGTTTCCTTTTCTTGAATTCATAGAATTCGGCAAAAACCCAATCAATTGGTCTTGGTGAATTAGGTTGATCTTGTCTTGAAGTATCCTCACATGAATTAAAGACAACAATATATAACAAAAGTAGAAGCTTATGAATTATAGGTATAGAAACAGAATTCGTACTGAAAAATACAAAACAAATAAGACTGCTCTAAACCAAATCATATGAAAACTAAAAAAAATTTACTTTTTGGATTTAGAAGTATTTTTATCCTTAATTTTTACAAAAATGAGCTTTTTGCGCCCTTTAGAATCTTCTCTACGTTCAATTTCAAAATGGGGAATAGAATTAATAAGCGGAGTAAGTTTTTGAAAGCCGTAATTTCGGGAATCAAAATTAGGTTGTTTTTTCTGCAACAAACTGCCTACATCACCTAAAAATGCCCAACCATCATCATCGGCAACATCGTCTATCGTCGTAGCTATAAAACGCAATGCTTTCGGTGTAATTTTATCTACAATATTTTTTTCAGTAGTTGTTTTATTATTTACATCGGTACTTTCCTCTTCACTTCTACTTTTAAGAATTTCTATATAGATAAACTTGTCGCATGCTACTATAAACGGATTAGGTGTTTTACGCTCGCCAATACCAAAAACCTGCATACCTGCCTCTCTTAATCTTGTAGCCAAACGTGTAAAATCACTATCACTACTTACAATACAGAAACCGTTCACCTTTCCAGAATACAGAATATCCATAGCGTCGATGATCATGGCAGAATCCGTCGCATTTTTTCCTTGAGTATACCCGTATTGCTGAATTGGCGTAATAGCATTCTCAAGTAGTATATTTTTCCATTTTCCTAAACGAGGGTTTGTCCAATCACCATAAATACGTTTAATGGTAGGGTTACCATATTTCGCAATTTCCTCCATCATTTCTTTTACATAGGCTGACGGAATATTATCGCCATCTATCAATACTGCTAAATTCAAATCCATTTATAGTGTTTTATGTAAAGATAAATTGATTTCTATTTGAACAGCAAGTTATGAACCGATAAAGTCAAAAATCATTCTTTCACTGCGGATTATCAGCCTTAATAGAACCAATTGCCAGAAAAACCAAAAATGCCAGCCCGAGATAACCTACCATCTGGTATGATCCAAAAGTAGAAAGACAAAGACTAAAAATACTTGGGGCAAGAGCGCTTGCTAAAATTAAAAAACTCATAATTTTTCCGGTGATGCTTCCTAAATATGCTCTACCAAAAAATCGAGGCCAAGCAACGGCGTTTAGAACGGCAAAGAATCCGCCTAAAATACCAAATCCGGCAATTAACATAGGGACACCGGCTGTAGTTGGCAAGAATAGAAACCCGAGAGAAGCTAAAAATCCGCCTAACAACATTAAATACAAATACAGTTTTAAGGGTAGGTAATCACTTAAAAAGTTAAAGATGGTAGAAACCGTAACGGCAACTACCGATCCTGGTAAAAAGATAGCAATGGCATCTTCTTTTACAAAACCTTCGTGTGTAAAGATAGAAACCACATGAAAAGTTAGCCCTGTAATAAAAAAGCTATTAAAGGCAAGTGTTAAGCCGTACATCCAAAAGGCTCGTTCTTTTTTTGCTTCATCTAAGTTGAACTGCTTTGGTAAAACAATTTCATCTTCCTTTTCTGATGATAATGACGAAACGCCATCTGGTAACAAGCCGTGTTTCTCTGGTGATATTTTATAAAAGGTGTAAATAAACACACTGAATACCAACAAAGTAATTGCCAAAAACTGCCAAGTACTCTCCCAGCCATACCCTTCAATAAGGGCATTGACCCAAAGTGGAGAGGAAGAGAAGCCAAAAGATAACGCCACACTACTAAATGAGTTGACTTTACCCCTATTCTTATCAAACCAGATCATAATGACATTTCTAGATGCCATAGTCAAAACTCCCTGCCCTGCAAAACGTAACAAAAAGAATAAAACGGTCATTAATGCAAATGGTATCATCCATGTATCTACTGACAAAAGTTCTTTTATAAAAGAACTCATTACAGCAGACCAAGAACACAGAAACAAGGTTCCCCCTAATAAAATAGCTGCAAAAAAAGCAACATATCGCGCACCATAAGTATCAAACCAAACTCCTGCCCTACCTATCACCAAAGAACTAACAATAGTACCTATCATATAGGCATTACTGAATTGGTTTCGTGAAAGCCCCAATACATCTTTAACCGGATCGGTAAAAACAGATACCCCAATTGTCTGACCCGGAATACTGCAATAGATACCAATGGTACCGATTACAAGAATTACATAACCATAGAAAATGGGACTTTTAGCTGGATCAATAAGTGATTTTTGAAGAAAATTCGCCATAATAATTGTGCTACTACAAAAGTATACCATAGCCTTCACTCAAATTATCATTAACTTGTTAATCTAAAATAAAATTCAGAATTCATGAAGTATAAATTTCCCTTACCATTGTTACTTCTTTTATTGGTGGTCATCACCTCTTTTTCAAGCTTGGCACAAGAAAAAGAATACTACGAACTAAAAACATATACCCTAAAAAATGAAGCTCAAGAGCGTATGGTAGATAACTATTTAAAAAACGCATATTTACCTGCATTAAAAAGAATGGGTATTGAAAATATAGGTGTTTTTAAGGTACAACCAGATAAATTTAAAGTCAGCAATAAAATTTATGTGTTGATCCCCTTTCAATCTTTAATTGAATTTGACAAGCTAGAAGCAATGTTAGCGGTAGATAAAACCCATCTTTCGGCTGGGGCAGATTATATACATGCCACACATGATAAAAAACCATTTGAAAGAATTAGTTCTGTATTGTTACGTGCTTTTCCAAATATGCCTAAAATGAAACCTAGTGAAGTTAAAGGTGCAAGAGCAGATAGAGTATATGAGCTAAGAAGCTACGAAGGCCCTACAGAAGCCATGTACCGTAGAAAAGTAGATATGTTTAACGAAGGTGGTGAAGTGGAACTTTTTGAAAACTTAGGCTTTAATGCCGTTTTTTATGCTGATGTAATTTCTGGGGATAAAATGCCAAACCTCATGTACATGACCACATTTACCAATATGGAAAAAAGAAATGACCTTTGGAAAGATTTTAGAACATCTGATAAGTGGAAAGAAATCTCCGTATTGAACAAATACCAAAATACGGTAAGCCATGCAGATATTTATCTGCTATACCCAACGGAGTATTCAGACTATTAATCTGGTTTACTCAAAACAAATTCCACACGCCGGTTGAGAAATCTTCCGGCTTCTGTCTTATTCGTGGTTATGGGTTTTGAACTCCCAAAACCAACCGAGGTTATCCTGCTTTTTTGAATGCCATTTTTAGTCAAATATTTAACTATTTCTTCTGCACGTCTTATAGACAATTTTTGGTTTAAGCCATCAGAACCAATATCATCTGTATGCCCTAATATTTCAATGTTGATTGTTGAACTCGCTTTTAAATAAGAGAGCAGCGATTCCATTTCTTGCTGATGGTTTCCTCTAATTTCAGCTTTATTAGAATTGAAATAAACATCTTTAAAAACATGTACACTGTCTAAAGTATATTCTTTTTGCGGTACGAAAGCTTTATCTAGAGAATTAGAATTTACATTACTCACAGAAACCATATCTATATAGTAATAGGAACCTTTGGTTATTTTTCTTTTCGTCTGATATTTCTGCGTTCGTTTGTTGTTTTTAAAGTTCCCGATGATTATATAGTTTTCGGTGCCTATGGCTTCAAACTCAGTTGTCAATTTCACCCATTTTATTTCATCGGAATAATATTTGGAATAGGATATTTCCAGTACTGCAAATGTATCTCCTTTCAATTTAGAAAAATGCAATCCAGATAGTACCTTACTTGTCTCTACCGAAACAGGAAATTCTGTAAACCGGATACCAAATTCCTTCACCGCAAAATCTGATCGCTCTGCCAAACTCACATAAAAAGAAATCGTATATCGTTCTCCCTTCCGCAAAGTAGAACTCAGTTTTGCCTGTATATATTCCCGATAATCGTTTGGTGCGTACATGTAAAATCCCACATAACCGACTCCGAAATTGGCGGGTTGTTTTCCATTAAAATTTTCGGGAGTGCCCATTGCAGTACTACATCCATTGAAATAATCTGTAGAACCCAAAGTAGGTATATTCCAATCTACAACATCCTTTTCTAGATTGCCCAAAGTAACAGGACATTGCCGATAGTCTTCAAAACTAGGGTTCAATACTAAATTCTGACTCGTCAAAAAAAATGGCGTACACAGCGCAAGCAATAACTGAAAATATGAATGTTGACTTTTAGTTGGCATGCACTTTAAATAGATTCCCTAAAATACAGAAAAGATAAAATATAATGACATTGCCAAATCTAGGACATAAAAAAGCCCTTCTCATCTCAAAGAAGGACCTTACTAACAATAAAAACCAAACCTTACTTCAACTCTTAATTGTTATATAAGTAAATAGATGACGCTTCTGCTAAGTCATTACTAATTGCTGGTGATACATTACCACTGGCATTCAGTGCATCTGAAAAAGCAAGTATTTTACCATTTCCTACTTCTGCAACAAATACTGTTTTTGTTTTGTGATCATAAGCAACATCAATTGGGTTACCCATTTCTGTCATAGAACCTGCAACCCTTGTTTGATCAGAAAGTGCTAATGTTCCACCATTGTCTACAGCAGCCAATTTAGCAGCAAAATCTTGAGTTACTTGAAATCCACCATCTGTATTTACATCTGTTGCATCCCCGATATCGGTCAATACCATAACATCGTCAGTACCATCATACGTAATACCGTGTGTTCTTACTATACCTTCGATTGTTACTCTTTTAGATGGATTCAAAACACCATTGATAGCGTTAGATAAAAAATCATAATACACTGCTAAATCTCCTGTTGTATCAACCACGGCATATAAATCATCACCTTTAAAAGTGATACCCCAAACTGGGAAAGGTATCTCTACAGTACTTGTTAATGTGAATCCGCTTCCTGTATTTTCATACACGAAGAACTTGTTAGCACCATTATCGGCAACTACAAATGAAGATCCGCTAACTGCTAGTTCCCTTGGGCTTTCTAAATCTGCACCACCTGTATAAGAAGCGGCAACTGCATCGCCGTCCATTAATGTACTTACATCTGCAAAAGCTTCTAATTGCAGTGCACTTCTAGACGCTTGAAAAACTACATCGGCAGCAGCATCATAATAAATACCTTCTGCTGCTGTAGTCGTTGTCATCAAGGTAACCAAAGAATCGCCGGTTACACTGTATCTAGAAATATTTCCGTTATCATTATTTGTTACAAACAAGTCTGTTCTACGACCTAAAACGGTCATGCCCTCGCCACAAGGCTCACAAAAAGAACCACCTCAGTCAATACCGGTTTCATCCCCATTCATAATACCATCATCACAGGTTACATCTGGTGTAACCTCTACCAGGGCATCGTCATCATCACTACATGAGGCTGCAAATAATGCGCCTGCTAAAATTGCTAAATAAATTATAGATTTTTTCATATTGTATTTTAGGTTTTATTAGTTGAACCACGAATACTTACGAAGAGATCTAAAGTGGGTTTGGTTTTAATTGTTAAATAAATACTAAAACCAAAAAATACCTAAGAATCAGATGGTTATGATGCCTTAGGTGTTCATATATTTATTTAGAATAGTATTCTAGAAATCAAATTTATAAGTCGCTCCTCCTAAAATCTGAATTCCCTGAACTTGGAAATTAGCCCAGCGTTGATACGCATTATTAGAAAGGTTTGCCCCTTTTATAAAAAATGACCACTGATCGGTATATCTATATCCAACATGTGCATTAGCATCAAAATAGCCATCTAGTGTAATTAATGTAGCCGGAAATTCACTTGGCTGAACATTTTGTACAACCGATGAAGAATAATCTTCTCGCTCGCCAACATAGAACAAGTTAGCACCTGCATACCACTTCTCACCTATCTGATAATCCATAAACAATGATGCTTGTAAATTTGGCAAGTTCCAAGCAGGATTGCCTGTTTCTGTATTATAATCATACACCTCAACATTTACACCTGCCGTAAAATTACGGTTCACATCTACATTTAACTCTCCAAAAATTCCCAAGGTCTTGATATCATCATAAAACACACCGAAAGAATTGCCATAGTAGTATCCTTTATCATCTGACCTGAAATCATTTCTTGGGTTCAACGTATATAACGGTCTGTTATTCTCTGCCGAATATGAACCTTTTACATTATAGCTTAAATTAGGTAGCAGCTGTCCCTTAAAACCTACGTAAGCATTGTATTGACTATCTGTAGGTGCAATATTTAATGTTGGAGAAACAAACGGATTATCTTCTACCAAATCATAATACGAATTTTGTTTCAACTCACCTGTTACTCCACCATATGCAATTACCGTTTTATCTAACAATCTATAAGATGCTGTCACTGCAGGATAAATATAAAAGTTGCTTTCACTATTTTCCAAGTCCATTCCGTAAACCAAATTCACACCCAAATTTAATGACAGATCATCACGTAACATGGTTAACGAAGGATTGACACCTACCTGTAAATCTCCATAAGCAATGCCACCATCATTGGTACTGCTATTAACATCGGCATTTTCAAAAGTACCACCAACGTAATCTACATTTACATTAGCATTGAACGTCTCTTCATTTACCGGAAACTCAAACGCAGAATTAAAAATAGCTCTATTTTCCCCTGAACTTACGGCATCAAAAAATCTACGGTATTTTAAATCCGCTCTTTTAAAATACATATCCTCTAAATTAATATGACCGCTAACTTCTCCCATATAATAATTTTGACGTTCGTCTATGCCATTAATCACAGTTTCACTGAATACACCAGGCTCTATACCGTACCAATTATACAATTGGTGTTGTAGCCCAATTGCAGCGCCCCAATCTAAATCTCGATCACGCTTTGCGTAAGAAGCATCTAATCTGGTATCATAAAAAGTATCGTTCAATTCTACACCATCAATACCTCCACGAGAGGATAAATGATTGAAACCAATATCAAAATTCTCGTCTCTATTGATCGTTCTGCTCGTATAAAAATCACCCAATACGTTGCCATACAATCCTGCACCCAATGAGGCATAAGAGTTATACAATACTGGTGGTGGTAATCTTTCCACTTTTGATGCTGTGCCTTTATTAGGCGTAAATGTTGATGCTACAGGAACAGAAAATATGCTATAGGTAATCGGTTTTTTTTGAAGCACGATAGAATCGTTCATATTAGGAACCGACTTAATTTTAAAAGCATCTGAAACGGTTGGCGTATATGCTTTGGTCACCGTTACGGTTTCCGTACCCAAATCTTTTTCCTCTTCTTCTTGAGCAAAAACTTGAAAGCCCAGTGTTAAAAATATAAGTGTAAATATATGTTTGTTGTACATAGTTGTTCTTTTACTCGATAATCGAGATTTAAATGCTCCGACGCTTGCGTCGAAATCTAAATAAAATTTTCAATTCAATGTTTCGCGGGCTTACCCCGAGGTTGTGTACTAGTGTACGTGATTTTTTTAATTAGGAACTACAGATGAATTACTTTTAGCCTCTTTTGATTTTATGATAGCCAACTCTACTCTTGCATCTGCAACAATTTCTGGATACTGCGTAAAGTTGGTAATAACGCTTTCCAAAATATAAGATGCTTGGTACGCATCATTTAAAGCATAGTAGTTTTTAGCCATTAACACTAAACCTTTACCTCCCCACTCTTTGTATGCCGCATAGTCCTTGGCCAATTTTTGCACTGCACTATTAGAGTTCTCGTATGACCCGTCTTTATTTTCAAAATAGGCATTGTAATACAGAGCTTCTGCCGCCGTAGCCCCAGATGCAATCTTTAATACCTCGGCATAGGCAGATTCTGCTTTTACCTCATCATTGGTAGCTATAGCCGATCTTGCTATCATAATATGCGCATCACTCTTAATTCTATTGTCAATATTTGAAGTAGACAATACTTTTTCCGCGTACTCCAATGTCTTCGGGTAGTTCTTTTGATCATAATACCCTTTCATTAAATTAGAACGTGCAAAAGTTCTGTTCTGCTGAATGTTTGCCTGACTCTCTAATTTCAATAAATACGGTAATGCAATTTGGTAGTCGTCTTTAGAAATATAAACTTCACAAACACGTGTCAGTGCTTGCTCTGCATATTCGCTCGTGCTTCTATCTGCAACATATTTATAATATGGTAAAGCAGATTCTTTCTCGCCTTTACCAAAGTACAACTGCGCTAAGCTAAAGTTGGCGTCAACCGCATGTAGCCCAGTTGGGAATTGCTGAACATAATTCTTGTACCCTTTGATAGCGGCATCGACATTACCTTCTAAATTCTGCTTTTGCGGAGCATCGAAAGTAGCATTGTCCAACTCGACATCGGTCACCTCTACAAAATCGAGCGTGCGAACCCACGCTGCATATTCGTTTACCTGACCCATATCTACATAGACCAATTTTGCCGTTGCCACAGCCTGTATAGCTTCTTGCGTTTTTGAAAAATCGCGAACAACCGTTTTAAATTTCGCCAAAGCAGCTTCATTTCTTGCGGCATTATAATTTACAAGTCCCTGTCTCATTAATGCTTGTGGCACCAATGAACTACCTCTATACTCACTGATCAAGCGATCATAAGCGGCAAGACCTTTATTTTCTTGCCCTTGAGAAACATAAGTGTTTCCTAACTCGAACAAGGCATCATCTTTAAAACTTGATCTTGGGTATTGGCTAACAAATTCCTCCAGATTTTCGATTTTGCTATCCCCTCTGTCTACGTAACCGTAGCTCATCGCTTTTTGGTAAAACGCATAATCTTTTTCGGGTCCGGTCAATTCCAACGCTTTATTGTATGTTTCAATAGCTGGCCAGTATTTACTAGTAGCGTAATGGCTATCGCCTAATCTTAAATAACCATCATGCAATTTCTCTACTTCTGCATTTCTATTAGACGTAAACGCATTGAAATAAGTAATGGCATCGTTATAATTTTTCTGTTTAAAATAGCCATATGCTAAATTGTAATCAACATCGGTAAACATTTCTGTGTTTTTCGAAGACGGATTATTCTTGAACGCCGTATACCCTTTTACTGCATCATCAAAACGATTGGACAAGTAATCGGATTCCGCTTTCCAATAATCGGCACGTGCTTTAAAAAGCATGTCTTCAGCACTGCCCAATGATTTCGCGAAATTCTTAGAAGCTTCATTATAGTCACCTTCCATAAAAAGTTCGATACCTCTGTAATAGGCTACTTTTTGATAGACCGATTTGCTAGCGTAGTTCTTATTTTCCTCTAGCAACTTCATGGCACCTTCAAAGTTCTTTGAAGTGATGTATGAATCTACCAATAAGGTCTGCATCTCTTCTTGATGCTCATCTTTAGGGTAGGTATTTAAGTAATTTGTAATAACCTGCGGAACCGGTTCATAGGCGTTACCCACCTCATAACTTAAACGTGCATAATTAAGGAATGCATCTTTTTGAATTTCAGCACTATAATCCATTTGCGATGCATTACGAAAGGCGTTCAAAGCCTCCTGCTTTTTGTCCAGTTTCAAATAACATTCCGCCAAATGATAGTATGCATTTTGAGCAACACTATTGGTACCACCAATAATTTTATTGAACTGCGCAATAGCATTGGCATAGTCGCCACCCTTGTAATAGGCATAACCCAAATAGTAGTAATCGGTATTGCTCCATTTACCACCTTTACCGTTGTATTCCGTTAAATACGGAATCGCATTTTCATATTGCTTTAGGTTGAAATAACTCTCCCCGATAATTTTGTTCAATTCAGAAACTTCACGACGATCAGCTTTTGGCAGTTGCTTTTTTGCCAAGGCAATTGCCTCATCGAACTTACCTAGCTTAAAATTCATATCCGCCTGATAATAACTAAGCTTCTCCTCCAATATATCTTGATCCGTAATTTGATCAAAATGTTGATTTGCCGTTTCATAATCATCTTCTTGATACGATATATAGCCCAAGTAATATTTTGCCTGAGAACCGTATACCGGAGAATTGGCAACTTTTTTTAAATACTTTTCAGCCTCTTTCGTTTTGCGTGATGAGTATAAAGAATACCCATAATTGAAGTTGAACTTATCCATCTCGCCACGAGAGAGAGAACTCTGATCTACCTTGTTGTACCATTTTAAAGCGTACGGATATTTTCCTGTTTGAAAATAGTACTCCGCCACATCTGCATAAGCAGAATTACGTTTGGTAGAAGTAGGATATATTTCAACGAAATCCTCCATCAATCGATCTGCACCCATCTGGTTTAGACGTACTGCCGCATTAGCAGAGTAGTAGGCGCTATTAGCAGCGGTCTCCTCATCTTTTGTAGACACTTTTACCTTATCAAAAATGGTCTGTGCCGCTTGATATTGTTCGTTGTTGTAAAGCGCAAGCGCGTCTTGAAATGCTTTCTGTTCGTGGGTATAGATCTTAGTCTCTTGGGCATTGGTCATAGCGACCAAACCGAATACCAATGGAATAAAAGCGGTGAATTGTTTAAGCATAGTGTTCTATTACTATTTAGTAGTACCGTTATCACATGTGATAACGGCAAAAATTGTACCTAAGTATGTGAATTACCTATACAAAAGAAAAGATTTTGAATAAGGGTTCTCTAATATTAAATGGAACTTATTACTTTTATATCAACATTTGCGTTATGGAAGAGATTGTTTTAGAACTTAAGGATGCGGCTATTTTTCAAAAAGAGAGCTTGGTGTTGAGCGAAGTAAGTTTAAAAATTACCAAAGGGGAATTTGTATACCTCATTGGTAAGACCGGTAGCGGTAAAAGTAGCTTCATGAAAACGCTATATGGCGATTTACCTTTGCAAAAAGGTGAAGGTCATGTGGTTGAATTCGATTTGAAAACATTGAAGGAAAAAGACATTCCGTTTTTACGTAGAAAACTCGGTATTGTTTTCCAAGATTTTAAACTACTACCAGATCGTAATATCAACCAGAATATGTTCTTTGTTTTAAAAGCCACTGGTTGGACGAATAAAGCTGAAATGAATGCTCAAGTAGCTAACGTACTTGAAAAAGTAGGCATGAAAACCAAGGGGTTTAAATTCCCTCACGAACTTTCTGGCGGGGAACAACAACGCATTGCCATTGCAAGAGCATTGTTAAATGACCCAGAGCTGATTATTGCAGATGAGCCAACCGGAAACCTAGATCCTCAAACTAGTGTAGAGGTCATGAAGGTATTACAGGAAATCAATAAATCCGGGAGAACCATTTTAATGGCAACACACGATTATGCGTTGATATTAAAATTCCCTTCTAAAACTATCAAGTGCGATGCCAATAAGGTTTTTGAAGTAGTTCAAAGGGCGGTTTAAAACAGGTTATATTTTAATGAAAAAGTTTAAAGATTGGACAATAAAAGATTCTTTCCCGAAAGAAAAACTAGAAGATATTCAACCTTTTTCGTTGCGTGCATTTGCACTTATAAATAGAAAAAAAAACCAATTTGATGAATCATATGGTTCAGTTGAATTATTAGGTGCCCTAAACATTTTAGAATCTCTAGATTATCATTTTGAAAATTTTGTTCGACTAAAGGATTCGGACGGTAGTAAAAATAGAATTCACGAAGTCGTAGCTTATTTAAATCGAATTGGACAATTTTATTATTTTATAAAATCTGATTTCACTAAAAATATTATTTCAAATCCTATATTATTAACACCTAAAATCAATATGCTAAAAGTTTTTCGCATGAAAAACACAGCTCATCGATCAATTGATTTTCCAAAAGATGAAACAACTTCTTACAGAAGTAGACAAGCTTTAACATTTATAGGATTTCAAACAAATTATAATTTGGATAAGGAAGTATTTACATTGCCTACAGAGAATGGTGATTCAACAACCAAGTGGAATTATTTCACCCCTGAAATTGATCATCCAATTGTAATGAAAGAAGCTTATGACCTAATATATCATATAGTTCAAAATATCATACAGCATAATATTCAGTCCGACATAGAATAATATCTTATCGAAACTCAATAAAATTTGATATATTTCTATTAATTTAAATAGGCGTATATACTGCAAAACCTAACTATCCCAAAATCAAAATAAGTATCAAAAAAATCTATTTCAAGAGATAAATCCTTATGAAAAACTCTGAAAAAATCCGTTTAGCCCAACAACAAAAAGAAGAAAAAGACTGGTTAAAATGGGGACCCTATTTAAGTGAACGCCAATGGGGAACGGTACGTGAAGATTATAGTGCCGGTGGCGATGCTTGGAACTATTTTCCGCACAACCATGCTAGAAGTCGTGCTTTCCGTTGGGGCGAAGATGGTATTGCAGGTATTAGCGATCGCTATTGCAACATATGTTTTAGCATTGGTTTGTGGAACGGCAAAGACCCCATTATTAAGGAGCGATTATTCGGTTTAACAGGTCCGCAGGGTAACCATGGTGAAGATGTAAAAGAGTTATATTATTATTTAGAGAATATACCGTCTCACTCGTACATGAAATACTTATATAAGTATTCTCAGAAAGCATATCCGTACGAACTACTTATTACCGAGAATCAAAAACGAAATAGAAGAGAACTGGAATTCGAGTTATTGGATACCGGTATTTTTGACAACAATACTTATTTTGATGTCAGTACCGAATATGCCAAAGGTGATGAAACCGATATTCTTATTCGAATTACCATTAATAATAGAAATTCAAAAGCAGCATCAATTACCTTGTTACCACAAATGGTGATGCGCAATCATTGGACATTTAAAGAAATGTCTAGAAAGCCTGTTATCACTAAAAAAGGGACAAATGCTAATCCTTTTGTACATATAGACCACCCTTATGTGGGCAATTACAATCTCTATTTTCAAAAAGCGGCACATTTATTCTTTACCGAAAACGAGACGAATAGAGAAACGGTTTATAAAGAAAAGAACGACCACCCGTTTAAAAAAGATCTGTTCAACAATGCGATATGCAACAATGATTTTGAGTTGGCTACCAAAAACAACTCAGGTACCAAATTTGCGCCTCTATATCAAGAAATTTTAGGTGGTGGTGAATCTAAAACCTTTCAACTTCGCTTGACCGAAGAAACACTTGAAGCACCTTTTTCTGATTTTGATGCCATTTTTAAAGTGCGACAAGAAGAATGTGCGCAGTTTTATGATGAAATAGCCCCTAAAGCAACCGAAGACAGAAAGGCAATTTTAAAACAAGCCTTTGCAGGTTTACTTTGGACGAAACAGTACTATAATTACGAGGTTGAAAAATGGCTGGAGGGTGATTACAAAACTACACCGCCACCAAAAGAAAGATTAAATGGTCGAAACAGCCATTGGAAAACATTACGAAATCATGATATCCTTTCCATGCCAGATGCTTGGGAATATCCCTGGTATGCCGCTTGGGACTCCGCTTTTCACTGCGCATCATTTGCATCTATAGATCCTGAGTTTGCCAAAGAACAATTATTGTTGTTCACTAAGGAATGGTATATGTCTCCCAACGGACAAATACCTGCCTATGAATGGAACTTTAGCGATGTGAATCCGCCAGTACAAGCATGGGCCACCTTGCAAGTTTACAGTACGGATAAAAAAATAACCGGTGTACCGGACACCAAGTTCTTAAAACGCATGTTCAACAAATTATCGTTGAACTTCAACTGGTGGGTAAACCGTTTAGATAGAAATGACAATAATGTTTTTCAAGGCGGATTCCTAGGCTTGGATAACATTGGAGTTTTTGACCGCAGCCATGGTGTACCCGGTGGCGGATTTCTAGATCAAGTTGACGGTACCGCTTGGATGGCGATGTACAGTTTAAACATGTTAGAAATAAGTCTTCGCATTGCAGAACATGACGATTCTTATGAAGATATGGCAACCAAGTATTTCGGGCATTTTGTTTTTATAGCCGAGGCATTGAATAAAATGGATACGGATAAAGCCAACACTTGGGATGACGAAGAAGGTTTCTTCTATGACAGATTGACTTTACCCGACAGGCAATCTACCACCATCAAAGTACGGTCTATTGCCGGTATGTTATCATTGGCAGCGGTACTTACGATTAAGAAAAGTGTGTTAGATAAGTTCCCGAAATTTAAGGCAAGTGTTCTTTGGTTTCAAAAGTACCGTAAAGAAAATTTGAAGTATGAAGTAATTCAACAATATGAAGAGGATGGAGACCTATTATTGTCTTTGGTACCAAAAGACCGTATGCAGAAATTGGTTGCTGCGCTTATAGATGAAAAAGAATTCTTAAGTGAGTACGGTATAAGATCTTTATCCAAGGTGCACGAAAAGACATACCAAATTCATATTAACGGTATAGAATATTCCATTGACTACGAACCTGCAGAATCTACGGTTCCTTTATTCGGTGGAAATTCAAATTGGCGCGGTCCTATTTGGATGCCTATGAACTACTTGTTTATTCAAGCACTTCGCGAATACCAATGGTATGATGGTAATGATTTTCTTTTTGAATACCCAACAGGAAGTACCAAATTACTGAACCTTAAACAAGTGAGCGATGAGCTGAGCAAACGCCTAATTCACATGTTCGAAAAAGATGAAAAAGGAAATAGAGCCATTAATAAGAACTACGAGAAATACTACCAAAACCCTAATTTTAAGGACTTGATATTATTCTACGAGTATTTTCACGGTGAAAATGGTCGTGGTTTAGGAGCATCGCATCAAACGGGGTGGACGGCATTGGTTGCCAACCTTATCGAACAACTAGAGAACGACTAATTTATTTAAACGACCCTAAGAAATTTAAAAATTCCTCGTTTTTATTCTAAAAATGTAATACGAAATCTTAGCTATTCTGCTCTAACTCCATAATTATATTCGCGATTAAAGCTGTCCAACCTGTTTGGTGAGAAGCCCCAAGACCCTTACCAGAATCACCATCAAAAAATTCGTAAAAGAAATGCTCATTTTTAAAGTATTCATTATTGGCGAACACATTATTGGCATCTTCTGAGTGGTACACAAACTTACCATCTTCATTAGGCTCAAATAGTTTGATCAATCTTTTTGAAATTTCATTTGCAATCTCGTTCAAGTTCAGTTTCTTACCAGACCCTGTAGGAAATTCATACACATATTGCTTTCCATAATAAGAATAATATTTACGAAGCGATTGTATGATCATGTAATTCAAAGGCAACCAAATAGGTCCGCGCCAATTTGAATTACCGCCGAACATATTAGAGCGACTTTCTCCAGATTCATACGAAATTTGATGATGACCGTTATGCTGAAAAACATACGGATGTTCTTCATGATATTTAGAAAGTGAACGAATACCATAGTCAGACAAAAACTCATTCTCATCTAATAAACGAAACAATAATTTCTCTAATCTGAATCCTCGCATAATGGAGAACAGGTAGTTTCCATCTGAATTAAATTCCTCAATATTCGAAATAAGTGAAGCAAGATCCGGTCTAGTTCGTACAATTCCTGCAGCTCTAACTTTAAAATGTTTTAACTCGTCAAATAAATCTTTGTGCATTATCTCAACCGCGAACATTGGTATAATGCCGACTAAAGATCGAACTTTCAATCGATCGGTTTTACCATCTGCCAATTCTACTACGTCGTAATAAAAATTATCCTCATCATCCCAAAGCGAAATATCTTTCTGACCAATGTGATGCATTGCCCACGCAATATTCAAGAAATGTCTAAAGAATTTGGCGACACTATCTTCATAGTTTGGGTTTATCGTTGCCATCTCTAATGACATACGCAGCATATTCAAGGTAAACATGGCCATCCAACTGGTAGCATCTGCTTGCTGCATACGTGTAATACCTTCTGGCATATGATTTCTATCAAATACACCAATATTATCCAAGCCTAGGAATCCACCTTCAAAAAGGTTTGTTCCACTTTTATCTTTTTGGTTGACCCACCATGTAAAATTGATAAGCAACTTTTGATATGCCTTCTCTAGAAAGTTAAAATCTCCTTTGCCATTACGTATTTTATCCTTCTCATAAACGGTCCAGACCGCCCACGAATGTACAGGAGGATTTACATCGCTAAAATTCCATTCATAGGCAGGTATTTGTCCGTTAGGGTGCATATAACTTTCTTTCAGTACCAATAACAACTGCTCTTTAGCAAAATAAGGGTCTATTTCTACGAAAGATGTCATATGAAAAGCAAGATCCCAAGCTGCATACCATGGGTACTCCCATTTATCTGGCATTGAGATTACATGCCTATTGGTAAGGTGTTCCCAATGCGAGTTTCTAGAATCTTTTCTATAAGGTTTCGGTTCCCCTGGTCCGCCAAACAACCATTTATATACATCGAAATAATAGAATTGCTTCGTCCACAATAATCCTGAAAAAGCTTTTTTAGCAATTCCTTGTTGTTGAACCGGAAGTTCTTTCTTTAAAATACCATCATAAAACTCCTCGCACTCTTGTATTCTCTTTTCAAAAATAGCTTCGTAATGCCCCCAAGGGTCATCAAGTTTCTTTTTACTGAGACGAACTTTTATTGTTTTTTCTTCCCCAGATTTTAAACGAAGTTTATGCCATACGGCAAATTTGGAGCCTTTTTTATCGGGATTAACTGTAGGTTGCCCATCTACAACATGATCATTGATTCCATCTTTTACATAACTTACCTTATTAGGTACCCCGTAAATACGCTGGTTGTTAGTTTCATTCTCACAAAAAAGTTGAGTGCCATGTTCGTGATAAAAATAATACCGACCGTTTCTAGTACTACGAGATTGTATCGATGTATCTGAAATAGATTTCATCTCTGGTCTTTCAAACCTATTATTATGTTTCCAAAAATTACGGAACCATAAATGTGGTAGGACATGAATGTTTGCAGCTCTAGGGCCTCTATTAATAACCGTTACCTTCATTAAAATATCGCTAACATCTTCTTTGGCATATTCTATAAAACAGTCAAAATAGGTATTGTTCGCAAAAGCTTTGGTATCTAAAATTTCAAATTCAGATTCTTCACGATTTCTATTCCTATTTTTACGTACCAGCTCTGTGTACGGAAACTTTTTATGAGGATACTTGTATAAATATTTAGCATAAGAATGTGTAGGTGTAGAAACCTGATGAAAATAGAGCTCCTTTACATCTTCACCATGGTTACCTTCATCATTGGTAAGACCGAAAAGGCGTTCTTTTAATATAGCATCTTTTCCGTTCCAGAAAGCAGGTGCCAAACATAGAATTTCCCTCGAATCGCAAAAGCCTCCAATACCTTCTTCTCCCCATCTATAGGCATTACCACGTGCTTTGTCATGACCAACAAAGCTCCATGCATGCCCTTCCGGACTATAATCTTCCCTTACCGTTCCCCACTGGCGTTCGGCCAAATAAGGACCCCATCTTTTCCAGTTTTTGTAATTATCCTCAACAGCTAATCTTTCTTCCTCGGCATTCTTATGAAACATAAATCTTTTTCGATTATAAAACTTCCTCTCAATTTATACTACGCAATGATAATGTATAAAACTGGAAAAATTTACTTTCCTAATTACGATAAAACTTTAAAAATACTATATGTAATAATATTTGATTGGTTAACGCAGTCAACAACTGAATAGTATTACCTAATCGTTATTATTAATACATATACAATGTTAACTTATCAAAATTAACTTGGTTAAACTACCAACATCGTAATTGAACAAACTGCAGAAAATAATTATTTTATAGTACTTTGTTAGAAATATTTGAATTTCTGTGGGTTTATTTAATATTATAGCATTTGTCTTGAGATTCGAAGTTGCATAGCAACGAAGCCATCAGAAATTTACCGTCCAATACTTATGAAACAATAAAAGCCTTTTTAAGAGACTTTCATTCAAATTGTATTTTAAAATTATAGGCTTGTGCCACAGTTACCGTTTTTGTAACCAGTTTTTTTCATCCCTATATGATTTTCCATTTGAGATGTTATTTCAAATCCAAGGTTTATATAGAACTTTTGAGCTTTAATATTTATCGAAAACACTTTTAGTCGAATTGTCTTTTTTTCGGAATTAGCCCTTTCAATAATTCTATTCATAACCTCTTTTCCGATACCTAAATTCTGAAATTCCTTTTCTATTAGTAAGTTTTCTATATAAATTTCGTTATCAGTCTCTGTCATTACAATAAATCCAACTTTTTGTTTATTGTACTCAATTAGATTTGTGTCGGAAACAATAAAATTTTGTTTGTGAATTTCCCGCTGATATGATTCGCTCCAACCCCAAATTTTTTCCACATACGGTCTAATCGAACTTTTTTTTATTTCAAATGTTTTGTCAAAATCAGACTTTTTTGCATTTCTCAAATTTAGTTTAAAAGGCATTTTTATAAAGCTACTATACTTTTAATTGTTATTCCAACAAAACAGTCATCCAAACAATTCTTTAATGTAAAACCACAAGTAGAAATTAATCCATTATTTTCTGATTCGAAGTATGGCGTTGCATCTTTTCTTTCTATTAGCCAATCCTGCTTAGCTTTGTCATATATTTCATTCAAGGTCATTGCGGGGAAAGCACTTGTATGTTCGTGTTCAGAGCTATTGATTTCATTTTGATTCTCAATCCATTCCAATTGGTCTTCAGGAATAAAATTTTCTGCTCCAGAGGTGTATCTAAAATCTCGTTCAATAATTACCCCATTGGAGACAGTTATAGTAGTCTCCCAACCATAAGTAGTAAAAACGGAACCCTCAAGAGTAACATATTTATATGAATTATTTGATGAATCTTTAAAATCGACCCAAGCTTTTGTGCTTTTTTCAAAATCATTTTGATAATTAAATTCATCATCAGTTGAACAAGAGGAAATTATGCTACTTGCTAGTAATAAAGTAATAATAAGAATTATGTTTTTCATTTTTCAACATTTTATTTATAGATGTTATTTTCTTTGCTTTGTTGTGCGTAGGCTTTTCCTGCAACTTGTTTAATTTCCTATAATATTCTTATATCAAAAAACTGGTCGGAAAGTATCAAAATCGAACTCGCTACCATAATTATAATAGTCGTCCAGAGTTGAAATTTCCAATTCAGTTGATATTTTTTTGACACCTTATAAAGCATGAAAAATAAAATTCCACTGACTATAGTTGGCAAAGTAAATGTTCCTATTTCCAAAAACGCACTTATTCTACCCTCATCGTTTAGATTGATAAAATTCATAAATCCAGCTATAGTGCGCATATAAAATGCTGTAAATAAAAATAGATACAAATATTTATTCCAATTCTGTGATTTAAGAAATAGAAATGCTATTAATCCTTGAATTATTGTTAAAATCGGTCCTGAAGCCGAAATAACTATTTTATGTAAATCAGTTGGATTTTGTCCATCTATAGATGATACTCCATTTATTCGCATCATAGATTCATATCCCAATATTTCAGCAGTTAACCAGTGCGCAAATTCGTGAATAATCCAAGTGAAAATCACAACTAGTATTCCAGAAAAAATATATTTTATGGTTATTTTTTTGTCGTTCATTTTGTCATTAATAAACGAGATAAATCTATCAGTCGCAATTAATAAGTAATTAATTACTGGCCTCTATAAATATTTATTTCTATCATTAATTAATTGTTCCAAATTAGGATATTTATTTTCTCTTCTTGTGGTAAATTCTTTTAAAATTTTATTTCTAAACTCATCATCTTTTAATTTTTCAATTAAAGATTTATTCTCTTGATATTCTAATTGTATTTTGAATCGTCTAAAAAATTCTTCTTCCATTTCTTTTGGAATTAACCCATTGAAATAAGAAACGAGATTATATTCTTCGATGGGTTTATAAAAGACAAAGCCGTCAAAAGCATCTTTATAATTATTGCGAGAATTAACATTCCAGATATCTAAATTGTCTTTACCAAAAACATTATTTTCTAAATCAAAACCAAAATCATCGATATTTAAGAACTTAAATGAGGCATCCCATTTTCCATGTTGAATAAGTGAACAAGAATACTCATTTTCTTTTTCACTAAAACTAACTTGGCTTATTAAAATGTTTGTTACTCGATTACCAAAAAAGTCAAATAAATATTTAGTTGTATTTCCTTGTATTTCACCATTATTACGAGTTGTATGTATTTTAAATGCGTGTCTGTAATTCAAAATGACAAGAGCTTTCTTTTTTTTATTGTGCTTTATTTTTTCAAATTGATTTATGATGTTATTAGCGATTAAACTATCCCTTGGCTCTGTTTCAAATTCCATTTCTCTATAGTAATCTTCAGAATTTTTAACTTGTGACCAATCAAATTCCACGTCAGATGGGTAATAAGAAATTTGATTTTCAGAAATATTGTTTATATCGTAAATTGTTTGAAGTAAATAATGATAGTTATATTTTTCCCAAATAGTCCAAAAACTTGAATTGAACTGAAATTCTGATAATTTTTTTGCAACATAAACGCTGTCCAAACCCTTTGTTTTTAAAAATTCAGTTATTTCAGGTTGCAGATTGATAACTCCAATTTCAGTAAATAGGTTTTTTACATTCTGTTTAAAATAATCATCTGATAAAATATCTTTTATCAGTTCATATTGTGTTAAATCACGATGGTCTCTTTCACATAGAACAACTATATCGTGATTTTCAAATTTTTCTAAGATATAATTTTTAGCAGTTTTTTTTTCTATTTTTTTTAAAACATCAACGTAAGGCTTAATTTCAGGATTTTGCGAACAGCAACAAATTGTAGATAGTAGAAAAAGTAAAATTATTGCATTTCTCATAATTCAGGGTTTACATTGCGTACAACGTAACATCTTCATGTTTGTATATGGTATTTGACGTTTATAAGAACTAAAGTTAGTAAATAAATCACGAACAGAAAATCTAAAAACATTTCGCAAATAGTCTATAATCAAGCAAAAATTATATACGGCTTGTGCATAGTTATTCTATTAATATTAATTGTTTTCTATGATAGCTAATCAATGTCTTTTGTTTAGATAATAATTCATATCCCATTAATCCATCAAGTTTCAATTTATATCCATTATTCAAATGTGATATATTACTAAATAAAGTTTCCATATTTTTGAATTTTTTTCCACCAATAATGGTCTCTTTGATTAATCCTTTAGTTATTTCTTTGTGATTTTTGTCAGCTCCTAACAAAGTATCAATTTTCGTATTTTTTAAATGCTTATACATTAGTGCTAATAAATCATCATTCATTAGATTTATTTCAGCACCACAATCAATACCAAAAAAATAATCTTTATTAGCAATTCGACCGTTAAAAACAGGAATATGACTTGACAAATTAAAGGGAATAATAGATAATTTATGATCAAAAAAATGTTCGTTTTTATACTGATTAAAAGAAACTGGATCTATTAAAGTAAGCTCTTTTTTTTCATAATCAAAAAGTAAATCATAATCCTTAATTAATTCATAGCCAATTAAACCATAAATTTCAATATCAGTTTTAAGACCTTTTTCTAAATGCGAAATATCCAAAGTCAATACATCTTGATCTTTCATTATAATGCCACCAAATTCAAGTTTTTTAACCTCTTCAATATCCATTCCTGAAATATTTCCGCCTACTCCTTTTGAAGAAGAAATAGTTTTTTTATATACAGAATCGTTTATCGAAATATATCTAGAATTAAGAATTACTTTTGGTGAGCCACTATCAAAAAGAAAAACTTTTTTCTCATTGTTCAGTCTAACTTCAGTTGCAATTAAATTTCCAATCATAAAAAAAGGAATTTTTATGATTGCATTTTGGGGCTTAATAAAATTTCTTTTTGAACTATCCATTGTTTTTACTTCCATTTCGAACAATGCTAGTTTTTTTAGTTTATTATCCTCATCAAAAACAAATGTTGCATTTTTTTGTCCCATTTTACTGTAGCTAAAGGAATGTATTATGGTTAAAGACTTTTCATTCATTTCAAAACTTAGTTCGAGGCTCGATTGGATAGTATCTCCTAATTGTGTAAAAAGTTGTTTTAAAATCTTTTTTGCCAAATCTCCTTTTTGATCTGCTATTTCAAAATTGGGTGCTAAATATTTTTCTAACTCAACCGATGATCCTGTATTGACTGCCTCTGCTGTTATTTTGATTATTTCTCTACATTTTTTAATGTCTTGCGAAATGACTGCTTGTGTCATTAAGGTCACAAGTATAAACGTTGTGAATGCTCTCATTGTATCTTTAATTTAATTTATTGATAAAGCAAATAAAGATAAATTATGGTGTTTTTTAAATGAAGAAGGTTGTATTTTGGTACTAGTCCCTAATGTTTAACTTTTTTGTCTTAGATGGTCTCTTTTTGTTACTTTTTTCTTTTTAAAGATATTAGTGATATGTGTTTTAACAGTACTTACACTAATATATAATTCATTTGATATATCTTTATTTGAGTAACCTTTTTCTATCAATGTTAAAATTTCATTTTCTTTCTGAGTCAAATTAGTATTGTCATCAACATAAGTATAGAATTTAGTAAAGTACTTTATAAAAAAGAGTATGAATGAAGATATGAATAAAAATAACCCAATAAACAGTAAATAATTAATATCATTATTGACACTTAAATCTATTATTGTTATTTCTGTTTGTTTGGAATTGAAAGTTGAAATATTATCTTTTTTATCTAATAAAGAATAGATAATAGTTGTTAAACCAAAAATTGCTATAAATAAAATTGTTGTTATTTTCTTGAAAATATACATTTGATACTTCTAATTATACACAATGCAGTACTATGTCTAGTCCACATTATTATTTGGAAATATAATGAAAATCTTTTTTGATTTTCGACGAGATCGGGAATACATATCGTGATCCAGATTACATATAGTGCCCTAATATGTCGGGTTGTTTTCTTCCGTTAAGCGTCATTTTCTACAAATATTCCCTTAACCTGCGGTTCTAACTGATTTGTCATAACGCTGCGATGATGTTGTATTTTATTTTTATTTTTTAAATTTCAGCCACATTAAACTGTGGATAATTACAATCAAATTCTAACCAAATAGATAAACCCCAATATTGTGCATATAACTGTTTAACAAGATGGGTATGGGTAATTTGATATAGAGGGTTCATATTTTAGTTACAAAGTTTGTCACATAGTACTTCCCAATCAATATTAGCATTCCCGACCGTCCAAATCAATAATATTCTAGTTCGCCTCTTCATTTGTTAATTGCACCATTCGGTACCCCAATTAGCGTGTCCACGACCATCCCAGCATTTCCTATTTGTTTTAATTTCATGAACTATCCATTTTTTGCCTGTCAGTTCAGTTGTCATAACAATTTTAGTTGCTCTTTGTGAGTCATCTTCTTGACCATCATGAATTAGAGTAACTTCTATTAATCCGTTACTTAATTTTTTACTTTTTATTTCAAGCTTAGGTGTACCTTCATTAGGAGGATAGTTGTAATAAATTTTAATTAGTTGTTCCGCTGTTACAATATCAGTTCTCGTTTCAATTTTCTTATTGAATTCAGCAGAATCCAAAATATCAAAGTTCTCTGCACAAGATATCAGAATGATTATTGATGTTAAAATTACAAAATATCGTTTCATTTTTTTCCAATGTATAGTAACGCTGCGCTATGTGTTATCCGCCTTATTATATGGAAATATAGTGAAAACTCTTTTAGTTTTGGACAGTATCAGGAATAAAATAACGCGGTAAAGATTACATATTGTGACCCGATATGCTGGGTTGTTTTCTTCCGTTTAGCATCGTTCTTGAAAAAGATATGCGGTCGAGCGCACCAACGGATGGATGAACGGCTATCGCTCGCTCCTCAATCGATTCGATACGACCAACGAGAGTTGGAAGAGGGCAACTATCTTGCTTTCATAAGGATAGCTCTAAAAAATTCAACGAGAAAAAAGTTTAAATGATTTGCTGTGTTCAACCCATAAGTGCAACACTTATTCTTTAGGACTTCAATAGGGTTGTTATAATTAAATTTTCTAATAGGTCTGTAATTTAGTAATCTTTCTACTTCTTTTATTCTTTTGGTCGATATTTTTCTTAGGTCTGTTTTTTTAGGAAAGAAACGTCTGATTACACCTATTCTGTTTTCTACGGTACCCTTGTCTTGAGAAGTATAAGGCCTTGTAAAGTATGTTTTTACATTAAATTCCTCAGCGATTTTGTAATGGTAGGCGAACTCTTTTCCGTTATCGAATGTTATTGTTTTTATCCATGGGCTATTAAAATTCGAGAGTCTTATTTTCATTTTTTGATAGATATGCTCAGCATGCTTTCCTTCTAACTTCTCCAACATAGTTACCAAGGTAGCTCTGTCGGTCATCACCGATAAGGCCGATTTATGGTTGCTGCCCATCATCAAATCCACTTCTATATCTCCGATACGATTGCGCTGTTCGACTACGTTAGGTCTCTGTTCTATTGATATTCTTTGAGTAATGGCACCTCGATTGTCTTTTAAGTTCCCGCGTTTTTGTCTTCTACCCGTATGTTTAAGATACTTGTGTAGGTTTTTATAGCTTGCATGTTTTCTGTGATGACTATGTTTAGTGGTCCAAATCCATTTATAGATAGTCTCATGACTTACACATGGTTCTCCTTCTTTGGTGAGTCTCCGAGCAATCAGTTCAGGACTCCAGCGTTCGACCATCATAAGATTAGCTATGCGGATTTTGAATTGGCTTGTGAGCCGTATCAACTTAGGTTTGTTACAATGCCTATAATCTGTTTTTCTCTGGGCGTTCTCTCCAATATACTTCCCAGCGGTTTGTCCCCTGGTGGGCAGGTTACGTTTAAGCTCACGACTTATAGTGCTTTTGTGTACTCCCAATACATCGGCAATTCTGGTTTGAGCAATACCTACTTGTAAAAGACTTTGGATTTGATACCTTTGAGATAAGGTCAACTGTTTGTAATGTTTCATGCAAGATCAATATAAATATTGAACCTAAAATACTTGGGGCTAGCCCCAAGTATTTTAAATAAGCATGTTGCACTTATGACTTGAACTTAGAATAACCATTTATTTTTATTTTTCACTTGTATTTTTACATCCAAATATTCTGCGGGGACATTACCGAATTCTAGTGTTTTTATCTTTTTTAAATTAGTAATTTCTTGATAAGGTAAGTTTAAAGATGAATCAAATCTTTTAAGCTCTTTTAATTTTAATATGGGTTTTAATGAAGCATCTAAAACTTTAGTATTCATTAAGGATAGATACTTGAGTTCTTTCAGATGCTCAATCGGTTTTAAACTTTTTATTTCTTGAGTTGACCACATACTCCCTTCAATAGCTAGTCCTTCTAATTTTGAACATTTAGAAATTGGCTTGAATTCATTGATTTTTTTAAGGTGCTCAAGTTCAAGCGTTATTAAAGAATTCATTTCTGCCAAACACGATATACTTTCAATTTGCGAAGAACTACCTAGGTGAAAATGCTTTAATGATTTTATTTTAAGTATTTTATCGATGTTTTTTATGCCGCTCCATTTAATCCATATACCCTCTAGATTTGGCATTTCACAAACTGAGTCAAAAGTTTTTTGGTTTACTTTAGAAGTAAACCAAATGTATTTTACTTTTGATAATTCAGGTAGGTAATTACACCATTTGTTAACTAACTTTGTTTGTTGATAAGCGCTTAAATTTGACAGCTGTGTAATATCTAAGTTTAATCTATCACCGCCTTTATACTCTTCTAATTTTATAATTTTTCGAGGAGGCCATTCTTTTTTTGATTAAAATTCCAAAATCCTCTGACAATATCTTCTTCAGTCATTATAATATTTGCTGATAGAACTAATTTATTTAAAACTCATTAACAACAGCTCTTAACGCCACTAAATCTGTCAATAGCTTTTTCATCAATCCTAAATCTAACATATTAGCACCATCACTCTTTGCATTGGCACAATCAAAATGAGTTTCTATGAAGAGTCCGTCAACACCAGCTGCAACACCTGCACGTGCCATGGTACCTATTAATGCCGGTCTACCACCTGTTACACCAGAAGATTGGTTTGGCTGTTGTAATGAATGCGTAACATCTAAAACCACAGGTGCAAATTGCTTCATGGTCGGCACACCTCTATAATCTACGATCATATCTTGGTAACCGAACATGGTTCCACGATCGGTAATTATAGCTTGTTCGTTCCCTGTTTCGGTAACTTTGTTTACGGCATGCTGCATACTCTCGGGACTCATAAATTGTCCTTTCTTAATATTTACCGTTTTTCCCGTTTCAGCAGCGGCAACAACTAAATCTGTCTGTCGGGCAAGAAATGCAGGTATTTGCAATACATCTACATATTCGGCAGCCATTGCGGCATCTTGATCTGTATGTATATCGGTTACTGTTGGTACTTTGAATGTTTCAGAAACTTTACGTAGAATCTTCAATGCCTTTTCATCTCCAATACCGGTAAATGAATCTAATCGACTACGATTTGCTTTTTTAAAACTCCCTTTAAATATATAAGGTATTTTAAGCTCGTCGGTTATAGTAATAATATGTTCTGCAATGCGCATAGCCATATCCTCACCTTCAATGGCGCATGGTCCAGAAAGTAGAAAGAAATTATTACCGTCCGTGTGTTTTATTTGGGGTATAAGAGATAGGTTCATTCGTCGAATATTTTTAAACAAAGATACTATTTTAAGAAGCTTACTGTTCTATTAGGATAAGATTGTCGAAATCCCAAATCGAAATGAAAATCAAACAGTTTCTAATTTTAATATTGCTCGTTGTTCTTGCCGGCAATGCCCATGCTCAGTTCGGTAAAAATTGTGAATTAAGACAGGTGAAGGTCAATCTAATTAATCCCGGTCTCGAATATGAAATGGCATTGGGCGTTAATACAACTTTTGATATTAAAGCCGGTATTCAAGTAGCTTTAGATCCGTTATTGCCAGATGTGTATGAGGAACTTGGTGTTTTTCCTGCTGTTGCCAGTCAGTATAGATATTATTACAATTTTGAAAAGAGACAACGAAATAGAAGGCAAATCTATGGAAACTCTGCTAATTACATAGCTCCGGCGGTTGCTGTCTTCTTTCCGGGTTCACGAACCATTGCCAATGAAAATGTAGAAGGTGCTTTTGGCTATGCCGGTTTGGTAACAGGTATACAACGTAGTTTTAATTCGGGTTTCAACTTTTCTGTAGATGTAGGTGCGGCATATTATGTGGGAAAGTTCGAGGGTGGTATTTATCCCGTGGCGAACTTGAGTATAGGCTGGATCATTAGTGAAAAACGATGGTGTGTGGGCAGGTGATTTCATAAGTGTTTTCTTAATATTTATTTAAATCAAGTGTGTACTTTTTTTTATCATGTAGTTTTAATTGCAACATCAATTGAACTACATGAAAAAAATTATTGAGTTATACGCTTAGTATCTGTTTTATTTGATTTTGATATATTGGCTTGCTTTCAACCATTCTATTTATCGTTTTATGAAAGATGCTAGTTTTAAATTGAGAGCGGTTAACTCTAAAACAAAATTCATCAAAGTAAGCTTGA
>Ga0209344_10001102_pt1 | contig 37752 bp, 34 predicted proteins | sample Cruoilmetagenom6_FD_187293 | JGI IMG/M metagenome (GOLD analysis project Ga0209344, IMG submission 187293) | Oil polluted marine microbial communities from Coal Oil Point, Santa Barbara, California, USA - Santa Barbara Oil Seep Sample 6 (SPAdes)... | ecosystem: Environmental > Aquatic > Marine...
ATCGTGAACAGCGCAGGGTCCTGGCCGCCCAATATATTGGCATCGTTGTCGGTCAGATTGAAAACACCGGCAGTAGTGCCGTAATCGCACTGGAAAAGATCCACTGGAGGGTTCGCAACTGGCTGGGTAACAAGTATAATGTTAAATTGAGTAGTTGCAAAGCAACTTGGAACAGTGTTACTTTGAACTCGGACAAAAATAAATTGGGAACCAGTAACAATATGTGGCTGGGACAAAGGGTTAATGCCAGCAATTGCATCTGCAGGGTTAGCATGGTATGTTACTGTGTATTCCGTAGGGTCTTGTCCATTAAGAATAACAGTATCAAAAGTAGTGTTTAAGTTAATAGACTCTTGTCCAGGAACACCGACATCGCATAAGTAATAAGGGCTTGCAGGGGCCGTAGCTGTAGCAGCCGCAAAACTAATTTCAAAAGAATCTATCGCATAACAAGTACCACTTGGCTCTTCTATACGTACCCAAATTATTTCAGAAGAACCAACAATAGGATATGCATTTGCAGGAATTATAGGATTAGTATCACCAATTGCATCCAGTTGATTACGGTGATATGTAATCTCAAACAACGGATCTTGCCCACCCCGAACGTCATCATCATTTTCAGTCAAATCAAAAATTCCAGGATTGGTACCGTCATCACAGATTTCAATATCTTGTGGAGGGCTTGCAATTATGGGCTGGGGGTAGAAAACTACATCAAAATATTCAGAATCTGTAACACCTGCCGGCAAAAATATGTCTGCTTTGTAATATCCAGTTACCGTAACAGATAAAGTAGGAGATGTTTCAGCTGGAAAAAATGGTAAGAAGGTGCCTGATCCTATAGGATTTTCATAAAACCATTCATATCCTAAAGCATTTGGAGCCGTTGCATCAAGAACCTCTGTATCACCATCACAAGCAGTTGTTTGCACAATGGAACAATCAAAAGCATCAGGATCACCAAATGTTAAATTGAAAATATCTGCAGTATTTGAAAATCTATCAACAACAATTATAACCTCATCACCAGGAACTAAACTTAAAAATTGAACTTGCCCATCCCCAAAGGCAGTTTCGCAGAAATCTGTTGCTGTAAGATTCAAACCTGTATCATATTCACCTACGCCAGGAGCATCATAACTAGCCCTATCTGCAACACCAAGATTATTACAATCTGCATTGACCCATACTGCAAAATCATAATCAACGTCTCCAGTTGGTTCAATTTGAAATGTAAAATTTGTAGCCTGAATAATAGCCAATCTAAACCAAATAGTTCTCGTTCCCGATAAAATTTGACAACCAGTGTCTATAGTTATTGGTGAAGGATCTATAGCGTTGTTCTCCAGACCATCTTGACTGTCACAAATTGGAATAAGGATATCACAAACCTGCGCCTGTACAGTTGTGAAAGAGATTAAAGAAAGTGCTAGTAAAAGTATTAATTTTTTCATTGAGGGGATATTAATGCAATTCGAGGAGTTTATTTTTTTTTTAGATTTTCGTAAATGGAATTGTTTTTACTGCCGTGTCGTCAATTATAAATCGTATTTCATACAATCCGTTTTCTAAAAAAGAAAAATCTGTTTTCAATATTTGAGCCCCTTCATTCTTAATGATTTCTTTTGTTAACACATCATTATTGCTTAGAGCTATAATATACTTTACGGTTTTGGCTTCAGTAAATTCAAAACTTAAAATTGCGCTAGAAACTACTTCAAAGGGCTCCATAGAAATTGTTGTTTCATAATCTGAAACAGTATTTTGTTGTCCATATATTAAAGAGACAAAAAGAAATGCGATTAAAATGGGGAACTTTTTCATATGCTTTAAATAATTTTTTTGCGAAAATTAAGAAAATTTTATGAAAATAGAAGGTTTAAAGTCTTAAAAATAAGAAGTTCGAGTTTTCAGTACCAAAATGCTATTGCGTATCTTTGCAGGCCTAAATGAAAAGTTATTTTAATAGATGGATTTAGAAAAACAATTAAAAGAGATAGAAGCTATGGGCAATGACCACATTGGTAGTTCCACAGAAACGCCCATGCGTCCTGATGCTTTTGAACTTAGCGATATTGAAAAAATTGCAAGCATTAAAAAAGATGTTCAAAATATTATGCAAACTTTAGGTCTCGATCTTAATGATGACAGCTTGAAAGGCACACCTACTCGAGTTGCAAAAATGTTTGTACAGGAAATTTTTGGTGGACTGCATCCAGACAGAAGACCAAAGGCTTCCACTTTTGAAAATAAATATAAATACCAGGAAATGCTGGTAGAAAAGAACATTACCCTCTACTCTACTTGCGAGCACCATTTGCTTCCCATTGTTGGAAAAGCACACATTGCCTACATTAGCAACGGATCTGTGGTTGGGCTTTCAAAAATGAACCGAATTGTTGATTATTACGCTAAACGCCCACAAGTTCAAGAACGCCTAACGATGCAAATAGTGAGGGAACTGCAACAAGTTTTAAATACTGAAGATGTTGCCTGCGTAATTGACGCCAAACACCTCTGCGTTAATTCCCGCGGCATTCGCGATATTGATAGTAGCACCGTGACCAGTGAGTTTGGCGGTGCTTTTAAAAATTCTGAAACACGTAGGGAGTTTTTGGATTACATAAAGCTGGATACTGAGTTTTAAAACAAATTCCAAATCTCAAGAACCAAATTCCATCTCTTAAAAATAATTATTAAACTTTGAATTCCCAATCTTGAAACAGCACGAGCTTTATATATACAATTCACTTTCAAAAAACAAAGAAAAATTCACACCAATCCACGAAGGTGCTGTGGGAATGTACGTCTGTGGCCCTACGGTTTACAGCAATGTGCATTTAGGCAATTGCCGAACCTTTCTTTCTTTTGATTTGGTTTTTCGCTATTTGAAACATTTGGGCTATAAAGTTCGCTATGTGCGTAATATTACAGACGCCGGCCATTTGGAAAACGACGGCGAAAGCGGAGACGATCCTATTTTGAAAAAAGCCAGAATCGAGCAATTGGAGCCGATGGAAGTGGTGCAAAAATATACGGTAGATTTTCACACCACAATGGCAAAATTCAATTCGCTGCCACCGAGTATTGAACCTACTGCAACGGGGCATATTATAGAACAAATTCATATTGTTGAAAAAATAATCAAGGAAGGTTTTGCCTATGAAAAAAATGGCTCTGTCTATTTTGATGTTCTGAAATTCAACGAAACCAATAATTATGGAAAACTGAGCGGAAGACAGCTGGAGGATATGATTGCAAACACTCGCGAACTTGCAGCACAGACCGATAAGAAAAATCCGCAGGATTTTGCGCTTTGGAAAAAAGCCGAGCCACAGCACATTATGCGCTGGCCATCCCCTTGGAGCGAAGGTTTCCCCGGTTGGCATCTGGAATGTACCGCTATGAGTACAAAATATTTGGGGAATAATTTTGACATTCACGGCGGTGGAATGGATTTAAAATTTCCACATCACGAATGCGAGATTGCACAAGCAGAAGCTTGTAACCATACCACGCCCGTAAACTATTGGATGCACGCAAATATGCTTACGCTGAACGGCAAAAAAATGTCTAAATCTACTGGAAATTATATTCTTCCTAATGAAATGTTTACTGGCGAAAACGATATTTTAAGCAAAGCTTTCTCCCCTACGGTTACAAAATTTTTCATGTATCAAGCGCATTACAGAAGTATGCTCGATTTCAGCAGTGAGGCCTTGGAAGCTTCGGAAAAAGGGTTTAACCGTTTGATGGATGCATATAGAATGTTGAACGAAATTTCTACTTCGGAAAAAAGTAGCCTTGACATTGAAAGCTGGCGAAAAGCTTGCTATGACGCAATGAATGACGATTTTAACAGCCCGATATTGATCGCGCATCTTTTTGAAGCAGTGAAATTTGTAAATTCCTTAAATGAAGAAAAAGAAACCATTTCCGTAAAAGATTTAGAACTTCTGAAACAGACCATGGATGATTTTCTTTTTGAAGTTTTGGGGTTGGAAGATAGTGTTTCAGAAAATTCACAAGATGGCGAAAAGCTTTCAGCAGCCGTTGAACTTCTTATTCAACTGAGAAATCAGGCTCGCGCCAATAAAGATTTTGCGATGAGCGATAAAATACGTGATGAACTTTCAGCAAAAGGGATTCAACTGAAAGACGGGAAAGACGGAACTACTTTTTCATTGAATTAACAACCTCCCCCAAGTCCGCCGTGGCGGAGAATGGTTTATGAAAAAAATTATTACATATCCGTTTATTTTATTAATAAAAGTATATCAAAATTTTATTTCGCCTTTATTGCCGTCGAGTTGTCGCTACACACCTACTTGTTCACATTATGCGGTGGAAGCTTTACAAACCCATGGTTTGCTGAAAGGCAGTTGGCTTGCCGCAAAACGAATAGCCAGTTGCAACCCTTGGGGTGGTTCGGGATACGATCCCGTTCCCCCGAGAGAGGATTCTTGAGATATTTTTTAATGAGTTATTAAGTTACTGAATGTTCTATCAACCAATTACTTACTAATACTATAACATATTTACACTTCAGATAATAACCCAGTAACCCATTAACTTAATAACTATCTTATTATCTTTACGCTGCTCAATAAAACCCATACTATGCACTATTTAAGTTTTACCTGGAACCCTTCTGAAGGGATTGATCTTGGCTTTTTTATGATTCGCTATTACAGCTTGATGTTTGTTGTAGCATTCACGCTGGGCTGGATACTCACTAAAAAGATTTATGAAAGTGAAGGCCAGCCACAGGAAAAACTGGACAGCCTTTTTATCTATATGGTTGTAGCTGTTTTACTTGGAGCACGTTTGGGACACGTCATTTTTTACCAACCTGAGCTCTTTGTGCAAGATCCGCTTTCTGTTTTTCTTCCTATAAGCACAGTTCCGGAATTTGAGTTTACTGGATTCCAAGGTTTGGCAAGTCACGGTGCTGCAATCGCAATTTTGATTGCAATGTATTTTTACACAAAAAACGTAGTTAAAAAACCCTTTTTATGGATTATGGACCGTATAGTAATTGCGGTAGCCGCTGGTGGTATTTTTGTTCGTATAGGGAATTTTATAAATTCTGAAATCATTGGAAAACCTTCCGGAGACTTTCCTTTGGGCGTTCGTTTTCTTCACGAAGGTATCAGAAAACAAGATGCGGTGCAGTCAACGGGAATTCAAAACCCGAGCAAGGCTTATGATGCAATTGTAAACAATCCACAGTTTTCAGAATTATTGAATTCGGTTCCTTTTAGGCATGCAGCACAGCTTTATGAAGCAGCTGGTTATGTGATTGTCTTTTTGGTTTGCTGGTATTTATACTGGAAGACCGAACGCAGAAAACAGATTGGTTATATTTTCGGAGTGTTTTTAATTCTTCTTTTTACGGTTCGTTTTTTAGCGGAATACGTAAAAGAAAGCCAAGGAGGATTTGAATCTGCACTGGGTTTACTTTCCACAGGACAATGGTTAAGCATTCCTTTCATTATTGCCGGAATCTACATTATGTGGAAAGCTTCAAAAAAACCGATTACTGAATAAAAACTTAATTGTGAATTCACGAATTTCTAATTAATTACTGTTATTGAATTCGTGTTCTTTAATATTTCTTTAAATGAAAAAAATATTTATTTCCGCGGCAATTGCGGCTTCAATTCTTTCTTTCTACAAATGCAAAGACACGTCAGGTTCAGATAACAAAAGCCTAACAAAGGAAATTACTTTTACCAAAGAAGGGGAACTTACTTTATTGAAAGCAACCAACGATTCAATAATTGCAACCCTCGACATTGAAATAGCCGATGATGAATATTCAACCCAAACAGGCTTGATGTACCGTCATTCTATGGCTGAAAACCAAGCGATGCTTTTTGTTTTCAACGATTCGCGACAGCGCTCTTTTTATATGAAGAACACCGAAATTCCGCTCGATATTATTTATATAAATTCCGATAAGGAAATAGTGAGTTTCCAAAAAAACGCAAAGTCTTTTGATGAAACCTCTCTTCCTTCCGAGGCAGTCTCGCAATATGTATTGGAAATAAATGCAGGGCTATCTGATAAATGGAAACTTGAAAAAGGTGATAAAATTCAGTTCACTAAAAATTAATTACAGTTTCAGTTGTTAGTCTCTTACAATAGAATCTTTTCAAAAACAAAAAGCCCTTTCCAAACGGAAAGGGCTTTTTTAATTCTATGAAGAAATAACCTATGCTTCTAGTGCAGCTTCCTCTTCCTCTTTTTTATCAATCAAGTCCTCAACTTTTTTGCGTTTTACGGTATCGTACATAATTGGAGTTGCAATAAACAACGATGAATATGTACCCACCACAATACCTACAATAATTGCGAACAACAATCCACGAATGGATTCTGCACCAAGAAAGAACATACACAACAACACGATAAGTGTGGTAAATGATGTATTTAAGGTTCTACTAAGGGTGCTGCTCAATGCCGTATCTATAATTCTGTTCATTTTCCAGCTTGCATGTTCGCCAAAGTATTCACGAATACGGTCAAACACAATCACCGTATCGTTAAGCGAGTAACCAATTACCGTAAGGATTGCCGCTATAAACGCTTGATCAATCTCCATGCTGAAAGGCATAAACTTGTATGTTAGTGAAAATACTCCCAACACAATAAGCACGTCGTGGAATACGGCCGCAACCGCACCCAAACTGAACTGCCATCTTCTAAAGCGTAAAAGAATATAAAGGAAAACCACAACCAACGAACCGAATACGGCCCAGAAAGAGTCTTTCTTAATATCATCCGCTATAGTAGGGCTCACTTTATAATACTCCATCCTACCAATGGTTTTTCCTTCGCGATCGCCCACAAAGTCTTCGTAGGTCATATCTGCCGGCATATCTTTTTTTACGGTTGCAAAAATCATTTGCTCAATCTCTTCATCAACCTCAGTTCCGGTTTCATCAACCTTATATTTGGTTGTAATCTTCAATTGGTTGTCGCCACCATAGGTTTTTGCTTCTGCACTTCCAAAGGTTTCAATCAAGTTATTTTGAATTTCTTGTGAATTTACATCTTTATCAAAACGAACTGTATAGGTACGTCCACCCACAAAGTCAACACCTTGGTTAAGACCGATACTGAATAATGAACCAAGACTTATCACGATCATAATTGCCGAAAACACATAAGCCATTTTACGTTTTTTCAAGAAAGCCACGTGTACATTCGTGAAAAGATTTTTTGTAATTGAAGTAGAACAAGGCAACGGCTTACCGTTTTTGGTATAACTGTCAATGAACAATCTTGTGATGAAAATAGCCGTAAACAACGAAGTAGCAATACCTATTAATAAAGTAGTTGCAAAACCTTGTATTGGTCCGGTTCCAAATACCAAAAGAATCAAACCAGTAAGACCCGTAGTGATGTTGGCATCAAGAATAGAAGACAATGCATTGTTGAAACCATCCTTTATGGCATCTTTCTGCGCCTTTCCTTTTGCAAGCTCTTCTTTAATCCTTTCAAAGATAAGTACGTTCGCATCGACGGACATACCCACAGTCAATACAATACCGGCAATACCAGGCAATGTAAGTACGGCACCAAGGCCCGCTAATATTCCGAAGATGAACAGAATGTTTACTATCAAAGCAACGTCAGCAAAAATTCCGGCTTTACCATAATAACCAATCATCCATAAAAGCACAATTATAAGTGCAATAGCGAAAGACATTACTCCACTATCAATTGCTTCGTGACCCAATGTTGGCCCAACAACTTCCCCTTGAATAATCTCTGCAGATGCTGGTAATTTACCCGCACGCAATACGTTTGCTAAATCCTGCCCTTGTGGCACTGTAAAGTTTCCAGAAATTTGGCTACGGCCTCCTGCAATTGGACCCGAAGTTACACCTGGAGCAGAGTAAACAATATCATCAAGAACAATAGCAATCTGGCTCTGGTTTTGGTATGCAGTACCAGTCATTTGTTCCCAAACCTTGGCGCCTTGCCCATTCATTTGCATAGAAACTACCACACGACTTAAATTGTCATATTCCTGTCTTGCATCAACAACAACGCTACCTCCAAGCGGTGGAACATTATCTCTATTTCCTCTTAATGCATATAACGCAGTTACATCTTCACCATTTAATTGTGGATCTGACTCTGGTAAGCCCCAAACAAATTTTGCAAAACGCAATTCAGTAGGCAACAAGGATTTTACTTGCGGATTACGCAAATAACCATTTATAGCCGAAGTGTCTTTTAATCTGAAAGTAGCGATGACAGGACTTCCTTGGCTACCCAATGAAACCATTTTTGAAAGTATAGGATTTGCTTTGTTATCATCTACAAGTGAATCTTTCACATCCTGTCCACCCAAAAGTTTACTTACGTCGTCCTCTTCGGTTTTAGTTGAATCAACAACAGCCTGTGTAGTATCAGCAGTTTTTGTTGTTTCAGTTTCAGGTGATGTTTTTGCCATTGCAATTTCACCAGCTTTAGCGTCAGCAGCTTGCAGGAAGCCTGCCATTTCCTCAAATTTATATACATCCCAGAATTCAAGTTGAGCTGTACTTTGAAGCAGTTTCTTTACCCTGTCAACATCTTTCGCCCCAGGAAGTTCAACAAGTATTCTTGCAGATTTCCCCAAACGTTGAATGTTTGGCTGGGTAACCCCAAATTTATCAATACGCTTACGCAATACTTCAAATGCAGAAACGATAGACTCATCAATTTTCTTTTCGATAATTGGTTTTACCTGAGCGTTGGTCATTCCAACATCTATTACATCTTCTAAATTTTTATTGAAGAAAATATCTGGTGAAGCAAGTTCATTCTCACCCGGAAGTGCTTCAAAAGCCTTAAAGAAAGACTCTAAATATGTCTCCTGGCTATCTTTTTGAAGAACCTTGGCATTTTCCAAAGCCTGATTAAATGCCGGATCTTTAGTATTGTTTGCCAATCCTTTCAAGATGTCCTTTACAGAAACCTCAAGAATAACGTTGATCCCACCTTTAAGGTCAAGACCTTTGTTCAATTCCTTCTCTTTGGCAGTTTTGTAATCTATTCCCAAGAAAACTGATTCGGTGCTTAAAGAGTCAAGGTAACGGGCTTCTGCGTTATCCCGTTCGCGTGGTTCACTTTCAGAAAATTTGCTATTTGCAAACTCCTTAGCGCTATCTTCCACTTTGTTAGCTACATAAGTGAATGAGAGCTGATAAATACTTACCAATCCAAATAGGATGGCAAATACGGTAACTAGTCCTTTGTTTTGCATGTGTATATTTTTTTGGTCAGATTTTTTTAAACCGCGCAAATATATGATTTGCTGTTATATCTGACAATTATCGTGGTTATTTAAAATTTATTTTTAATGACTTCAGGAATGTGAAATACAGAAGTCCTTATTTTATGAAGAATTTCTTTAAGACAATGGCCCAGCCCGTACCTCTGGTATTTTATGTGAAGTAGTATCTATTAATAGCGAAGCATTGCGGTAGTTTTTATAGGCAACACTTTCAAAATTTTGCTTTAAACCAAAATTAGCATCTTCTGTGGCAAGAGAAACAATCTGGTTTAAATATTGGTCTTTTACAGACTTTAATTCCGCAGGCAGACCATGGAGACCCAAGTCTGAACCATAATTGTTTTGGATTTTAACTACATCCAGTTTGTATGTATTGGAATCACTACTGAAAGGAATTTTTGAAGAACCATCTTTTTTATTAAAAGCCGTATCCTCAAGCTGAAGTTTGGTCTGTTTATAAAACAAATTCTTTATTACGGCTACATCAATGGTGCTGAAGTAAGTAACTTTAAGTTTACCGTTTTGCAGTTCAGATACTTGAACATTGGCTACACCAATAGTTTTTAATTGGCTTGTTATCTCTGAAACGGCCTGTTGTGCCTCATCTGTACTTACGGAATTGGCATCAAACTGAACAACAATTTCCTGATTGGGAAGCGTTGATTGCTCCAAGCCTATTCCAAAAAAAGCAAGGGCAATTATCAATACAGGAATGTACGATTTCAAGTTCACGTGCCAAATATAAAAAAATAAAGACTGTATTGCTACAGTCTTTAAACAATATAAAATAAACAAAAAAACTAGAACTCTAATTCAAAATAAAGACTGCTCTCAGGATTTAACTCTGTTACGTCTTCTCCCTTCAACACCTCGCCACTTTGGTTCATCAATTTTAAATTGATTTTCCAATAACCAGTCATTGTCAATGACAGTTTGCCATTATACATTTTTGTTGAGGAATTATATGTCATATCTACATTATTTGGCGAACTATGGTTGCCCATTCCCGGCATTCTTGGATCTACTGTTATCTTGTAGTTTTCAACCATTGGAAAGCTCATCATATTTTCCATTTTGTATAAAACAGCTTGCAAATCGTTAATTGCAACTTTTGGGTCTTTTGGGTTTACATAAGCCAAAATATAGCGTGTATCATCGCTACCCATAAAAACTTGTGTTTTTTTCATACCATCAGCTGGTTGTACTACAGTAACCATAACAGCTTCTTCTACCGCTTGACCCTTAAGGTTATAATTAAGCATTAATTCCCAATATTCAGTACTATTGCTCGCCATTTGGAAGACGATATACCCTTTATAAACGGTACTTTCTTCAGAATTGCTTAACATAGAATGTGGTGCGGAATGCTCCATGGTTTCCATGTGCATCATCGGCGTCCAAGAAGGAGCGGCATTGGTAACGTATTCGTTGCTGGCCAAATCCTTTATTCTGAAAGAAATTTCATTATAACCTACTTCAAGGGATTGTTTTTCAGAATAAATCTGAACAGTATGGTCTGCAGCAGGAATTTCATAAATCATAGTTAATCCTTCAACCGGATTAACTTCTACTGGCGTGTTCTCATCATCATCGGAACAACTTACGAATGAGATTGAAAGAATAAGAATTGCGAAAATATATTTTAGTGTTTTCATAATATTTGTTTTGTAAATAATTAATTTATTGAATAAGAAATGGTTAAATAAAAGTTTCTGCCCATCCGTGGAATGTTGTTCCAATCGGTATAGGACGAATAATAAGTGTCAAGAATGTTTTCAATCCCGGTTTTTACAAAGAGATCATTGTCCTTTATGAAGAAACGTTTCCCAAAGCTTGCCGAAAGCGTGGCATAAGCAGCGGTCTTCGTCTCACCATAGGAAGGGTTGTAATTTACCTGCTCCCCGGCGCCATTAACTGAAAGCGAAGCTGAATATTGGTTTTTATAGAAATCGAGCGCGCTTCTGTATGAAAGCGGACTAATCAATGGCAAATTTTCGCCATCATTGTCAATACCGCGATGATACGAAACACTGCCAGATAATTTAAATGCATTTGAAATATTATACTTTCCCGATAGCGAAGCATTAAAAAGCTGCGCATAATCAAGATTAGTATAAATTTTAACACCATCGGCACCAATGGTCATTGTGCTAAGCGAAGGATCCACAACTCCAATTATATAATTGAAAATATGGAAATAATTTGCTCCTGCGGTAATCTCAAAAGTTGGTTTTTTATAAGTTACTGAAAGATTGGCGTCTGCGGATCTTTCTGTGTTAAGCTCTGGGTCGCCAATATAATCGTGGTTATCAAAACTATTAAAAAGATAAAAACCATATCCTTCCGAAACAGAGGGTGCACGCTCACCATAAGAAATACCACCGTTTAAGTGAAAGCCATTCAGCATTTTGTGATACTTTGTTGAAAAGCTTTTCAAAAAACGGGTATTTGTCTTTTCCATTTCAGGATAGAAGATTTTTAAACTGTTTAGCCCAAAATCATCTGCCACAGTATTGGAGTGGTATGCCAAACGAGTTGAAAGTTTTAACGAAGCTTTTTCAAGCGGAATGTGATCTTCGCCATAAAAACCAACATCTTTGGTGTGTACATCTGGCCACGTTAACATAAACATCAACGGCTCGTTGCTGTCCACTGGATACATCGTCATTTCGGCATAAGATCTATTATAATACCCATCCAATTTGAAAAAGAAATGATTCTTTTCTTTATTGAAATTCGCTTGGGTATAAAATCCAGCTGTCTCACTCCAGCCAGGCATATCCATATGTATTGGCACATCAGGACGCTTGGTATCATCCATAGTATGCTTAATGTCATTATAATACAGTTTAGATTCCCAATTGGTTAAACTCCCAAACAACGTATCCTGATTAAAACTCACCGAACCGATAACCGCCCGCGCCAAGGAAACGTCCATTGTCAAGGCAGGATAACCCACATCATTTGCTTCATCATATATTAAGGTAGCGGAAACGGATTTGTCCTCAGCTAATTTATAGCCCGAATTGATGGAGAAGTTATATTTTTCAAATTGCGAAAAGAGCACCTCTTTATCTCCTCCAGCATAGTAATTATCAGCCTTACGATAGATTGCATCGGTATTCAGATAGAATTTCTCTTCTGAATAATTCAGTTCACCACCAAAAACCCGCATCTTGTTATTGGTTTCATACGCACTTTCCAAAGAGCCAGTCCAGCCAGTTGGCTTAAAATTACTTTTGTCCAACTTCAGGTTAATACCACCACCAATGGTGTTTCCAAACATAGCCCCCTGTTGGCCTGAACCAATCTCCGCTTCCGAAAGATTAGATACGTCAACATAGGAGGTTATCGGATCCATTTTGTCGGTACACGCACCAAAGATTTGCATTCCGTCAATCGTTACGGCCAAACGTTCCGAAGCCATATCGTTCATTGTTGGTTCCCAAGCGTAGGCTCCACGCTTCACCATATTTACACTGAGTGAAGACTCCAAAAACTCATCCAATGTGGACAGTGGCTTGCGCTGTTTTTGATGATCCAATTGTTTGCCTGCCGAAATTACGATTACCTCGTTTAGTTGAATCAATTTTAAGCTGTCACCGGGTATTTCTTGAGCGTACAAATGCGAAGTTAAAATACCACAAAGCATTGCACCCAAAAAACAACCCATACGTATTTCCGACAAAGGAAATACACTTATAGATAATTTCATTTTAAGATAGTTTTGAAAATTTAAAAGAATGGCACTCTGAAATATTCCGTGGAAATTTCAAAAAGAACCGTTGTTATAAATTATCCCAACTGCGGTGGATGAAGAATTTTTGAAGTAAAAAGGGAAGAATTCAAATTTGTCATATACCCTGTATGCTCCCTAGAAGAAATTTCAATTTCCGAAGCGAATGTATATTCTTTAATATCTTCTGAAATGATAAACTGCGGAATTTCAGTTTTTGAAGTTTTGCTGCTAAACGGGTTTTCATCTTCGGCTCCAGCTTCTTTTGCCAATTCCTTTGTTAAATGGCATTTTCCGTTACACTGCATTTCTGGCTTGTCCTTGTTTTCGCAAAGTACATTTACTATATAATCATAATTTACCACATAATCTACCACGGGCCACATAGGCTTTGTGAGCATTATTAAGGAAGCAATTATGAGAATTAGATTTTTCACAGCGCAAATATACGATCTATAAAGGTTTTCAGAAAATGACTTTTATCACATTTTTAAATCTATTTAAGATAAAACAATATGGTTTAATAAAAATCAATCGCAAAATAAAATATAGTTTCAAAATTTGTCAACTTTTCACTGTTGATAAATTTTTATACATCTGTATATAAGCATATTAACAATCAATTCTTGACAACTTTAAATTTTAGGATTAGAAAGGGATTGCTATTTTACTATATTTACGTACTTTAAAATTCCAATTAAAACAACCAAAAACAATTTCAGAACATGCAAGTAAAAACCGCCATCCCCGCCCCACAAACTTATACACAGGATGAAGCCTTTGAAGCTTCAGTTGAATATTTTAAAGGAGACGATCTTGCAGCTCGCGTTTGGGTAAATAAATACGCCCTGAAAGATTCCGAAGGCAACATTTATGAAAAAACGCCGAACGACATGCACCGTAGAATTGCAAAAGAAATTGCACGGGTAGAACAGCGTTATGCAAACCCAATGACGGAGGAAGAAGTTTTTGATGTCATCAAAGATTTTAAATACATCGTTCCACAGGGTAGCCCAATGGCTGGTATTGGCAATCCATATCAAATTGCTTCGCTTTCCAATTGCTTCGTCATTGGCAATGATGGTGATTCCGATTCTTATGGCGGCATTATGAAAATAGACCAAGAACAGGTTCAATTAATGAAACGTCGCGGCGGCGTGGGCCACGATCTTTCGCACATTAGACCAAAAGGTTCACCGGTGAAGAATTCGGCTTTAACCTCAACGGGAATTGTTCCATTTATGGAGCGCTATTCAAACTCTACTCGTGAAGTTGCCCAGGACGGTCGCCGCGGGGCATTGATGCTTTCCGTATCTATAAACCACCCAGATTCCGAAGATTTTATTGATGCAAAAATGGAGCAGGGAAAAGTTACTGGTGCCAATGTTTCGGTGCGTATGGACGATGCGTTTATGCAAGCTGTTAAAGACGGGAAAAACTATACGCAGAAATACCCTATTTTCAGTGAAAATCCAAAAAACACCAAAGAAATTGAAGCTGGAAAACTTTGGAAAAAAATAGTCCACAACGCATGGAAGTCTGCCGAGCCGGGAATTCTTTTTTGGGATACTATTATTAAGGAATCCGTTCCTGATTGTTATGCAGATTTGGGCTACAAAACAGTTTCTACAAACCCTTGCGGCGAAATTCCACTTTGCCCCTATGATTCTTGTCGCTTGTTAGCTATCAATCTATTTTCTTATGTTGAAGAACCCTTTACAAAAAAGGCTTCTTTCAATTTTGAGCTTTTCAAAAAACACATCGGTATCGCCCAGCGAATTATGGACGATATTATCGATTTGGAACTTGAGAAAGTGGATGGCATTCTAGCCAAAATAAACGCCGATCCACAAGCTGAAGAAATAAAAGCGGTGGAAAAAAACCTCTGGTTAAACATCCAAAGAAAAGCCGAAGAAGGTCGAAGAACCGGAATTGGCATTACCGCAGAAGGCGATATGCTTGCTGCTTTGGGCATTAAGTACGGAAGCAAGGAAGGAATTGATTTTTCAGTAGAAATCCACAAAACGGTTGCTCTGGAAGCCTATCGCGCTTCAGTTTATGCTGCAAAAGAAAGAGGTCCCTTCAAAATATTTGATAGCGAAAGAGAAAAAAACAATCCGTTTATTCTTCGCCTAAAAGATGCAGACGAAAAGCTGTATTACGATATGCTTGAATTCGGCAGAAGAAATATTGCGTTGCTAACCATCGCACCAACCGGAACTACAAGTTTGATGACGCAGACCACTTCTGGTATCGAACCCGTTTTTCTTCCTGTTTACAAAAGAAGAAGAAAAGTAAACCCAAATGACAAAAACGTACGTGTAGATTTTGTAGATGAAGTTGGTGATAGCTGGGAAGAATACGTAGTTTTTCACCATCGTTTTAAGCAGTGGATGGAAGTAAACGGTTTTGACACCAATAAAAACTACAGCCAGGAAGAACTAAACAAAATCGTAAAAAAGTCGCCTTATTTTAAAGCTACTTCCAATGATGTGGACTGGATGAGCAAAGTACGTATGCAAGGCGCAGTTCAAAAATGGGTAGATCATTCCATTTCAGTGACCATCAATTTGCCGGAAGACGCCACTGAAGAATTGGTAGGCAAGCTTTATTTGGAAGCATGGCAAGCTGGCTGCAAGGGGGTTACCGTTTATCGCGACGGTTCACGTTCTGGAGTTTTGATTTCCAACGAAGAAAAAGAAGAAGAAAACGAAACCCTTACCGCTTTTCCAACCAAGCGCCCGGAAGTATTGGAGGCAGATGTAGTTCGTTTCCAAAATAGCAAGGACAAATGGATTGCTTTTATCGGTTTGATTGATGGAAAACCGTATGAAATTTTTACCGGTTTTGCAGATGATGAAGATGGAATTTTAATTCCGCGTTGGGTAAATGACGGGTTGATTATAAAAAACAGAAATGAGGACGGAACATCGCGTTATGATTTTCAGTATAAAAACAAAAGAGGCTATAAAACCACTATTGAAGGGCTTTCGCATAAATTCAATCCAGAGTTCTGGAACTATGCCAAATTAATTTCCAGTACGCTGCGCCACGGAATGCCAATTGAAAAAGCTGTGGAATTAATCAATAGTTTACAACTTGACAGCGAAAGCATAAACACTTGGAAAAACGGCGTTGCCCGTGCTCTAAAACGCTACGTTGCGGATGGAACTGAAGCAAGAAAGCAGAAATGTGAAAACTGTAATAGCACTTCGCTTATCTATCAAGAAGGTTGTTTGACTTGCAAGGATTGTGGTTCTTCGAAATGTGGGTAGTTCTCGACTGCGCTCGAACTGACAAAAAGTTTTAATTAAATAAAAAGCCGGCTATAGCCGGCTTTTTCAATTCTATAAATATTTTACTTAAACTACAATTCAAGCAAATCGTTAACACTGCGAACACCTTCAGCGCTTTCTTTCATATTTGCTTTTTCGGCATCGTTCAATTCAAGCTCTACGATTTTTTCGATACCGTTTCTGCCCAAAATAACTGGAGCACCTATACAAATATCTTTCATTCCGTATTCGCCATCAAGCATTACAGAGCAAGGAAACATTTTCTTTTGATCGCAAGCAATTGCCTGTACCAAAGCTGAAACTGCTGCGCCCGGTGCGTACCAAGCTGAAGTTCCCAATAATTTTGTAAGTGTTGCTCCACCAACTTTGGTGTCTTCCATAACTTGATTCAATCTTTCTTCGGAAATAAATTTGCTTACAGGAACACTATTTCTTGAAGCCAAACGCGTTAAAGGCACCATGCCAGTATCGCTGTGACCGCCGATTACCATTCCGTCCACATCGCTGATTGGAGCACCTAAAGCCTCAGCTAAACGATATTTGAAACGTGCGCTATCCAAAGCACCTCCCATCCCTATAATTTTATTTTTATCCAAACCAGATGTTTTATGAACCAAATAGGCCATAGTATCCATCGGGTTACTCACTACGATTATAATAGTTTTAGGTGAATTTTTAACAAGGTTTGAAGAAACATCTTTTACAATTCCTGCATTGATTCCGATAAGCTCCTCACGGGTCATTCCCGGTTTACGTGGAATTCCACTGGTGATTACGCAAATATCACTACCAGCAGTTTTTGAATAATCATTGGTTACTCCCGTAATTTTAGTATCGAAACCGTTTAAAGAAGCGGTCTGCATTAGATCCATCGCCTTGCCTTCGGCAAAACCTTCTTTAATGTCCAACAAAACTACTTCGCTTGCAAAATTCTTAATGGCAATGTACTCTGCGCAACTTGCGCCAACAGCACCTGCTCCTACAACTGTTACTTTCATATTTTTTAGTTAATTGTTATTTGTTAATGGTTAACAGGAAATTCATCTGAAATTTCAAATTTCCAAACCGTGCTTTTAATTTGATACAAAAGTACCAATCTCTACTTAAAATAATGATAATAAAGGGTTAAAAACTAAAAAGCCCATTTCAGAATTTTTCAGAAATGGGCTTTTCAAAATAATCTACATTAGTTATGCGTCAATATTTGCATAAACCGCATTCTTCTCAATAAATTCACGGCGTGGCGGAACTTCATCCCCCATTAGCATTGAGAAAATTCTATCTGCTTCAGTTCCATTTTCTATGGTTACTTGGCGAAGTGTACGGAATTCAGGATTCATTGTGGTATCCCAAAGTTGTTCAGCGTTCATTTCCCCCAAACCTTTATATCGTTGAATTCCTGCGCTACCGCCAAATTCCTCATTCAATCTATCGCGTTCTTTATCGCTCCACGCGTATTCTTTTTTAGCGCCTTTTTTTACCAAATACAATGGCGGAGTAGCAATATAAACACAACCAGCTTCAACCAATTCGCGCATATAGCGGAAAAAGAAAGTAAGAATCAATGTTGCAATGTGGCTACCATCCACATCCGCATCACACATAATTACTACTTTGTGGTAGCGTAGTTTTGTAAGGTTCAAGGCTTTGCTGTCCTCTTCAGTACCGATGGTTACACCTAGAGCGGTATAAATATTTCGAATTTCTTCGTTTTCAAAAACCTTATGGTGCATTGCCTTTTCAACATTCAGGATTTTACCTCTTAAAGGAAGAATTGCCTGAAAATTACGGTCACGACCCTGTTTTGCCGTTCCACCTGCGGAATCTCCCTCAACGAGGAATACTTCACATTTTTCTGGGTCTTGTTCTGAACAATCTGAAAGTTTTCCTGGTAAACCGCCGCCGCTCATTACGGTTTTACGCTGCACCATTTCACGAGCTTTTCGGGCTGCGTGACGTGCTTGTGCGGCAAGAATTACTTTTTGGACTATTATTTTTGCGTCATTTGGGTGTTCTTCCAAATAATTTTCAAGCATTTCAGAAACAGCTTGACTCACAGCAGCCGTAACTTCGCGGTTACCCAACTTCGTTTTTGTTTGTCCCTCAAATTGCGGCTCTGCAACTTTTACCGAAATAATTGCCGTCAATCCTTCACGAAAATCGTCGCCAGAAATTTCAAACTTCAATTTATCAAGCATTCCGGAAGCATCGGCATATTTTTTTAAAGTACGCGTCAATCCTGCACGGAAACCAGCAAGATGTGTTCCCCCTTCGTGTGTGTTAATATTGTTTACGTAGGAATGTAGGTTTTCATTGAAAGAGGTGTTGTAAACCATTGCAACCTCAACCGGAATGTCATTCTTTTCGCCTTCCATTGAAATCACATCGGCGATAATGGGTTCACGGTTTCCGTCCAAAAAGCGGATAAATTCCTTTAAACCTTCTTCACTGTGGAATTTTTCGGTAACAGGTTCACCATTTTCATCCTTTTCCCTTTTATCTGTGAAGTAGATTGTAATACCTTTATTCAAAAAAGAAAGTTCACGCATTCTGCTTGCAAGCGTGTCATAGTTGTATTCCAACGTTTGCTGAAATATTTGGGGATCTGGTTTAAACGTAACAATGGTTCCTCTATAATCCGTTTCTCCAATAGACTTTACAGGATATAAAGCTTTACCACGTTCATACTCTTGTTGCCATACCTTACCATCACGATGAACCGTTGCAGTTAGGTGCTCAGAAAGTGCATTAACTACCGAAACCCCAACACCGTGCAAACCACCGGAAACTTTATAGGAATCTTTGTCAAATTTTCCACCTGCCCCTATTTTGGTCATTACAACCTGAAGCGCGGAAACACCTTCTTTTTTATGAAGATCCACAGGGATTCCACGTCCGTTATCCTTAACAGATACTGAGTTGTCCTCGTTTATCCAAACTTCAATCGTGTCGCAATAGCCGCCCATCGCCTCATCAATGGAGTTATCCACCACCTCATAAACCAAATGGTGCAACCCGCGTGGGCCAACATCACCAATGTACATAGAGGGGCGCATGCGCACGTGCTCCATTCCTTCCAACGCTTGAATCTGGTCGGCGCCATAGCTGCCTTTTTTCTGTTCTTCGCTCATATATTAATTTGAATGATTTTCAGTTTTTTTCGTAACGAACAAATATAACCAAATACCCAATAAAATTAAGGGTTTCCGTAATTTATAAGCAGTAAGTTATTAACAAATCTCTGTGGAAAAACACTGTATTTGGAGCTTATAGAAATTGGTTTTGATTTTAGTATAATACTTGCGTACTATTTTAGACAAAATCAGCGTTTTATAACTGATCTTTTATTGAATCTTAAGTTGCTTTTAAACTTTTTGCTCAAATATTAGTCCTATTGTAACAATTTGTAATGCCTATTAAAAATCCTAATATCTATGAAAAAATTACTTTTAATATTTTTTATTGCTTTTTTGCCTTTCACTTTTCAAACCTTGCAGGCACAGAGTTTTCCAAACATGGACGCATCCCCAATGGATCTTGCTATGGCAAGACCTGACAAAACAAGCCCTCCTTTGGCAAGAGTTATTTACAGTCGCCCTCAAAAGAAAGGTCGTGATATTTTTGGAGATGTAGTGCCTTATGGAGAAGTTTGGCGCACTGGCGCAAACGAAGCTACCGAACTGGATATCTATACTTCCTTAAAGTTCGGGAATACAATCTTAAAACCTGGAAGTTATACACTTTACACAATTCCTGACCAACAAAATTGGACCATCATTATCAATAGCGATACCAATGTTTGGGGTGCGTATAGCTATAAAAAAGAAAAAGATGTGGCACGAATTACAGTTGAATGCAAAGAAGCTGCAGCTCCCATTGAATCCCTTTCAATGATTTTTAAAACAGATAGTAAAGGAACAATTTTGATGATTGGCTGGGATGACCATTATGTGGAAATTCCTTTCAAAAAAGTTTAAAGATTTTTTGAAAGGAATTTCAATTTAAAAAAACAAATCCCAAATTCACAAAAAAAGTTTGGAATTTGGGATTTGTTTTTTTTGGTTTAATTTTTAAGGAATATTCAGATATTTATGTGTTTGCAATGAAACTTTCCATTGCGGGTTTTGCATTACATAATCCACAATTAACGGGCTCATCTTTTCACGTTTACTCCATTCAGGCTGTAAATAAAGGATGCAATCCTTACCCACTTTGGCGGCTTGTTCTTCAGCGAAACGAAAATCATCATTGTTGAATACAATTACTTTCAATTCATTTGCAGCTTTATAAACTTCTTCTTTGGGAAGTTTCATTTTTTTGGGTGAAAGACAAATCCAATCCCAAATTCCCGTGAGTTTGTAGGCTCCAGAAGTTTCAATATGGGTTTGCATTCCCTGCACTTTCAACATTTTAGTAAGAGGCCCCATATCCCAAGTAAGCGGTTCGCCACCTGTAATCACAATGGTTTTTGAATATTTTGCAGCGTTTTCAACAATTGCTTCAATAGCAGTTGGTGGATGCAGTTCCGCATTCCAGCTTTCCTTCACATCACACCAATGGCAGCCCACATCGCAACCGCCAACCCTAATAAAATATGCGGCCGTTCCTTTGTGAAACCCTTCTCCTTGAATGGTGTAAAACTCTTCCATCAATGGCAGCATCACTCCTTTATCCACTAATTGCTGTACTTCTTTTTTCATCGGTGCAAAAATACTTTAATTGTCTATCAAAATCCTAAATACCAAGCTCCAAATTCCAAATAAGTTTTATTTAAAAGTTTTTGAAATGTTTATATTTAGTAATGATTTTAAATTTTGAACATTGACCTTTGAATTTTATTTAGTCCCGATAGTTATCAGGATGGAATTTAATGCTTGAAATTTATATTTCATTACATTTGAACAAAATTTAGTGCCATGGCAGACAAACAGGCTTTTTTTGATTACATCAACAACGGGTATACAACCAAGGGAGATTTTATAAATCTTGGAGCGGCTATGCTTGATGGCGAAACCGTAAAAGATGCCTACGTTAAAATCCCTTTAAAAACATTAAACCGTCACGGATTGATTGCTGGAGCGACTGGTACTGGAAAAACCAAAACGCTTCAAATTATTGCCGAAAACCTTTCAGAAAAAGGAATTCCGGTTCTTCTGATGGATATTAAAGGAGATCTCAGCGGAATTGCAGAGCCCGGAACAAACAATGCAAAAATTGAAGAACGCCACTCAGCCATAGGTTTTCCGTATGAAGCTAAAAAGTTTCCAACAGAAATACTTTCACTTTCAGATCAATCGGGCGTTCGTCTTCGTGCTACCGTAAGTGAGTTTGGCCCTGTTTTACTTTCGCGCATTTTAGACTTGAGCGACGTTCAGGCTGGTATTGTTTCGGTAATTTTTAAATATTGCGACGACAACAAAATGCCCTTGCTAGATCTAAAGGATTTCAAAAAAATACTACAGTACGCCACTGATGAAGGCAAAGAGGAATTTGCAGATGAATATGGACGTATTTCTACTTCTTCAACTGGGGCAATACTTAGGAAGGTTGTGGAACTGGAACAGCAGGGCGCTGATTTGTTTTTCGGTGAAAAATCGTTTGAAACCAATGATTTAACACGGATTGATGAAAACGGAATGGGTTACATAAACATTATTCGTTTGACGGATATTCAGGATCGCCCGAAGCTTTTTTCAACTTTTATGCTAAGCCTTTTGGCTGAAATTTATGCCACTTTTCCCGAACAGGGAGATAGTGGCAGACCTGAATTGGTAATTTTTATTGACGAGGCACATTTAATTTTCAACGAAGCCAGCAGCGCCTTGCTAAACCAAATAGAAAGCATTGTAAAACTGATACGTTCCAAAGGTGTGGGGCTTTATTTCTGCACCCAAAACCCAACCGATGTGCCAGACGCAGTTTTGAGCCAATTGGGTTTGAAAATTCAACATGCACTTCGTGCGTTTACCGCAAAAGACCGTAAGGCAATCAAATTGACGGCCGAAAATTATCCACTTTCAGATTATTATAAAACTGACGAAGTTTTAACGGCATTGGGAATTGGAGAGGCATTGGTAAGTGCACTGAACGAAAAAGGAATTCCAACACCATTGGCACGTACCATGCTTCGTGCACCCATGAGCCGAATGGACGTATTGACCGACGGTGAATTGAAGGATTTGTTGAAAACCTCTAAATTGATTCCGAAATACAACGAAGTTATTGATCGCGAAAGTGCTTATGAAATGTTGACGGAAAAAATTGAAATCGCCAATAAGGAAGAAGCAAAGGAAAAAGCGCAAAAAGAAAAAGAGGCGGCGAGAAAAACCACTTCAAGTAGAAGCTCCTCCAGCAGAAGAAGTAGTTCAAATCCGTGGTTAAAAACACTTTCCAGCCCTACTGTAATCCGCAGTGTATTGGGTATTTTAGGGAAAATGATGAAGTAATACAGTAATAAAAAATAAATCCAAATAACTAAAAATCATAAATGAAAAAGACACTTTTAATAATAGGAATAGTTTCACTTGCTTTTATTCAATGCGGAAAGGACAGCGATCCTTTTTTAATTAAAAACGGTTCAATCGGTAATTTAACCAATCAAATAAAAGTTAAGCAAATAGATTCCATTTTTGCGACAGATTCCATTGTAAAAATAAATTCATCTCCCAACGCCTTGGAGACACAGGGAGAAGTTGAAATTTATGAAAAAGGTGGAAAACAACTTCTTTTGCTTTCGCCAAATAATGAAAACGATCCAAATTCAACTATAACAAACATACAGGTTTTCGATTCACGTTATAAAACCGAAAAAGGTTTAACAACGGCAAGTACTTTTAAAGACGTAAAAGCAAATTATACCATTGACAATATTGAAACGACCATTAACGCGGTTGTTGTTTTTCTTAAGGAAACCGATGTTTATTTGACCATTGACAAGAAAAGCCTACCCGAGGAACTTCGATACGATATGGACATTGAGATTGAAGCAGGCCAGATTCCTGATGATGCACCCATTAAATATTTTATGATAGGTTGGGAACCTTCAGAAAAATAAATTTGAGCCTGCAAAGGTTTTGTTAACATTCATTAAATAATGAATTCTTTCCTTTAATTTTAATCCAATTAACCATCCAAAATAATTGTATTATGATTAAGATTTTAGGTTTTATTTTAACTTTTGCTGGAGGTATTGCACTCGTAATGGGTGTGCTTGGTGCATTTGGCAGTATGAATGTTGGCATGAGCCCTTGGGCACTTATTATTTTAGGTATTGTGTTCTTTTTTGCGGGTATAGGCCTTCTTAAAAACAGAAAAGATACAGATCAAAAATAATTTATGAATTTTAAAACCCTTTGTTTTTCAAGGGGTTTTATGCTTTAAAAAAAACGTTATGCCAAATCCCAGAATCAAAAATGAAGAACAATACGAGGCATTGCGGGATAAAGGATACAGTAAAGAAAAATCTGCTCGCATCGCTAACACCCCAAATGCCGGAAAAAAAGGTGGAAAAGCAAAACCCTATGAGGAATGGACGAAAGATAACCTTTATGGACAGGCCAAAAATGTAGGTATAAAAGGTCGTTCAAAAATGAACAAAAAAGAATTAATCCACGCTTTAAGAAACAATTAATGACCAACCAACTAAGACCATTCCATTTGGCAATAGCTGTAGATAATCTCGAAAAAAATCGTGTCTTTTACAGGGAGGCACTCGAACTTACCGAAGGCCGTAGCAGCGACCACTGGGTAGATTTTGATTTTTTTGGGCATCAGCTTGTTATTCATTTAAAAGAACAAAAATCCGAAGAAAAAGAAACCGTTAACCCTGTGGATGGCAAAGCTGTACCAATCCCACATTTTGGCATTGTGCTGGACATGAAGACTTTTAAAGATTTTTCTGAAAAACTAATCCAAAAAAATATTACCTTCATTATTGCCCCATATATCCGTTTTGAAGGTCAAGTGGGAGAACAAGCTACCATGTTTTTTAAAGATCCATCAGGAAATGCGTTAGAATTTAAAGCCTTTGCTGACATGACACAACTATTCGCCAAATGATCAAACAAATACCACCTCAAATTATCCGACAAATATTTGTCATTTTGCTCGTTTTATTAATGGGCAGTCTTATTTTTAGAGAGCTACTCCCCTATTTAACTGGGGTTTTGGGTGCGATAACCATTTATGTTTTAATGCGTAAATGGATGACAAAATTAGTAAATAATAAGAAATGGAACCCTTCTCTGGCCGCTGCTTTCTTGATGTTCTTTTCCTTTGTGGGAATTCTTATACCCATTGCTGGAATTATTTTAATGCTTACCAATAAAATTGGAGATGCCGTCCAAAATTCAGCAGCGGTTATTAAAGCGCTTAAAAAACAGATTGGAAAAATAGAAGACAAGGTTGGTTACGATCTCAACTCACAGATAGATCCATCTGCTGTTACCGGCTGGCTTTCAGAAAACCTCCAGAATTTGGCGGGTGGCACCTTCAATGCTTTTATTGCGATTGGCTTAATGTATTTTATGCTCTATTATATGTTTACTAATCGTACTGATTTAAAGGAATCCCTAAAAGAATACATTCCAATGGATCGCGGAAATTTAAAAGAGATTGGCACAGAAGTTCAGGCAATGGTTCGTTCCAATGCGTTGGGAATTCCAATGGTGGCAGTTGCGCAGGGTTTTGTGGCTCTAATTGGCTTCCTTATTTTTGGTATTGAAGACCCTTTCTTTTGGTTCGTTATTGTAACCATAGGAAGTATGATTCCTTTTGTTGGAACTTTAGTGGGAATCCTTCCTGTATTTGTACTCACACTTTCTACAGGGGAGAGCTTTCAGGCTTGGGGAATACTTATTTACGGATTTGTAGTAGTTGGCTCAACAGATAATATTATTCGCCTTTATGTGCTTAAAAAACTGGACAATGTGCATCCATTGGTTACCTTGATAGGGGTAATTGTTGGCGTACCGCTATTCGGGTTTATAGGACTTATTTTTGGCCCATTGCTCATAAGTCTTTTTATGGTAATCGTCCGTATTTATAGGAAAGAATACGGAAAAGAAGAAACTGCTGCAGAAGGAGAAAGATTGTAAGTTTTATTTGTTTCGAAAAAAATTTCTGCTTCAAAAGTTTTTATAACAAAATTTTAAAAGTTTTCCTTTTTCAATTCTTTACTTTTAAGAACAAACAAGAATGCTATGCTTTTCAGAAAAAAGAAAAAAGAAAAACCTTCAACCATCGCTATGATGGATTCCAAAATTAACGAAGAATACGTTGAGGAAAAAGTAACTAAAATAAGGGATGAAGATGTTGAATTGGTTATGGATAATGAAGCTGCCATTTCAGAAAAACTCAGCAATGCCAGCCCGTTACGTAAATATGCCGAACTTGGAAAAATTATGTTCGCAATGTTGAAAGACGTGAAAAAAGGCACTTATCCAAACGTGCCTTGGTTTACAATTGCCTCTATCGTGGTGGCACTATTATATGTTTTCAACCCTTTTGATGTGATACCAGATTTTATTCCGGGAGTGGGTTATATAGATGACTTGGCAGTATTATCAATCGGTATGGGCTGGATTGAAACAGATCTTCACAAATATTTGGATTGGAGATTGGCGGAAGGCGAAAAAGCTTAAACCTTTCGTTGCTCTCTTGCCAAAAGTGTGTTTTTAAGAAGCATGGCAATAGTCATTGGGCCAACACCTCCAGGAACAGGCGTTATAAATGAAGCCTTTTTGCTTACATTTTCAAAGTCAACATCTCCTGTAATTACGTAGCCTTTGGGATGGCTGGCGTCTTCTACCCTAGTTATTCCAACATCGATAATTACAACATCATCTTTTACCATTTCGGCCTTTAAGAAGTTGGGAACTCCCAAAGCTGAAATAACTATATCCGCTTGCGTGGTAATCTGTGCAATGTTTTTTGTGTTGCTGTGCGTAAGCGTAACGGTACTGTTTCCGGGCCAACCTTTGCGGCTCATCAAAATACTCATTGGACGGCCAACAATGTGGCTCCTGCCAATAACTACGGTGTGTTTGCCTTTTGTATCCACATTGTATCTCTGCAGTAATTCAAGAATTCCGAAAGGGGTTGCAGGAATAAATGTGCTCATATCCAATGCCATTTTTCCGAAGTTTTCAGGATGGAAACCATCCACATCTTTTGAAGGATCTACGGTAAGAAGCACTTTTTGGGTATCAATTTGTGGAGGCAGCGGAAGCTGAACAATGAAGCCGTCAATATTATCGTCTTCGTTTAATTCCTTGATTTTTTTCAGCAATTCAAGTTCACTGGTTGTTTCGGGCATTTTTACTAAAGTTGACTCAAAACCAACACGTTCGCAAGCCCTAACTTTACTTCCCACATAAGTGAGACTGGCACCATCATTCCCAACAATAATAGCGGCAAGATGTGGTACCTTTTCACCACGCTCCTTCATTTTATCAACCTCAGCGGTTATCTCGTTTTTTATGTCATTTGAAACTTTCTTTCCGTCTAGAATTGTCATACTTCCTAATAATTAAAAATTAAAAAACCTCTCAACTGCGCTCGAGGTGACATCATAAATCTACCTCATTTTGCCCATCGCCTGCATCATCTTTCTTCCGCCGCCGCCTTGCATCATTTTCATCATTTTGCTCATTTGGTCGAATTGTTTCAAAAGTTGGTTTACTTGCTGTACACTTGTTCCGCTACCGGCAGCAATTCGCTTTTTACGGCTTCCATTTATAACTGCTGGTTCGGTTCTTTCTTTTGGAGTCATGGAATGTATTATAGCCTCAATTCCTTTGAAAGCATCATCATCAATATCTACATCTTTCAATGCTTTTCCTGCTCCAGGAATCATTCCCACCAGATCTTTCATGCTTCCCATTTTCTTAACCTGTTGAATCTGATTAAGAAAATCGTCAAAACCAAATTGGTTTTTCGCAATTTTTTTCTGAATTTTTCTGGCTTCTTCTTCGTCAAACTGTTCTTGTGCTCTTTCAACAAGTGAAACAACATCTCCCATACCCAAAATACGGTCGGCCATACGGGCTGGGTGGAACACATCGATAGCATCCATCTTTTCACCAGTACCAATGAATTTGATAGGTTTATCAACAACGCTCTTTATGGAAATTGCAGCTCCACCGCGTGTATCACCGTCCAGTTTGGTAAGTACAACACCGTCAAAATTCAATCTTTCATTGAAGGTTTTTGCTGTATTTACAGCATCCTGCCCTGTCATTGCATCAACAACGAAAAGTGTTTCTTGTGGATTGATAGCTTTGTGAACGTTTGCAATTTCGGTCATCATCGCCTCATCTATTGCAAGACGACCGGCGGTATCCACAATTACTACGTTGAAACCATTTTGTTTGGCGTGTGCAATCGCGTTTTGAGCAATTTGTACTGGGTTTTTATTTTCGGGTTCGCTGTAAACTTCCACCCCTATTTGATCTCCAACCACGTGCAATTGGTTTATTGCTGCGGGACGATAAATATCACAGGCAACCAAAAGTGGCTTTTTTGACTTTTTTGTTTTTAAGTAATTAGCAAGTTTTCCGGAGAAAGTGGTTTTACCACTACCCTGTAGACCGGACATTAAAATAACTGTTGGCGTCCCGCTCAAATTAATTCCAGCAGTTTTGCCTCCCATTAATTCGGTAAGTTCATCTTTTACCAGTTTTACCATCAATTGGCCTGGTTGCAAAGTTGTAAGTACGTTTTGACCTAGGGCCTTTTCTTTTACAGTATTGGTAAATTCCTTTGCAGTTTTAAAGTTAACGTCAGCATCCAAAAGGGCGCGTCGTACTTCTTTTAATGTTTCGGCTACGTTTACTTCGGTGATGCTGCCGTGCCCTTTCAGTACGTGCAGTGCTTTGTCCAGCTTATCGCTTAAATTATCGAACATATTCTTGCTTTCTTTTTGAGAGTTAACTCCTTGGCTAAAGCTTCGGAGTTCGGAGTGCAAAGGTAAAAAAAAGTTGGCAGTATGCAGTTGCAGCAGTTAGTGTTTCTTGCTCTTAACTAAAATTTCAGAATATTTAATCTGAAAAAGAATACGGAGAGTTTTGTATATTGTCAGTTCGAAAAAATTTTATGATAAAACGAAAACTACTTTCCCCATTTCAAAAATTCGTCAATCTTCAAAGTTCCAGTGGAATTCTGTTGCTGGCAACAACCATTATTGCTCTGGTTTGGGCCAATTCGGCTTTTTCGGAAAGTTATCAATCTTTTTGGCAGTATGAACTAGGTATTGTTTCTGATAGTTTTGAACTCAAAAAACCTTTGATTCTCTGGGTGAACGATGGGCTAATGGCCATTTTCTTTTTTTTGATTGGGCTGGAGATAAAACGAGAGTTTCTAATTGGCGAGCTCAATTCGACTAAAAAAGTTATGTTCCCACTTTTTGGGGCAATTGGAGGTATTGCGCTTCCAGTAATTCTGTATGTTGTTTTGAACCAAAACCCCGACACCTTAAAGGGCTGGGGAATCCCAATGGCAACGGATATTGCTTTTGCATTGGCTGTTTTAAAAGTACTGGGAAATAGAGTTCCCACAAGTTTAAAGATATTTCTTACCGCTTTCGCTATTGTTGATGATTTGGGAGCTGTATTGGTGATTGCCATTTTCTACAGCGGCAATCTTAATTTGGTCATGTTGGGCGGTGCATTGGGAATTTTGGCAATTATATATTTGTTAAGCTATAGAGGTCTATATTTCGAGTTTTTAACAATCGTTTCAGGATTCATTGTTTGGTTATTGTTTTTGAAAGCTGGTCTCCATCCTACCTTGGCTGGAATCTTAATGGCATTTGCTATTCCCGTTAGACAAAAAATAAGCACCGATGAATTTACTGTCCAATTGGACAGTGTTGTGAAAAAGATTAAAGAAAGTACCATTCTCCAAAAACCAGTTCTTTCTGTGGAACAGCTTCATCTGATAGAAGATCTGGAAGGTTGGTCTGATAAATACCGCTCGCCATTGCAACATTTGGAGCACAAACTTCACAATTGGGTGGCCTATTTGGTAATCCCAATTTTTGCGCTTGCCAATGCCGGAGTAGCTATAAACAGCGACGGTGGATTGGAAACAGCTTTGATTGTGAACATCATGATCTGTTTGATATTGGGGAAAAGTATCGGTATTTCAGCCGTTATTTTTACTGCAAGAAAATTGAAAATTATTGAAGTGCCTTCAGATATTTCGAACAGACAAATAATTGGTGTTTCATTTTTGGCTGGTATTGGTTTTACAATGGCAATATTCATCGGGAGCCTCGCCTTCGCCAGCAGCCCGGAATATATAGATTCAGCAAAAATAGGGATTCTAATAGGCTCCTTTATTTCGGCTATTATTGGGTTTGGTATTCTTCGGTTTAATACGGTGAAAGGAAAGTTTAGTAATTAAGTTAACGGCTTCAAAGGAATTTTTATAAAAGTTCGAACCCCTTTGTTGTCTTTATTATTCTCAACTATAAATTCAGCATTGTTTCCATACAATGTTTTTAGTCTATCCTTTGTATTTTTTAGCCCCATTCCGTTTTCAAGCAATTCCTCAAAAGATTGCGTTAATGCCTCACCATCGTCTTCAATTTCAATGTGAAGATATTCAGTGTGTTTGTAAATCTTCAAAGTTACTTTTAATTCTGTGGTATTATAACCGTAGCCGTGCTTAAGGGCATTTTCAACCATTGGTTGCAAAAGCATATGCGGAACCAATTCATTTTCAATATTTTTTTGAATATCTTTTTCTATGGAAAGATGGTCTGAAAACCTAACGGAAATGATGGCGATATATTTATCAAGAAGTGCGAGTTCCTTTTTAAGCGGAATTAAATTCTCATCCTTAAAATCTAAAATATCTCGAAAAAGATCACCGAAATCGGCAATAAGGTTTTGTGATTTTTCCTTATCAATTTCAATCAAAGCCGAAATGCTGTTGAGCGTATTGAATATAAAATGTGGATGCAATTGCGCTTTCAACATATTGAGATTTGCGTTTGCCAAATGGGTTTCTATCTGCGCCTTTTGAAGTTCAATATTGCGTACTTTCTTTATGTAATAATAGACGTTTATAATACCAATCATTGCAAAATAAACCAGAAAATTCACCTCAACAACCGCCACAAAATGGTTGAATGAAACATAACTTAAAGCCTCAGAAAAGGAAGCTTCACCTATTAAAAAAGTTATTACAGCGGTCACAAAAAAGATAACATAACCAATAAAAAATGAAAAGAAAAGATGCACCCAAATAATTTTCTTCCACCCTTTTGCACCCCATTTTTCGAACATTATTTTTGTTATGAAGCTAATAAAAGCCATAAAAGCAATGACGACAATCCAGTCTATAAAAACACCATAATTAAACAATTCTCCCCAACTTAATGGCCCATAACTAATCGTTCCCAAAACTTTATAATAGCTTTTTCTGAACTGTACCAAAAGCACAACAATCGTGTAAAAAACAGCAAGATATTTTAGGAGTTTTATGTCGATGTATTTTCTAAGCATTATTTTTAAATTCCAAGGTTTTGTTGAAATTCTTTTCGGTAGCTTTTGCTAACCCTAAAAAGTGAACCGTCTTTCATTTTTACATCAATTTCACTAAAATTTGAGTGGATAACTTTGTGTAAAAAAGCAGTGTTTATAATAGTTGAACGGTGAATCCGGAGCATGTGTTTGCTGTCCATTTCATTAATAATATTTTGTAGCGAATCGCGAAGCACATGCTTTTTATCGACCGTGCAAATTTCAACATAACTGCCCGAAGCGAGAATGTATTGAATATCAGAATAATTTATAAAAGAAACTGTATTGCCAATTTTTACTGGCAATTTACTTTTTGAAGCTGTACCACTTTTTTCAGATTTTTCTTCTTCAATATACTGCAATAACTTTTGGAACTTTTGTTCCAAACTATTTTCCGTTTCACTTTTAAATTGCTGCTTCGCTCTTGCCACAGCTTGCACAAAACGTTCTTTTTTAAAAGGTTTTAGCAAATAATCCAAGGCGAAGGCATCAAAGGCTTTTACGGCATAAGTGTCAAAAGCGGTAACGAAAATTACTTTTGGCTTTTTGTGGGTTTTCAATTTTTGCAGAACATCAAAACCGCTCATATCCTTCATTTGAATGTCCAGAAAAATAAGATCGGGTTGCAATTCTTCAATAGTCAAAACTGCTTCCTTTCCTGTTTTGCATTGGCCAAGCAATTGCAAATCTTCCATTTCCTCCACCAAAGTGAGCAATCGCTTTCTGGCCAAGGGTTCATCGTCAATTATAAGGCAACTTATTTTCACTTTAAGGAAGTACTTGTTTTTAAAATCCGAGAGTAAATGTAGCAAACCTAGCAATCATATTGACGGAATTATTTCTAACCAACTCTAAATAATTGCAATTCAAAACCATATTTCTACCATTCAAATCAATTATAGAGTGGTTCGCATCTTTTCCAAAAGCTTTAGCAATTTAGATTTCCGGAGAAAAACTTCAAATGCAAAATCATTTTTAAAACGGTTTAATAGTCATTCAAAACAATATTATTCCGTTCACAACAAAACAAAAAAATATAGAAGAGTTTCAAATTAATTTCACACATATAAAACGCTTTCAACAATTAAATACGAATTCAAAATCTAAACATTATGACAAAATCAATACTACTTTTTAGTTTTTGTGCCTTTCTGTTTTTCGCCAAAAAAACAAAAGCGCAATCTTTTGAGGAAACAACTTTTGAAGACATCACGACAACGCCTTCCGCCTCGCGAAGTGCCAATTTTATAGATGTGAATGGGGATGGCTGGGACGATATTTTTTTTACAAACGGGCCAACTGCTGGGCAAAATAATATGCTTTATATAAATAATGCTGATGGTACTTTTAGAACTGTAATTTCTGATGATATAGTCTCGGACAACGACCGCTCGGACGGGGCGAGCTTTGCAGATGTTGACAATGATGGTGATTTGGATGCCGTGGTTGTTACTTATGGTAGAAATGGCGTTGGAAAAAAGAATTATTTCTACAGAAACAATGGCGACGGTACTTTTGAATATGAAGCCAATAACGCTATTGGTATTCCACTGACCTATTCTGAAATGGTGAATTGGATTGATATCAACGACGATCAATTTTTGGACGCATACATTACAAATAGTATTGTTTCCACTCGAAATCTTTATTTTGAAAATCAGGGTGACGGCTCTTTTGAAGCTGTAACGGGCTTGTCCATTACAAATGAAACCCTTGCTTCACGCTCCATCAATTGGATAGATTATGACGGCGATGGCGATAGCGATCTTTTTGTTGCGAATGAAAACAGCACCAACAACTCGTTATTTCGAAATGATGGCCCAGATAATTTTACTCAAATTACCGACCTTCCCATCAATCAAAATGGAAAGAATTCTGCAGGAAGTTCATGGGCAGATGTGGACAACGACGGCGATTTTGATCTATTTATTGCCAATTGGGACGGACAGAACAACCAACTTTTCCTCAATGAAAATGGAACTTTTGTAGAGCAAACCAGTTCCGCAATTGCGTCAGAAAATGGAAGTTCTTTTGGCTCTGCTTTTGCGGATGTTGACAATGACGGCGATTTGGATTTGCTGGTTTGCAATGCCTATTTCACGGGGCAGGAAAAAAATTCTCTATTTATTAATGACGGAAATGGCACTTTTTCCAAAGACACAAGCAGCGCTTTGGCTAATCACCAAGGAAATACGTTTGGATGTGCTTTTGGTGATTACAACAATGACGGTTGGCTGGATGTAATTTTAGCAAATACTTTAAATGAAAACCAAAGCAATTCACTATTCAAAAATACAGGAAGCGGGAATAATTGGATAAAGATCCGCTGTGTTGGCAACCCTTCAAACAGTTCATCTGTAGGGGCTAAAGTTAGGATTAGGGCTACCATTAACGGCAACGAAACTTGGCAAACCCGCCAAATTGAAGCCGCAAGTGGTTATTGCAGTCAAAACAGTTTTACCAATCATTTTGGGTTGGGCAATGCTTCAAATGTTGCTGAAATAGAAATTCAATGGCCCTCGGGTTTAGTGGAAACTTTTACAGATATTGATAGCAATAATAGTTATTTAGTGGTTGAAGGCAATGGAATTCAATTAGGCACAAGTTCACAAAATAAAGTTGGCTATGTTGTTTTTCCGATGCCTGCGGATGCTTTTTTAATTATCAATTTTTTGAAAGAAGAAATAAATTCAACTGTGGAGATTTTTGATTTAAATGGTAGAAGAGTGACACAAGAAACATATGCAAACGCTGCTTTAATAAAAATGGAAGTAAGTCATTTAAGTGCGGGAGAGTATATCCTGAAAATAACCAATAGTGAAAAAGTTAGTTCACAAAAAATAATTATTAAATAGAAACCTACTGTTCCTAAGTGTTGGTTTGTTAGTGAACGTGTTGGATTTCCACTATGGAAATTCAGCACGTTTTTGCTATCTTCACTTCACCAAAAAACTATTAGTGATGCAGCTTTTACGAACAGATTCCACAAACCCAGATTTTATTGAATTGGTGAAACACCTCGATGCAGATCTTGCAATCCGCGATGGCGATGACCACCCTTTTTATGATCAATTCAATAAAATAGATTCCATAAAATATACTGTAGTAGCGTATGACGGAACCAACACGGCAGTCGGTTGCGGCGCCATCAAACAATTTGAACCAACCGTAATGGAGATAAAACGCATGTTTGTCCCTATGAATGAACGCGGAAAAGGAATAGCTGGTAAGGTTTTAAAAGAACTGGAAACTTGGGCAAGTGAATTGGGCAACTCAAAATGTATATTGGAAACTGGCATTAAACAACCGGAAGCCATTTCACTTTATAAAAAATGCGGTTATAGATTTATAGACAATTACGGTCAATATGCTGGGGTGGATAACAGCATTTGTTTTGAGAAACTTCTTAGGTAAATAACAACATAATTATATTAGAATTAAAAAAAATGGAAAATTCTTTGATGAAACAATCATTAATCGTAATATTGCAATATAATAATTGATATAGAAATGGGAATTACTAAAACAGAAATATTCACAGACCAGCAAAACCAAATTGCAAATTTTGCCAAAGCATTTGGGCATCCTGCAAGAGTAGCCATTCTTCAGCATTTATTTAAAATGAACGCTTGCATTTGTGGCGATTTGGTGGAAGAAATTGGTTTGGCACAGCCTACTATCAGCCAACATTTAAAAGAACTGAAAAATCTTGGGCTAATAAAAGGAAGCATTGAAGGCACCAGTATTTGTTACTGTATTCACGATGAAAATTGGACTGCAATGAAGGTCGTGTTGAATAAGTTTTTAAACCAAGATTTACAGAATAAAAACAATTGTTGTTAATCTATAAAAACAGAAAAAATGAAACTATCAGAAATTAAAAACCATTTGAGTAGTTTGGAGCAAATAAGTTTTATGCTTCCAAACGGCGAGTTGGTGCCCACACATTTTCACGTTACCGAAGTGGGAAAAATCACTAAACACTTTATAGATTGTGGCGGCACTGTCCGAAATGAAGAAGTTGCAAACTTCCAACTTTGGAACGCCGATGATTATAATCACCGCTTGCACCCAGAAAAACTTTCAAACATCATTGCTCTTTCAGAAAAAGTACTTGGTCTTGAGGATTTGGAAATAGAGGTAGAATATCAAGCTGAAACTATTGGTAAATTTGGACTTGATTTTGACGGCAAAAATTTTTTGCTAACCACAAAACAAACCGATTGTCTTGCAAAGGAAAACTGTGGCATTCCTGCTGAAAAACCGAAGAGACAGCTTTCAGCAATAAGTAATGAACCTTGTTGCTCGCCAGACGGCAATTGTTGCTAGTATGAATTTCATCAACATTTCAGCAGAAAACTATCCCGAAGTCGCCAGAATTTATGGTGAAGGTCTACAAACGGGTACAGCAACTTTTGAAACCACAATTCCCAACTGGGAAAAGTGGGATGCTGGCCATCTTTCTTTCGGAAGAATATTGGCGGTTGATGAAAATAAGTATTTAGGATGGGCATCGCTCTCTCCCGTTTCCAGCCGTTGTGTTTATGGCGGCGTAGCTGAAGTAAGCGTTTATGTTTCCGACAGGGCTAGAGGAAAAGGTGTGGGCGAATTTCTTCTGAAAAAACTAATTGAAATAAGCGAAGAAAACAATATCTGGACGTTACAATCGGGCATCTTTCGGGACAATATTGCTAGTCATAAATTACACGCTAAATGTGGTTTTAGGGAAATTGGTTATAAAGAAAAAGTTGGCCAATTAAAAGGCGTTTGGAAAGACAATGTGCTTTTGGAGCGACGCAGCAAAATAGTTGGAATATAAAAATCATTATTGTAAAATGAAATTACTGAAACCAATACAGAAATATGTAGAAACTTTAAATACGGCAAGTCTTACCGAAGAACGTAAAAGTATTTTACAGTCACTTGTTGATTATATAAACGCTAAAAAATTAGAGCGGCAAACTATCCAACTAAACTTCATCTGCACACACAATTCCCGTCGAAGTCATTTAGCACAAGTTTGGGCGCAGGCTTTGGCGGAATATTTTAATGTTCAAAATATTGAATGTTTTTCTGGAGGAACAGAAACGACGGCCGTTTACCCTATGGTTATTAAAACCTTGAAAAACGTCGGATTTGAAATTTCAAAAGAAGGCGACAGTAAAAATCCGCTTTATCGTATAAACTTCACCATCAATGAAAAACCCATTATAGCTTTTTCAAAAAAATATAATGACGATTTTAATCCGCAATCTAACTTCGCGGCAATTATGACCTGCTCCCAAGCAGATGACGGTTGCCCTTTTGTGGCTGGTTCCGAAAAACGAATTTCTATTATGTATGAAGACCCTAAAATTTCAGATGGAACACTTCAGCAAAAAGAAGTGTATTTGGAGCGCAGCGAACAGATTGCAACCGAAATGAAATATGTTTTTTCAAAAATCAATACTTAAAATGACGGCAAACAAGAAATTAGGTTTTTTAGACAGTTACCTCACCCTTTGGATTTTTATAGCGATGGTGCTGGGCGTAAGTATTGGTTATTTTGCACCTTCATTTCCAGATATCATAAATTCATTTAGTAGCGGAACAACAAATATCCCCATTGCCATCGGGTTGATTTTAATGATGTACCCTCCCTTGGCAAAGGTCAATTATTCGCTGTTACCAAAGGTTTTCCGAAACACGAAAATCCTTTCAATTTCATTAATCCTCAATTGGATTATCGGTCCAATTTTAATGTTCATTTTAGCAATTACGTTTTTAAGGGATTACCCAGAATATATGGTTGGGCTTATTTTGATTGGCCTTGCCCGTTGTATTGCCATGGTTTTGGTGTGGAACGACCTTGCAGAAGGCAGCAGCGAATATGGTGCAGGCTTGGTAGCGCTAAACAGTATTTTCCAGGTATTTGCCTATAGTTTTTACGCTTGGCTTTTTATAACGGTTCTACCGCCCTATTTCGGTTTTGAAGGCGCCATTGTTGATATTTCAATAGCGACAATAGCAGAAAGTGTTGCTATCTATCTAGGAATTCCGTTTGTAATGGGAATTTTAAGCCGACTGATTTTAGTTAAACTTAAAGGCGAAGAATGGTACGCCACAAAATTCATTCCCGACATCTCGCCATTGACATTGATTGCTCTTTTATTTACAATTGTGGTTATGTTTTCGCTGAAAGGAGAATTGATAGTGGAAATACCTATGGATGTCCTGATTATTGCGGTTCCTTTACTTATTTATTTTAGTTTAATGTTTATCATTGGTTTTTTCTTTACAAAAGCAATGGGAGCTGAATACGACAAGACCGCAGCTGTTGCATTTACGGCAGCAGGAAATAATTTTGAATTGGCAATTGCAGTTGCTATTGCAGTTTTCGGACTAAATTCTGGACAAGCGTTTGCAGGAGTCATTGGCCCTTTGGTGGAAGTTCCTGCTTTAATTTTATTGGTTCGGGTTTCTTTTTGGTTAAAGAAAAAGTATTATGCTTAAAACTATCTGAGTTAACTTTTGCCACCTAAAGCTTCAATAGAAATTTACAATAGAAACTGCACCAGCCTTAAATACCTAATTTACGCTTTACCTGTTGCATAAGATCATCGGAATCCATCGTGTATAAAATTGCATTAAATGTACTGGTGTCAAACACTGCCTCATAGCCATTTTCCACTGCCACTTCATTTATTGCTTTCTCAGCTCTTTCAAGAATAGGAGCCAATAGTTGCTGCCGTTTTTGGTCAACGAGTTGAACAATTTCCTGTTCATAGGCAACAATCTCTTGCTGCTCTTTTTCCAAATATTCTTGACGTTCCTTTTGCTGTGCAGGTGAAAGGTTACCGCTCTGGACTTCCTTAACAAAAGAGCTATAATCTTCTTGAAACCTTGCTGCCATCG
>Ga0209344_10001103_pt1 | contig 37746 bp, 35 predicted proteins | sample Cruoilmetagenom6_FD_187293 | JGI IMG/M metagenome (GOLD analysis project Ga0209344, IMG submission 187293) | Oil polluted marine microbial communities from Coal Oil Point, Santa Barbara, California, USA - Santa Barbara Oil Seep Sample 6 (SPAdes)... | ecosystem: Environmental > Aquatic > Marine...
GCGAGACCGGCGTCGAGCGCGGCGGGCACCGAGCTGTCGATGCAGAGCGGCACATCGACGAGACCCTGCACCAGTTCGATGATCTTGGTCATCAGCGGCGGTTCGGTCTCGTTCGGGTTGGGGTTGGAGTTGTAGACCACGCCCGCGTTGATATCGAGAACGGTCGCCCCTGCCGCGACCTGCGCCAGCGCGTCCTTCTCGACGGTCGAGAAATCGCCCGCCTCAAGCTCGGCAGCGAGTTTCTTGCGCCCGGTGGGGTTGATCCGTTCACCGATCACGCAGAAGGGCTGATCGAACCCGATGATGGCGGTCTTGGTTTTGCTTTCGACGACTGTGCGGGTCATTGTTGATTTGTGTCCTTCGCTCAGGATGCGTTTGCGGGGACGGCGGAAGATCCGCCGTTTTCGATAGCCCAGGTGGCGTTGGTCTTGATGCCGCCCAGCGGGAAGAAATGGACCGCCTCGATGTTGAAATCGGGGTTGGCGGCCTTGTGGGCGGCCAGTTCGGTCAGAACCTCGGTGGGTTCGTAGGGCAGCAGCAGCTTGGAGACATCCATAGCGCGTTTCTGAAGAACTTTCAAAGACGGTCCGACACCGCAGGCGATGGCGAACTTGATCAGGGTCTGCAGCTTGGCGGGACCGGCGATGCCGATATGGACGGGCAGGGTGATGCCCGCCGCGCTGAGCCTGTCCGCCCAGGCGATGATCGGCTTGGCGTCAAAGGCGAACTGCGTGGCCAGGGCCATGTCGGCATCGGTACGTTCAGAGAATTTCTGTTTCCACTGAAGGGCTTCTTCGACGAGTTTCATCCCACCATCGGGGTCGATATCGCGGTTGCCCTCGGGGTGGCCGGCCACATGCAGCCGGGTGAAACCGGCGCGATCGAATTCGCCGGTCTCGAGCAGCTGCATGGAGCTGTCGAAATCGCCATGCGGCCTGGCGACGCCACCGGCCAGCAAAAGCGCCTGATCGACCCCGGCCTCGCCCTGGTAGCGGGCGATCCAGTCGGCCAGCATGGCCTTGTCGCGGATGATCCGGGCCGGGAAATGCGGCATCACCGGATAGCCTTCGCGTGCAAGGCGGGCGGCAGTGGCGACCATGTCCTCGATCGGGGTGCCCTCGATATGGGCGATATAGACGCGGGTGCCTTCGGGCAGCAGGTCGCGGAACGACTCGACCTTCTCGGCGGTGCGCGGCATCACCTCGATGGAATAGCCCTTGAGAAAGGCCTCGACATGCGGATTGACGGGGGCAGGGCCTGCGGACCCGGCATCACGTTTCTTGAAGTTCAACAGAGCCATTGCGGCCTCCCATAGCGATCCGGGGGTCATGCCCAGCCATCATTGCCGATCAGCGCCTTGATGCGATCCTGATCATATTCGGTATCGAGCCGGGCCGCTTCGGCCTCGGCCACTTCGGAAGGATCACCCTCGACCTGGTAGGGGGCGGCCTTGCGCCACTCGGCCAGGTAGTCATCGGTCTCGGCGGCGCCGCTTTTCATCGCGGCCCGGTCGATGGCCTGTTCGAACCGTTCGGGAAGCTGTTTCTTAGCGCCCCGGCGGCCCTTGCCGACGATCACCTGTGCGGGAATGTCCCTCCAATAGACGATAGTGACGTCAACCATTGACTGATTCCTCTTCCTCGGTGGCTCTTGTCTAATGCAGGCAGGGCGCGTCGCTCAGTCGGTTTTCGACAGAACGGGCGCGTCATGCGACCTTTCAAGGCTAGCGCGGCGCCGCGCGGGGGGCCACCGGGGCCATCACGAAAATCCTTCATGATGTTTATGCGGCACCGCAGAGCTTGCGCCGGGGGACGCGAGACATTAGTTTGAAGGCAACTCGAAATGGAGGGCGTGGTTATGGCGCCCAGGCGTCCCGAAAGTGCGGGCGCGGTCCCGAAAACGGTTGAGAGCCCCGCACTGAGCTCACCCTGTCCGGACGGTCTTTATGCCGCCCTGGATCTGGGCACAAACAGCTGCCGTATGCTGATTGCCCGCCCTGAGGGCAGCCAGTTCAAGGTGGTCGACAGTTTCTCCAAATCCGTCCAGCTTGGATCGGGTCTGGAAAAGTACGGGCGTCTGTCGCGCTCGGCGATCTATCGCACATTGCAGGCGCTGAGGGTCTGTCAGCAGAAGATCAAACGCCACAAGGTCGAACGGATGCGCCTTGTCGCGACCGAAGCCTGTCGGCGCGCGGCCAATGGCAAGTCGTTCCTGACGCGGGTCGAGAAGGAAACCGGCCTGCGCCTTGACATGATCGCCCCGCAGGAAGAGGCGCAATTGGCGGTGGTGTCCTGTGCGCCGCTGGTCAATCCGGGCACCGAGCAGCTTTTGGTCGTGGATATCGGCGGGGGATCGACGGAACTGGTCTGGATCGACCTGCGCGATGTACCCCCGGCCGAGCGCGCCCGCGCGATCATGCGGATGCATGGCGGGTTCAAATGCCAGGAGGCCGGTCGGCCATCGGCGCGGGTGGTCGACTGGATCAGCGTGCCGCTGGGCGTTGCGACGCTGCGCGACCAGTTCAACGATGTCGAGGATGACAGCGCGCGTTTCGCGCTGATGAGCTGGTTCTTCGAGGAGAACCTGGCCGAATTCGCACCCTACAAGAACGAGCAGCCGCGCGAGGGGTTCCAGATCATCGGAACCTCGGGGACGGTCACGACCGTGGCGGCGAGCCACCTGGGATTGAAGCGCTATGACCGCAACAAGGTGGACGGGCTGTGCATGACCAGCGACGAGATCGACCTGGTGATCCGAAAATACCTGGCGCTCGGGCCGCTGGGGCGGCGCAAGGACCCGCGGATCGGCATGGACCGCCAGGCGCTCATCATGTCGGGCGCGGCGATCCTTCAGGCGCTGCTGCGCTGCTGGCCCACCGACCGGCTGTCGGTCGCAGATCGCGGGCTGCGCGAAGGGATGCTGTATGCGCTGATGTCGGCGGATGGCGTGTTGCAGGACGGGCAGGGGTAGAATGATGGCGAAGACACCGGATGGCAAGAACACCTCGGGGCGCGGCCAGCGGGACCTGACCGTCAAGGTCAAGACCGCGCGGGGACGCAAATCTTCCTCGACGCGGTGGTTGCAGCGGCAACTCAACGACCCCTATGTGAAACGCGCGCAGGCCGAGGGCTATCGCGGGCGTGCGGCGTTCAAGATCATGGAGATCGACGACAAGTTCCGATTCCTCGTGCCCGGTGCGCGGGTCGTGGACCTTGGCTGTGCGCCCGGCGGCTGGTGCCAGGTGGCGGTGCCGCGCGTGAATGCGCTTGGCGAGAAACAGGGCAAGGCGCAGGGCTATATCCTGGGAATCGACCTGCAGGAAATCGAGCCGATCGCCGGCTGCGATCTCTATCAGCTGGATTTCATGGAGGATGGCGCCGACGAACAGGTCAAGGAATGGCTGGGCGGCAAGGCCGATGTGGTGATGAGCGACATGGCGGCGTCAAGTTCCGGGCACAAGCAGACCGATCACCTGCGCATCATCGCGCTGTGCGAGGCCGCCGCGTGGCTGGCATTCGACATTCTCGAGGAAGGCGGCACGTTCGTCTCGAAGGTTCTGGCAGGTGGTGCCGAAGGCGAGCTCCAGAAGCTGCTCAAGCAACGCTTTACCAAGGTCGCCAACATGAAGCCGCCGGCCTCGCGCGCCGACAGTTCGGAGAAATTCGTCGTCGCCACGGGTTTCAGGGGCTGAGCCAAGGCGAAGGAGCGCTCGGCCCTGGAGAGGAAGGCGCGTATGTCAGGGGCGCCGAGGTCGGGCGGGGATGGCCTGCGCAGGGCGCGCACCTGTATCATGTTGTCCTGCCGGATATATTCGAACAGCCGCTCGCGTCGCTGTGCAGATCCCTTTGGCATGATCCGATCTCCTGCCGGCCAGAATGGCCGCAAGATGTGAGCGTGACAGGCAATTGCGGCATGAGCAGCGCGTGAAGCGCACGAAATCAGGGAGATTCCGTGATTGCGGCACCGGGGGATTGGGTTACGTTTGGCGGGTAGTGTATTGATATCAGGTCGATATTGCGTGTCTCACCGGTGGTCTGGCATATGTCCTCATTAACATAATACTGATTATGCGCCTAATGGATGTGGCGCAGCGGACCTTGGCGATCACCCCCCGAAACCGCCCCCTAGCGCGATATCATGTGGACCATGCGCGCCCCTGTCTCGAAGAACGCGGTCTTGAGGCGCGTGAGGCGTTCTGCATGGGCATCGACCGGATCGAGCGGCAACGCGCTTTCGTCCCCGACAAGCAAGGCGCGCGCCGCCGATTGGCCGAAGACGGTGCCCGGCGCGATGCCACGGCCCGAATAGCCGAAGATCGACAGACCGCTTGCGCCGACCCGAAGGATGCGCGGAAGATGATCTGAGGTCATCGAGATCCGGCCCGCCCAGGCATGGGAGATCGCCGCATCGGCCAGTTGCGGGTAAAGCTGAGCCAGCTTGCGGCGCGCCCAGCCGGCCTGAACGCCGACATCGTCGCCCATGCCGCCAAGAATGACACGACCCGCCGCATCGCGCCTGAGCGAGGACATGATCATCGCTGTATCCCAGCAGCCTTCACCGCCCGGCAGGATATCGCGCGCGATATTATCGCCCAGCGGTTCGGTGGCGAGCTGGAAGAAATTGACCTGTGGCACCTTGGGGATGGTCATGTCACTGACGGGCTGGTGATAGGCATTGGTCGCCACCAGAAGCGCCTTGCTGCGCAGCTTGCCGCCCGAGGTGCGGATGACCCAGTGGCCGCCATGCCGGATCGCCGAAAGCGCCGGGCTGTTCTCGAATATGCGCGCACCCTGCCCCTGCGCGGCGCGCGCAAGGCCACGCGCATAGGCCAGCGGCTGAATCGTTCCGGCGCGTGTATCGAAGAGCGCGCCGTGAAAGGCGTCTGAGCCGGTGCGCGCGCGGGTTTCCTCGGCATCGAGAAGCGTGACCGGCGCGGCGCGGCGGACCTGCTGGACATGGCGTTCCTGAAGCTGCGCGACACCGCGCGGCGCATGGGCCAGGTGCAAGGTGCCGTTGCGGCGCGGGTTGCATGCGATCCCGAATCGCTCGATCAGGCCGAAGACCCGATCGGGCGCTGCGGCGAGCGCGCTGTTCAGGCGCTCGCCCGCCTGTGCGCCAAGCGTCTTACAGACCACGTCGGGCGGAAGCCACAGCCCCGCATTGACCAGCCCGACATTGCGCCCCGAGCCCCCATGACCGATGGTTTCGGCCTCGATCAGGACCACCTCGGCACCCTGCCCCGCGGCCTCCAGGGCGGCCGCGCAACCGGTGAAACCGCCGCCCAGGATCACCAGGTCGACGCTGAATTCACCTTGCAGCGTGGGGGCCGCGAAGGTCTCTTCGCTGCTGTCGGCCCAGAGGGAACCCAGGTCGCTCATTTGGCGGCACCGTCAGAACGGCATCTGGTCAGATCGTGATTCATGCGGCTGTGCTTTCGTTGATCCCACGCACGTTACCCGTGGGCGCGCCGAAGGCAAGTTCTGCCATCACGTCCGCATCAGAAGAACGCCTGCAACCCGGTCTGCGCCCGGCCCAGGATAAGCGCGTGAACGTCATGGGTGCCTTCGTAGGTGTTCACGGTTTCAAGGTTCATCATGTGGCGAATGACTTGAAATTCCTCGGAAATTCCGTTTCCGCCATGCATGTCGCGGGACATGCGCGCGATGTCCAGCGCCTTGCCGCAATTGTTGCGCTTGATGAGGCTGATCATCTCGGGCGCGGCGCGGGCATCGTCCATCAGGCGACCGACGCGCAGCGCCGCCTGAAGGCCGAGCGTGATCTCGGTCATCATGTCGGCCAGTTTCTTCTGGAAAAGCTGGGTCTGAGCGAGCGGGCGGCGGAACTGCTGCCGATCCAGCCCATACTGGCGCGCGGCGTGCCAGCAGGCCTCGGCGGCGCCCATCACGCCCCAGGCGATGCCATAGCGCGCCCGGTTCAGACAGCCGAACGGCCCCTTGAGGCCCTCGACATGGGGCAGGAGCGCGTCTTCGCCCACCTCGACGCCATCAAGCACGATTTCACCGGTGATCGAGGCACGAAGGCTTTGTTTACCCTGAATTTTCGGGGCGCTCAGCCCCTTGGTTCCCTTGTCCAGAACAAAGCCCCTGATCTTGCCGTCATGGGCGTCGGACTTGGCCCAGACGACGAAGACATCAGCGATGGGCGAGTTGGAGATCCACATTTTCGAGCCGCTGAGGAGATACCCTCCGTCGATCTTCTTTGCGCGGGTCTTCATGCCCGCCGGGTCCGATCCGACGTCGGGCTCGGTGAGGCCGAAACAGCCGATGAGGTCGCCTTTTGCCAATCCCGGCAGGTACTTGCGGCGTTGCTCTTCGCTGCCATAGGCGTAGATCGGATACATGACGAGCGAGGATTGGACCGACATCATCGAGCGGTAGCCGGAATCGACGCGTTCTATTTCGCGCGCGACAAGGCCGTAGCTGACGTAACCCGCTGACAATCCGCCATATTCTTCGGGGATCGTGGTGCCCAGAAGGCCCATCTCGCCCATCTCGCGGAAAATTTCGGGGTCGGTTTCCTCGTTGGCATAGGCCTTGATGACCCGCGGCTGTAGATGTTCCTGCGCAAACGAGCGGGCGCTTTGCGCAATCATGCGCTCTTCTTCAAGCAGTTGATCTTCAATGTAAAACGGGTCCTGCCAGTCGAAATTTCCAAGGTTGGGACGGTCTTTGTCACGGATGGTCGGGGCGTCGGCGGTCATGGAAATCGGTCCTTATGCGGTTTCTGCAGGTTTCTTGCAGGGTATATTAACCTTGCGGTAAGGAATATCGAGAATTCTGCATCCATTCATGAGGAAACCGCATATATGGCCGCTGACAAGCCCGTGCCCCCTGCCCGGCCCCTGAACGCGCCGCCACCGCGCCGTTTCCTGCCCTCGACCGCCAGCCTGCGCGCGCTCGAGACCCTGGACCGGCTGGGCAGCGCCACGGCGGCCGCGAATGAGCTGAACCTGAGCCAGAGCGCGGTCAGCCGTCAGCTTCAGACGCTGGAGGCGCAGCTGGGCGTGGCGCTCATCCTGCGGCGGGGGCGGCGCATGCTGCTGACGCCCGAGGCCGCGGGCTATGCCGCCGAGATCCGCTCGGCGCTGCAGAAGATCACCCAGGCGACGCTCAAGCTGACGGTGAATCCGGCGGGCGGGAGCCTGGACCTGGCGATCCTGCCGACCTTCGGGATGCGCTGGCTGGTGCCGCGCCTGCCCGATTTCGCCCGCCGCCACCCGGAGGTGACAATCAACCTGTCCACCCGCATCAAACCTTTCAACTTTGGCGCGGAACCATTTGATGCGGCAATACATTTCGGAAACAGGGATTGGCCCGGAACGGCTGCGGTCACGCTCAAGACCGAGGCGGTGGTCGCGGTCTGTTCGCCCGAATTGCTGCAAACGCGCCCGCCGCGCGCCGCGCAGGATCTGCTGAACCTGCCGCTTTTGCATATCGAAACCCGCCCCGAGGCCTGGCGCGCCTGGTTCGCGGCGCATGACATCACCGCCGAGATCGTCACCGGCACGATCTACGATCAGTTCTCGACGATCACCCAGGCGGCGCTGCACGGGCTGGGTGTGGCCTTGCTTCCCGATTACCTGGCAGAGCAGGATCTGGCGACGGGGCGGCTGGTGATGGCATGGGGCGGGGCGACGCGGATGCCGGGCGCCTATCAGCTGGTCTGGCCACTGGAAAAGGCGCGCGACCCGGCGCTCATCAAGTTCCGCGAGTGGCTGGCGACGCAGGCAGAGGACGAAGATCCCCTGCCCCGCTGATCCTGATCCATGACATTTTCGCATCTGCGCGCCCTGCGCCCGGCGCATAGAAATCCGTGACCGGCGATCCTGTACGAAATGGCCGTTTTGTACGGCGCATTTGTACGCAAGTCGGGCAAAGCCCCTCAGCGTCTCAGCCGGGGCGCCCGCCGGCGGGAAGGATCACCTTGAACTCCGCCCCTTTGCCCGGTTCCGATGCGATCCGCAGGCGGCCGCGATGGCGGTTGACGATATGCTTGACGATCGCCAGTCCCAGCCCGGTGCCGCCCATCTCGCGCGAGCGGTGGGTGTCGACGCGGTAGAAGCGCTCGGTCAGGCGCGGAATGTGCAGCGGATCGAACCCCGGCCCCTCGTCGCGCACCGTCAGGATGGCGGCGGGGCCGCGCAGTTCGGTGGCATGGGGCGTGGTTTCCAGCGTGACATGCACCACCTTGCCCTGCGCGCCGTACTTGACGGCGTTCTCGATCAGGTTGGTGGCGACCTGCGTCAGAAGGTCGAAATCGCCGGGCACGATCACCGGTGTCTCGGGCTGTTGCAGGTCGATCCGCACCCCGGCGGAGTCGGACACGGCGCGCAGGCTGTGCAGCACCGAACCGATGCATTTTCCAAGATCCACGCGGTCCATCGGGCGCACGCGTTCCTCGGCCTCGACGCGGCTCAGCGACAGCAGATCGCGCACCAGCCGCTCCATCCGGTGGGCCTCGGACTGCATGAAGCCGAGGAATCGGGCTGTGGCCGCCGCATCGTCCTTTGCCGGGCCTTGCAGGGTTTCGATGAAGCCCATCAGCGCGGTCAGCGGCGTGCGCAGCTCGTGGCTGACATTGGCGACGAAATCGCGCCGCATCTGCCCGGCCTGTTCAAGATGGGTCACATCCTCGAAACACAGAAGCGCCCCGGCGCCGCTATCGGTTTCCACCTTCGAGACGGTGACGACGAAGCTCGTGTCCTGGCTGCCCTCGCTGCCAAGGTAGCGGGTCGTGCGCCGGTTTCCGTCGCGCAGCGTGCCTTCGATCGCGTCCAGCATGGCGGGCTGGCGCAGGGCGGTGATGAAATGGCGCCCGACGATCTGCGTCCCCAGGAGCGACAGCGCAAGGTCGTTGGCGCCAAGGATCCGCTCGTCATGCGCAATCAGAAGCGAGGGAAGCGGAATCGCCCGCAGAAACGACGAAATCCCGTCTTCTGTCATTGCCCCGTCTGCACCACGAGCCCGGCGCGGAAACGGCGCATGTTCTGCTGGTAGTGCAGCGCCGAGCGGCGCAGCCCCTCGATCGCGGCCTCGTCAAGCTGGCGGATCACCTTGCCCGGCGCGCCGACCACCAATGAGCCGTCGGGGATCTCCTTGCCCTCGGTCACCAGCGCCCCGGCGCCGATCAGGCAGTTCTTGCCGATCACCGCGCCATTGAGGACGGTCGCGCCCATGCCGATCAGGCTGTTCTCGCCGATGGTGCAGCCGTGCAGCATGGCCTTGTGGCCGATGGTGCAACCGGCCCCGATGGTCAGCGGGCAGCCGGGGTCGGTATGCATGACGGTGTTTTCCTGCACATTGCTGCCAGCGCCGATCACGATCGGCTCGTTGTCGCCGCGCAGGGTGCAGCCGAACCAGATCGAGCCGCCTTCTTCCAGCGTGACATTGCCGATCACGTTGGCATCGGGCGCGATCCAGCTGTCTTCGGCGATACGCGGCGCGAGGCCGTCAAGGGCGTAGATGGTCATGTCATCTCCTCGAATTCACTGTGCAGGGCCTTTACATGGGCGTTCAGCCCCGGTTGCTGGATCCGCTTGAGGCGCGCGGCCTCGATGATGGTCTTGAGGCGCCTTTCGGTGGCGTCGAGATCGTCATTGACCAGCACATAGTCATATTCCGCCCAATGGCTGATCTCGTCCCAGCTCTTGCGCATGCGCCGGGCGATGACCTCGGCGCTGTCTTGTGCGCGCTCTTCGAGGCGGCGGTGCAATTCGCGGATCGAGGGAGGCAGAAGAAAGATCGACAGCGTATGCGGCCCGAGCGCCGAGTTCTGGATCTGCTGCGCGCCCTGCCAGTCGATGTCGAACAACACGTCGCGCCCGGCATCTATCGCCGCCTGCACCGGGGCGCGGGGCGAGCCGTAGAAATTGCCGAACACATGCGCATGTTCCAGCATTTCGCCCGCCGCGACCTCGCGCTGAAAGGCGCTTTCGCCAAGGAACAGGTAATCCTCGCCGTCCACTTCGCCCTCGCGCGGCGTGCGGGTGGTGGCCGAGACCGAAAAGGATATACTTGCATCCCACGCGCGCAGCCGCCCCGAAAGGGTGGATTTTCCCGCCCCCGAGGGCGAGCTCAGAATGATCAGAAGCCCGCGCCGTTCGCTCATCTTTCGCTCCTGCGTTTCATCGTTCCTGAAATACTCTCGGGGGTCCGAGGGTGAAACCCCCGGCGGCCCGCACGGGGCACGCGTTCATTCGACATTCTGCACCTGTTCGCGCATCTGGTCGATCACCGCCTTGAGGTCGAGCCCCACCGAGGTCAGTTCCGCATACTGGGCCTTGGAACAGAGCGTGTTGGCCTCGCGGTTGAATTCCTGCGCCAGGAAATCGAGCTTGCGCCCGGTCGGCTCGGCCTCGCTCAGAAGGGCGCGCGCGGCGGCGACATGGGCGCGCAGGCGGTCGATTTCCTCGGTCACGTCGGATTTGACGGCGATGAGCGCCAGTTCCTGCGAGATCCGCGCCGGATCGGCGGACTCGGCATTGTCCATGACCCGCGCCAGTTGCTTTTGCAGCGTGGCGGTCATTTCGGCGCGGCGGCTCTCGGCGACCTCGGCGGCGGCGTCGGTGAGTGCCGCGATGCGGTCGATCTGAGCGTTCAGCACCGCTGCAAGGGCGGTGCCCTCGCTTTGGCGCATCGCGAGGAACTGGGCCAGAAGCGGTTCGAAATCCGCAAGGATGGCGGCGCGAAGCGGTGCTGTGTCGGAATCCGCAGTGGCGGTTTCCAGCACACCCCGGATCGTCAGAAGATCGGCCGGGCGCGAGGGCGCGAGGGTCACGCCGCGCTCGAGCGCGCGGGTTTCGACCTCGGCCAGGGCGGCGAGGATGTCGTCAAGCTGCGCGCCATTGAGCGCCAGCCGCCCGCCCTGATCGCTGGATTGCACCCGAAGATTGAGATTCACATTGCCGCGCGCCAGCGCCTGCTGAAGGCGCGCGCGCAGCGCTGGTTCCAGCCCTTCGATCCAGTCCGGCAGGCGCAGCCGCAGATCGAGCCCCTTGCCGTTCACGCTGCGCAGCTCCCATGTCCATTCATGGGCACCATGCGCTCCCTTGGCCGAGGCGAACCCCGTCATCGAATTCAGCACGTTGATCCTCCGGACGCTTGCGCCCTTGTCCTAGCCAGTCACGCGCGGGCTGGCAAGCGCCGCACGGGACCTTAACCATTTATGCGGATTTTTAGACAAAACCTGATCGAAATATGCCAAAAGAGGATCACGCAAAGCAGGTGCGGCCTGCGCGGGGCGGATCGAAGCCCTGCCCGGTAAACAGTTCAGACAGGTATGGTCACGATGTCCGACAGTTTCTTCAGCCAAACCGCCCGCAAGGGCAATATCGTCCATCTGCCCGGCACCGGCCCGGCGCGGCGCCTGCGCGATCAGGACCTGGCGGGTTTCCTCGACTACTGGATGGCCATGCGCAAGGGCGCGGATGTCCCGCGCCGCGCCGATATCGACCCGCGCGGGATGAGCCCGTTGCTGTCCGAGGCCTTCATCGCCGAGCGCATCGCTCCCGGCCTTGCGCGGCTGCGTATAGCGGGGATGCATCTGAGCGACCTGATGGGCATGGAAGTGCGCGGCATGCCGCTGAGCGCCCTCATCGAGCCACAGGATCGGGACCGACTCGCGGAACTGCTGGTCGATCTGTTCGACGGGCCTGCGCGGCTGGAGATCGGGTTGACCTCGGTCGGGTCCTTCGGGCGTCCGCCGCTGACGGGGCGGCTGGCGATCCTGCCGCTGCGCAGCGATCTTGGCGACATTTCGCGCGCGGTGGGCTGTCTGGTCAGCGACGGTCCTGCCGGACGCACGCCGCGCCGCTTTACCATCACCAGCAGCGAGGTGGTGCGGATCGGCGCCACGTCTGATGCGGCCGCTGCGCCGCTGACGCTTGATGCATACCGCGCCGATCAGCCGCTGGACCCGGTGGTCCCCGCGCGGGTGCGCGGCAATGGCGACCGTTCCCATCTGCGCCTGATCGAGACCGACTGATCAGGTGGGATCGCCGCCCAGGGCCTCCCAGAAATCGGCGCGCAGGTTGTGATGGGGAAAGGGCTCGTCCGGCACATCCACGCCGAGAAAATCACACAGCGGCGCCCAGCCCTCGGCCACGTCGAACAGCAGCAGGCGTTCGCGCGGAAGCTCTTGCCGGACGGCGAGCGTATGGGCGTGGTACGCCTCGATCGCGGCGTCGCGGTCGGTGAGATCGCCGCCAAAGACCCCCTGCCCGACCATCACGTCCCACGCATCGAGCATGTCGCGCATGTGCTGCGGCAGCGCAAGATCGGCGCGCCGCTGCATCAGCGTGGCGATGGTGCGCTCGAAACTGGCCCACCAGGTATCGTCGGGACGCGTCGTATGAACGATGCGCGCATGGGGAAAGGCGCGCGCGGTGTCGCGCCAGACATGGGCGCCGGGCCAGTCGACCTGCGCGCGGTAGCCCGCAAAGACGACGCTCCAATCCACCTTGCCGCCCGCCGCGACTGTCTGCCAATGGTTGACCTGTCCGGGATCGGCGATGATCTCGTGCATGTGGTGACAAGGCCCGAAACCCAGGCGTTCCAGCGCGGCCTTGAGCGATTTGGTCCCGGTGCGTCCAAAGCCCGAGCCGATGACCTGTAGCGCCATGCCGCGTCCTCTCGTGCCCGGAAAGCCCGGTGCCGGCCCGCGCCGGATGGCGACGGATCGTCCGAGCGTGAGGCCGTGCGGCATCGCCTGTCCAGATGAAACGCAGGCGAAAGAGAACCGCTTAGCGGGTGCGTCTGTATTTTTGCATTACTATTTCGCGCCTTGCTTCGCGAACTTCATACAGCACATGAAGCAAGAAAGGCGCATGGGTCAGCGCCGGGGCAGGCCTGGCGGCCCTTTCAGGCCGCCCTGCTGACCTGCCTGCCCCGGCACGCCATGTCAGGCCGATTGCGCCTCTTGCAGGCGGCTTTCGCGCAGGCTCGAGAGCTCCTCGGCCACGAGGAAGGCCAGTTCGAGCGACTGGCTGGCATTGAGGCGAGGATCACATGCGGTGTGGTAGCGCGCCGAGAGGTTCTCGTCGCCAAGCGCGCGCATCCCGCCGGTGCATTCGGTCACGTCCTGGCCGGTCATCTCGAAATGCACGCCGCCGGGGATGGTGCCTTCGGCGCGGTGAACGGCGAAGAACTCCTGCACTTCGCGCAGTATCGCGTCGAAGGGCCGGGTCTTGTAGCCGGTCGAGGACTTGATGACGTTGCCATGCATCGGATCACAGACCCATGTCACCTTCGCGCCTTCGGATTCCACCGTGCGCAGCAGGCGCGGCAGGTGATCGCCCACCTTGCCCGCCCCGAACCGTGCGATCAGCGTAAGCCGCCCGGCCTCGTTCTCGGGGTTGAGCCGCGCCATCAGGCGCTTGAGGTCGTCGGATTCCATCGAGGGGCCGCATTTGAGGCCGACCGGATTGAGCACGCCGCGGGCGTATTCCACATGCGCGCCGTCGGGCTGACGGGTGCGATCCCCGATCCAGATCATGTGGCCGGACCCCGCCAGCCATTTGCCGGAGGTCGAATCGAGCCGGGTCAGCGCCTCTTCGTATTCCAGCAGCAGGGCTTCGTGGCTGGTGTAGAATTCCACCGTGCCCAGTTCGTGCTGGGTTTCGGCCGTCATCCCGGCGGCAGCCATGAAATCGAGCGTATCCTGGATACGATTGGCCATTTCCCGGTATTTCGCGGCCTTTTCGTCATCGGTGAAGCCGAGCGTCCAGGCATGGACGCGGTGAACATCCGCGAAACCGCCTGTCGAGAAGGCGCGCAGCAGGTTCAGCGTGGCCGCGGCCTGGGTATAGGCTTGCAGCATCCGGCCGGGATCGGGAATCCGGGCCTCGGGAGTGAAGGCCAGTTCGTTGATGATGTCGCCACGATAGCTGGGCAGTTCCACGCCGTCGATCACCTCGGTCGGGGCGCTGCGGGGCTTGGCGAACTGACCGGCGATTCGGCCCACCTTGATGACCGGCACCTTGGCGCCATAGGTGAGCACCATCGCCATCTGCAGCATGACCTTGAAGGTGTCGCGGATCGCATCGGCCGAGAACTGGTCGAAGGCCTCGGCGCAATCGCCGCCCTGAAGCAGGAAGGCCTCGCCACGCGATGCGGCGCCGAGATGTTGCCTGAGCCGACGGGCCTCACCCGCAAAAACCAGCGGCGGAAACTGCGACAGGCGGCCCTCGACCTCGGCCAGTGCCTCGGGGTCGGTATAGTCGGGCATCTGGACGCGCGGCTTGGCGCGCCAGTCTGATTTGTGCCATTCGCTCATGGTGTTTCTCCGCTTGCAGGCTTTGGGAACCATTCCTATACAAAACCACTGGTCTGGACACCATATATGATTTGTGCCTCTTGACGCAAAACCGCGGGTCTGCGTTTTCTCGAGGATCGATGTCGCCGCGGCGCAGTTCTGGATGCGCCACACTGGCGCCGCACTGGCAAGGAGCCCCAGCATGATGCAGGCAGGACCACAGACCGTCCCCGTCGACGCCCCAAAGGCCCCGCGCCGGTTCGTGTTCGTGCTGCTGGACAATTTCACCCTGCTGAGTTTTGCCGCCGCCGTCGACAGCCTGCGGATCGCCAATCGCATGTCGGGACAGGAGCTTTATGCCTGGAAGCTGGCCTGCGAGGCGCCGGATGCGCGTGTCAGCTGTTCGGCGGGCGCGGTGTTCGAGACCGATATCGGGCTTGATGAACTGGGGCGCGAGGATACGATCGTGATCTGCGGCGGCGCGGATGTGCAGCATGCGACCACCAAGCGGATGCTGAGCTGGCTGCGCCGGGAGGCACGGCGCGGGCTCAAGATCGCGGGGCTGTGCACCGCCGCTTACGTAATGGCGCGCGCGGGGCTTCTGGAGGGCAAGCGCGCGACGACCCATTGGGAGAACCACGACAGTTTCACCGAGGAATTCGATGAGGTCGAACTGACCAAGTCGGTCTTCGTGGTGGACGGCAACCGGATGACCACGGCCGGGGGGACATCCTCGATCGACCTGTTCCTCAAGCTGATTGCCGACGAGCATGGCGAGAAGCTTGCCAATGCGGTGGCCGATCAGCTGATCTATTCCTCGATCCGCACCGACCAGGACACGCAGCGCCTGTCGGTGCCGACAAGGATCGGCGTGCGCCATCCCAAGCTGAGCCAGGTGATCCAGATGATGGAGGCCAATATCGAGGAGCCGATCAGCCCGTCGATCCTTGCGAAGGACGTGGGGATGTCGACACGGCAACTGGAACGGCTGTTTCGCCGCTATCTCAACCGCAGTCCCAAGCGCTATTACATGGAACTGCGCCTGCAGAAGGCGCGCAACCTGTTGATGCAGACCGACATGACGGTGATCAACGTCGCGCTGGCCTGTGGCTTCGCAAGCCCGTCGCATTTCTCGAAATGTTACCGCGCGCATTACAACACCACGCCCTATCGTGAGCGCGGTGCACAGTCGGCGCGCCTGTCTGTCTGAGCGGACAAGAGGGGGCGCTGCCCCCGCTGCGCCAGGGCGCGACTCCCCCGGAGTATTTCCTGAACAGTGAAAGGCGTGGCGGTGCCTCAGTCGGGGGTCATGCGGTAAAGCGTGCCCTGCCCGACCGAGAGGAACCAGATCGCGCCGTCGGGGCCCTGACGTATGTCGCGCACGCGCACGGTTTCGGGGGTGCTGATTTCCTGGACCTCGCGCAGGGGGTCGCCCGAGAGCCGCGCGATATGGTCGAACTTGAGGCTGCCGACAAGGATGTCGCCCTGCCAGTCGGGGAAGAGCGCGCCCGTGTAGATCGTCATGCCTGAGGGCGCGATGGAGGGATCCCAGTAGAAGGCGGGCTGCTTCATGCCGGGTTTCGATGTGCCCTCGCCGATCTTCGCACCGGAATAATGCGTGCCGTAGGAAATCACCGGCCAGCCGTAATTGGCGCCTTTCTCGATCAGGTTCACCTCGTCGCCGCCGCGCGCGCCGTGTTCGACGACCCAGAGTCGCCCTTGCGAATCAAGCGCCGCGCCCTGCGGGTTGCGATGGCCATAGGACCAGATGCCGGGCTGCGTGCCGCCCTGACCCTGAAAGGGATTATCGGCGGGCGGGGTGCCGTCGCGCGCGATGCGGATGACAGAGCCGTTCTGGCGCGACAGATCCTGCGCCGAGGGGCGGTCGCCGCGTTCGCCGATGGTGACGAAGAGATGCCCGTCGGGGGCCTCGACGATGCGCGAGCCGAAATGGCGTCCGCCCGAACTGCCCGGCTCCATTTCCCAGATCACCTGCCAATCGGTCAGGCTGCGCCCGTCCCCGGAAAGCGTAGCGCGCGCCACTGCGGTGCCCGCGCCCGCGCCCTGCGGCTTCGCGTGGGTGAAATAGAGTGCGCGGGTCTGCGCGAAATCGCGCGGCACCAGCACATCGAGCAGCCCGCCCTGCCCGGTGACCGCGATATCGCCGATGCCGGTGATCTCGTGGCGCATTCCATCGGCGAGCCGCCAGAGGCGCCCGCCGCGTTCGGTGACGAGAATGCTGTCATCGGGCAGGAAGCCGATGGCCCAGGGCGCGTCGAACCCGTCGGCGACGGGGGTGATCGACAGCCCGGTCTGCGCCTGCGCGCCGTGGGGCGTCGCGACGAGGCCGAGAGCGAGAAGGCAGACAGCGGCGTGACGGATCATCGTGGCTCCTTATCGTGCTGGGGGCGACATCCCATGATGTTGGTGCAACCTGCCCTTGGGTCAATGGCTGCAAGCGCACTCTTGCGCGCTAATCCTCTTGCTTTTCGGCGTGGGCGGGATACGGTCCGGTTCGGACCGAAATTCTGACTGGGAGACAGAGAATGAAGAAACTTCTGATGGCAACCGCCACCGCAGCATTGAGCGTGGGCGCGAGTGCCGCGAGCGCCGAAGATGTCACGCTGGGCATTATCCTCGGCTTTACCGGCCCGATCGAATCCCTCACCCCGCATATGGCGGGCGGTGCGGAACTGGCGATCAGCGAAGTCAGCGAAAGCGGCAAGCTGCTCGATGGCATGACGGTGACGCAGGAGCGCGCCGATTCGACCTGTATCGACGCAGGCGCGGCCAGCGCCGCCGCCGAGCGCCTGATTACCGCGGTCGGCGTGAAGGGCATCATGGGGGCGGATTGCTCGGGCGTGACCGGCGCGGTCCTGTCCAATGTCGCCGTGCCCAACGGCATGGTGATGATTTCGCCCTCGGCCACGTCGCCGGCGCTGTCGGATGCGGCGGATGAGGGTCTGTTCTTCCGCACGGCACCGTCGGATGCGCGCCAGGGCGAGGTTCTGGCCAATGTGCTGATGGATCGCGGGATCGGATCGGTTGCCGTGACCTACACCAACAACGATTACGGCAAGGGGCTGGCCGACAGCTTCAGCGCCGCCTTCGAGGCCGCGGGCGGTGAGGTGACCACCACCGCCGCGCATGAGGACGGCAAGGCGGACTACTCGGCCGAAGTGGGCGCGCTGGCCGCCGCAGGCGGCGATGCGCTGGTCGTCGCGGGCTATGTCGACCAGGGCGGTCCGGGCGTCATTCGCGCCGCGCTCGATGCCGGGGCGTTCGATACCTTCGTGCTGCCTGACGGGATGATCGGCAGCGCGCTCGAGGATACGTTCGGGTCCGAAATCGACGGGTCCATCGGCACCGTGCCGGGCACCGAGAGCGAAGGCGCCGACAAGATGCTGGAGATGGCCACGGCCGCAGGCATCGACGGCACCAGCCCTTATGTCGGTGAAAGCTATGACGCGGCGGCGCTGATCCTGCTGGCGATGCAGGCGGCCGGGTCGGTCGAGCCGGGCGACTACAAGGGCAAGATCATGGACGTGGCCAATGCGCCCGGCGAGCAGATCTTCCCCGGTGAGCTGGCCAAGGGTCTCGAGATCCTCGCGGGCGGCGGCGATATCGATTATGTCGGCGCGACCGATGTCGAACTGATCGGCGGCGGCGAGAGCGCGGGGTCCTACCGCGAGATCCTGATCGAGGGTGGTAAACTGACCACTGCCGGCTATCGCTGATCGGCCACGCCTGAGATGAAAAAGAGCGGCCCGGGGATGGACTCCCCGGGCTGTTCCAATAAAAGGCCTCCGCGGCATCGGCGAGACATGCCAGGGCGAGCGGTGCGGCCGGAAGGGGAACGGACACGCGATGATCAGGGTCGACAACCTGCACAAGCATTTCGGCGGATTCCACGCGGTGGATGGCGCGAGCCTGAGCGTGCGCGAGGGCACGATTACCGGTCTGATCGGCCCGAACGGCGCCGGAAAAACAACTCTTTTCAATGTGATCGCAGGCGTTCTTAAACCCACGTCCGGTCGCGTCACCATGGCGGGCGAGGATATCACGGGACTGGCACCGCATGATCTGTTCGCCAAGGGGCTCTTGCGCACCTTCCAGATCGCGCATGAATTTTCCTCGATGAGCTGCCGCGAGAACCTGATGATGGTGCCGGGCGGGCAGTCGGGTGAGCAGCTGTGGAACACATGGTTCGGGCGCAAGCGCATCGCCGAGGAGGAACGCGCGCTGCGCGCCAAGGCCGACGAGGTGCTGGAATTCCTGACCATCGAACATCTGGCCGATCAGCGCGCGGGGGAAATCTCGGGCGGGCAGAAGAAGCTGCTGGAGCTTGGACGCACCATGATGGTCAATGCGCGCATCGTCTTTCTGGACGAGGTCGGCGCCGGGGTGAACCGCACCCTGCTCAACACCATTGCCGATGCGATCCTCGAGCTGAACCGCGAGCGGAACTACACGTTCGTGGTGATCGAGCATGACATGGATTTCATCGGCCGGATCTGCGACCCGGTGATCTGCATGGCCGAGGGCAAGGTGCTGGCCGAGGGCAGCCTTGAGGAGATCAAGGCCAACGAGCATGTGATCGAGGCCTATCTGGGCACCGGCCTCAAGAACCGCGACATGGTGGGCGCATGAGGCGGGTCGCGCCGGCGATCAAGGGTTTCGCCCGTTCCGGGCGACCGGCTGGGGGCTCTGCCCCCAGACCCCCGGGATATTTGAGAACAGAAGAAGACGGGAGCCATGCGCATGGCTGAAGCGTTCCTGATCGGTGAGAACATGACCGGCGGCTACGGCAAGTCGGGGCCGGATATCCTGCATGATTGCACCGTGGCGGTGGAACCGGGCGAAATCGCGGTGATCGTCGGCCCCAATGGTGCGGGCAAGTCCACGGCGATGAAGGCGGTCTTCGGGATGCTCAGCCTGCGGCGCGGGGCGGTGCGGCTCGATGGTGAGGACATCACCGCGCTGAGCCCGCAGGAGCGGGTGCGCAAGGGCATGGGTTTCGTGCCGCAGAACCAGAACATATTCGCCTCGATGTCGGTCGAGGAGAACCTCGAGATGGGGGCCTTCATCCGCGAGGATGATATCGGCGAGACGATGGAACAGGTTTACGATCTCTTTCCGATCCTGCGCGACAAGCGCCGCCAGGCGGCGGGCGAGTTGAGCGGCGGCCAGCGCCAGCAGGTCGCCGTGGGGCGCGCGCTGATGACGAAGCCCAAGGTGTTGATGCTGGACGAGCCGACGGCGGGGGTGAGCCCGATCGTGATGGACGAGCTGTTCGACCGGATCATCGAGATCGCCCGCACCGGCCTGCCGGTGCTGATGGTCGAGCAGAATGCCCGCCAGGCGCTGGCCATCGCCGACAAGGGCTATGTGCTGGTACAGGGGGCCAATGCCCATACCGGCACCGGCAAGGAGTTGCTGGCCGATCCAGATGTGCGGCGCAGTTTCCTGGGAGGATGAAGCGGATGTGGATCAGAGAGCCAGGCGCGGTGCGCCGCGGGGGGGATACCTGATGGATGCGCTCAATGCCATTGTCGCGCTTGCGAATTTCGTACTGGTGCCGGCGATCGCCTATGGCAGCCAGCTGGCGCTGGGGGCGCTTGGGGTGACGCTGATCTACGGGATATTGCGGTTCTCCAACTTCGCGCATGGCGACACGATGGCCTTCGGCACGATGGTCACGGTGCTGGCGACATGGGGTCTGCAGGCGATGGGCGTGTCGCTGGGACCGTTGCCGACGGCATTGCTGGCGCTGCCGGTGGGGATACTCGGCTGCATGGCGCTGGTGCTGGTGACGGATCGGGCGGTCTATCGGTTCTACCGCGCGCAGAAAGCCAAGCCCGTGATCCTCGTGATCGTGTCGATCGGCGTCATGTTCATCATGAACGGGCTTGTGCGCTTCATCATCGGCCCCGGCGACCAGCGTTTCGCCGATGGCGAGCGGTTCATCGTCTCGGCGCGGACATTCAAGGACATGACCGGACTTGAGGAGGGGCTGGCGATCAAGACCACGCAGGGGATCACCGTGATCACGGCGGTGATCGTGGTGGCACTGCTGTTCTGGTTCCTCAACCGCACCCGCAGCGGCAAGTCCATGCGCGCCTATTCCGATAACGAGGACCTGGCGCTGTTGTCGGGGATCAACCCGGATCGGGTGGTGATGATCACATGGCTGATCGTGGCGGCGCTGGCGACGGTGGCGGGGGTTCTCTACGGGCTCGACAAGAGCTTCAAGCCCTTCACCTATTTCCAGCTGCTCCTGCCGATCTTCGCCAGTGCCATCGTCGGCGGGCTCGGCAATCCGATCGGCGCCATTGCCGGCGGGTTCGTCATCGCCTTCAGCGAGGTGACGATCACCTATGCCTGGAAAAAGGTGCTGGGCTATGCCCTGCCCGAGAGCCTGGAGCCTGAAGGGTTGGTGCAGCTTCTGAGCACCGATTACAAATTCGCGGTCAGCTTCGTGATCCTGCTGATCGTGCTGTTGTTCCGCCCGACGGGCCTGTTCCGGGGGAAAGCGGTATGAGCGAGACGATGAAGAAAACCGCCCTCTTCGCGCTGGTCGCGGGGCTGATCGTGTTCACCGGCCTGTTCCAGAGCTGGAACACGGCGCTTCTGATCCTCAACATGGGTCTGATCTCGGCGATCATGTCGCTGGGGGTCAACCTGCAATGGGGTTTCGCGGGACTGTTCAACGTGGGTGTCATGGGCTTCGTGGCGCTTGGCGGGCTGGCGACGGTGCTGGTGGCGATGCCGCCGGTGGGCGAGGCCTGGGCCGCGGGCGGTGCGCGGGTGCTGGCGGGGCTGGCGACGGGCGCGGCGCTGCTGGTGGCGGTTGTGCTTCTGCGCCGCGCGATGCGGCCGGGGCGGGCGCGTGCGCTGGTGACGCTGGTGGTCCTTGTCGGCGGCTTCTTTGTCTATCGCGCGGTGTTCGATCCGGGCGTCGAGGCGGTGGAGGCCGTGAACCCGGCGGGCACGGGATATCTCGGCGGGCTGGGTCTGCCGGTGCTGCTGGCCTGGCCGGTGGGCGGCCTGCTTGCGGCCGGCGCGGCCTGGATCATCGGCAAGGCGGCGCTGGGGCTGCGCAGCGATTACCTCGCGATCGCCACGCTGGGTATCGCCGAGATCATCCTCGCGGTGCTCAAGAACGAGGACTGGCTGAGCCGGGGCGTCAAGAACGTGAACGGCCTTCCGCGCCCCCTGCCCTATGAGATCGACCTGCAGAACGATCCGGGCTTTGTCGAGACTGTGCAGGGCTTTGGCCTCGATCCGGTCACGTCATCGTCGCTGGCGGTCAAGCTGGGCTATGCGGGGCTGTTCTCGGTGGTGCTGCTGGTGATCCTGCTGGCGGCGCAACTGGCGCTCAACAGCCCCTGGGGGCGGATGATGCGGGCGATCCGCGACAACGAGACCGCCGCCGAGGCGATGGGCAAGGACGTGACCCGGCGCCATCTTCAGGTCTTCATCCTGGGCAGCGCGGTCTGCGGCATCGCGGGGGCGATGATGACCACGCTTGACGGGCAGCTGGTGCCGACCTCCTACCAGCCGCTGCGCTTCACCTTCCTCATTTGGGTGATGGTGATCGTGGGCGGCTCGGGCAACAATTTCGGCGCCGTGCTGGGTGGGTTCCTGATCTGGTTCCTCTGGGTCCAGGTCGAGCCGATGGGCTATTGGCTGATGCAGATGATCACCGCGCCGCTGGCCGAGGACAGCGCGTTGAAGGCGCATCTGCTGGGCAGCGCGGCGCATATGCGGCTGTTCACGATGGGGCTGTTGCTGTTGCTTGTGCTGCGCTTCAGCCCGCGCGGGCTGATCCCCGAACGATAGGCCGGAACCGGGGGCGCGGCCCCCGGACCCCCGAGGAATTTTTTCGCCAGATGAAGGCAGGGACGCGCAGCTTCATCTGGCCTCAAATACTCCCCCGCCGGAGGCGTCCGGCGCTAGCGTCAGGCGCGTTGGCTGGACATCCGGGCGATCCCGAGCGTGTCGAGCACCTTGGCTTCGATATCGGCGGCGTTGAGGCGGGCGACGGCATACATGTCCGCCGGGCTGGCCTGATCGATGAAAATGTCGGGCAGCACCATCGAGCGGAACCTGAGCCCCTCGTCAAAGGCGCCGTTTTCGGCCAGGAGCTGTGCGACATGGCTGCCAAAACCGCCGATGGCGCCTTCCTCGATGGTAATGAGCGCCTCATGCCGCGCGGCGAGATCGAGGATCAGCTCGGCATCGAGGGGTTTGGCGAAACGCGCATCGGCGACGCTGGGAGTGATGCCGCGTGCGCGCAATGCCTCGGAGGCTTTCATGACCTCGCCCAGGCGCGTGCCGAAGGACAGGAGCGCGACGCGCCCGCCTTTCTGGATCATGCGGCCCTTGCCGATTTCGAGCGGTGTGCCCTGCGCGGGCATCTCGACGCCCTCGCCCTCGCCGCGCGGGTAGCGAAAGGCGATCGGCCCGCTGTCATGGACGGCGGCGGTGGCGACCATATGCTTGAGTTCGGCCTCGTCGGCGGCGGCCATGACCGTAAAGCCCGGCAGGTTGGCGAGATAGGCGATATCATAGGCGCCCGCATGGGTCGGGCCATCCGCACCCACGAGGCCGGCGCGGTCGATGGCGAAGCGCACCGGCAGGCGCTGGATCGCCACGTCATGCACGACCTGATCATAGCCGCGTTGCAGGAAGGTGGAATAGAGCGCGCAGAACGGGCGCATCCCCGCGGCTGCAAGCCCAGCGGCGAAGGTCACCGCATGTTGCTCGGCGATGCCCACGTCAAAGCAGCGCGACGGATAGCGCTGATCGAAAAGGTCAAGCCCGGTGCCGTCCGGCATGGCGGCGGTGATCGCGCAGATGCGCGGATCCTGCGCCGCGTGATCCAGCAGCGCCTCGGCGAAAACCCGTGTGTAACTGGGCGCGTTCGAGGGTGCTTTCTTCTGCTCGCCGGTCACCACGTCGAACTTGCCGGTGGCATGGCCGCCATCGCGCCGGGTTTCCGCCGGGCCATAGCCCTTGCCCTTGCGGGTGCAGACATGAATGAGCGTCGGCCCGCTGGCGCGCGCCTGGACGGTGCGCAGCACGGGCAGAAGCTGCTCCATGTCATGCCCGTCGATCGGCCCCACATAGCTGAAGCCGAGCTCCTCGAAGAGGGTGCCGCCGACGGTCATGCTTTTCAGCATGTCGCGGGCGCGCTTGGCACCTTCCTGGAAGGGCGGCGGCAGCAGCGATACCGCCCCCTTGGCGGCGGCCTTGAATTCCTGGAACGGCTCGCCCGCATAGAGCCGAGAAAGATAGGAGGACAGCGCCCCGACCGGCGGCGCGATCGACATCTCGTTATCGTTGAGCACGACGATCAGCCGTTTCTTCAGGTGCCCGGCATTGTTCATCGCCTCAAAGGCCATGCCCGCCGACATCGCCCCGTCGCCGATGATGGCGATGGCGTCGCCAAGGCCGGTCTCGCAGGCGCCGCCCAGATCGCGCGCCACGGCAAAGCCGAGCGCCGCGCTGATCGAGGTCGAGCTATGCGCCGCGCCGAAGGGGTCATAGGGGCTTTCGCTGCGCTTGGTGAAACCGGACAGGCCGTCTTTCTGGCGCAGAGTGCGGATGCGGTCGCGCCGCCCGGTCAGGATCTTGTGGGGATAGCTTTGATGGCTCACGTCCCAGATGATCTTGTCGCGCGGCGCGTCGAACACCGCATGCAGCGCAACGGTCAGTTCCACCACCCCCAGCCCCGCGCCCAGGTGGCCGCCGGTTTCCGACACCGCCGAAATCGTTTCGGCGCGCAGCTCGTCGGCCAGCGTGACCAGCTGGCTGTCGGACAGCTGTTTGAGATCGGCCGGCGTGGCGACCTGATCCAGAAGCGGCGTGACGGGGCGTTCGGACATGATGGCAGGCGCCCTCCTTGGGGCAAGACTCAGCTATGACGCGAGATAACGAAGCGGGCGAGCGCCCGCAAGCTGTCGGCGTCCTCTCCGTAGGGAGATAGGGCATCGCAGGCCGTTTCGACAAGGGCATGAGCGCGGGCGCGCGCGGCGTCGAGCCCCAGCAGCGACACGAAGGTGGCCTTGCCGGCGGCGGCGTCCTTGCCGACGGCCTTGCCCGCGGCATCCGCATCGCCGGTCACGTCGATCACGTCGTCCTGAATCTGGAAGGCCAGCCCGAGCGCCCCGGCATAGGCCGCAAGCGGGCCGGTGTCGGCCTCCGCCATGCGCGGCCCGGCGCAGGCCGCCCATTCGATGAGCGCCCCGGTCTTGCCCGCCTGGAGCCGGGTGATTTCATCGAGCGTCAGCGCGCTCGAGGCGGTTTCAGCGGCGATGTCGAGCGCCTGCCCCAGCACCATCCCCTGCCCGCCTGCAGCGCGCGCAAGGCTGAGCGCGAGGTCGGCGCGCGCATGGTCCGTCGCGGCGCCCTCGGGATGGGCGGCGAGCTCGAAGGCCAGCGATTGCAGTGCGTCCCCGGCCAGCACGGCGGTGGCCTCGTCCCATTTGACATGCAGCGTGGGCTGACCGCGGCGCAGATCGTCGTCATCCATGCAGGGCAGATCGTCATGCACGAGACTGTAGGCATGCATCGCCTCGATGGCGGCGGCGGGCCAGACAGCGCGCGTCTCGGGAATTCCGTGAAGCCGCGCGCCTTCGAGCACGAGACGCGCGCGGATGCGCTTGCCGCCCGCGACCGCATAGCGCATCGCCGCGACGACCGGTGTATCGCCGAACGGTTCAAGCACGGCTTCGAGATGGGCATGGACACGCGCGGCCTGACCTGCGCCTTGGCTGTTCATCGGGTTCAGAGACCTTCGGCGGGTGTCGTTCCGGTGGCGGTGCCGTCGGCGTCGAGCGTGATCGCGGCGACCTTTTCCTCGGCTTCCTTCAGCTTGGCCTCGCAGCGGGTCTTGAGCGCCGCGCCGCGTTCATAGAGCTTGATCGATTCCTCGAGCGCCACATCGCCGCGCTCGAGCGTCGAGACGACCTGCTCCAGCTCCTTCATGGCATCTTCGAACGACATTTCGGAAACCGGCGAGTCTGTCATTTTGGCATCCTGTTGGCTGAGGAATTGTGCGGCCACCTTATCCGGGGCGCTGGCGGGGTTCAATTCGGTTGACGCCCCCCCGGCCCTGAAGGATTGTTGTCGTCATGACGAAACCCGACATTCCCGAGATGGATGCGATGATCGCGCTGGCCGCGCGGTTCGAGGCGGCTGTCAAGGCGGACCCCGCGCTCGAGGGAGCAGAACTGGGCGAGATGCTGCGCCATGTGCCGGGCAAGCGCGCCATCTGCCGCGGAACGGTGCAGGGCCGGGAATGCATCTGGCGTGTTTTTCACAGCCCGCAGGACGGTGTGGCCGGGCGCGAATGGGTCGAATTGCAGCGCGTCCATGCCGGGATGCGCGATGACGACCACACGGTCAATGCGCCGCTCTACCATGCGCCTGAATTCGGGCTGGTCGCAGTGGAATTCATCGCCGGCACGCCCTTGATGGCGCTGGTCTGGCAAAGCCCGCTTGAAGAGCGCGAGGCACTGATCATCCCGGCAGCGCGCTGGCTGCGCCGTTACACGGAGAGCAGTGAAAGCTGGTGGCCCGCCAAGCCCGAAGGCTGGCTCAAGCGGGCCGAGCGCGCCGCCGCCAAACAACCCTTCTCCAAGCTGCACAGGCTGGAGCGCCCGATCCTTGCAGAACTGGCGCGGCTGCTGCCCCGGATCGAGGGGCTGGACTGGCGCACGGCGATCTGCCACGGCGATTTTCATCCCAACAACCTGATCGTGGACGGCGCGCGCATGACCGGGATCGACAATGGCGGCTCTGCGCGGATGCCGATCTACAAGGACATGGCACGGTTCCTGATGCATATGGGACGGCGCGGATTGATCCCGTCGGGGTCGCGCGTTCTGGGGGTGGATGGCGCGATGATCGAGGCCTTCAGCGAGACCTTCGCGATGACCGAGGCCGAGCGGCGGCTGATCCTGCCCTTCATGCTGGGGATCGAGGCGCTGATCCGGGTCGAGCATGCCGACATGACACGCTCGCGAGTGCGCCGCGCCCACGCCATGTACGAAGCGCTGCTCGAAGACCTGCGCAAGATCTAGGCGGGGCTGGCAGGGTTTGCCGCTCAGCGGCCCTTGAACAAGCCGCCAAGGATGCCGCGCACGATGCGCCTGCCGGTGGTGCCCTTGAGCTCTTTCATCACCGCGTTGCCAAGCGCCTGACCGATACTGGCGCCGAACCCGACCGGTTCGCGCGCGGAGCTGCCCGAACGCGAGACGCGCTTGCCCGAATAGCGCCGGGCGGCGTTGAATTCGCTTTCGGCGGCGGATTGAGCCTCGGCCTCGGCGGCTTCCGCTTCGGCCGCCTCGCGCGCGGCGTCATCGGCACGCCGGGCCAGCATCTCGTAGGCCGAGTCCCGATCCATCAGCGTGTCATACTTGCCCATGACCGGAGACGCGGCGATGACCGCGCGTCGCGTCTGATCGCCAATCGGCCCCAGCCGGGAGGACGGGGGGCGGATCAGCGTGCGCTCGACGATGCCGGGGGCGCCCTTGGCCTCGAGCATCGAGGTCACGGCCTCGCCGGTGCCCACGTCACGGATCGCGTCGGCCGTGTCGAAACGCGGATTGGGGCGATAGGTCTCGGCCGCCCGCGTCAGCGCCTTGCGGTCGCGCGCGGTGAAGGCGCGCAGCGCGTGCTGAAAGCGGTTGCCGAGCTGGCCGAGGATGTCCTCGGGCACGTCGTCGGGGTTCTGGGTGATGAAATAGACCCCCACCCCCTTGGATCGGATCAGCCGCGCCACCTGTTCGACCTTGTCGACCAGCGCCTTGGGCGCGTCGTCGAACAGTAGGTGGGCCTCGTCGAAGAAGAAGACCAGCCGGGGTTTTTCCGGGTCGCCGACCTCGGGCAGGGTCTCGAAGAGTTCCGACAGAAGCCACAGAAGGAAGGTCGCGTAGAGTCGCGGTGAGTTCATCAGCCGGTCCGAGGCGAGGATGTTGATCCGCCCGCGCCCGTCAGGATCGCTGCGCATGATGTCCATGAGATCAAGCGCCGGTTCTCCGAACAGGGAATTGCCGCCCTGGTTCTCGAGTACCAAGAGCTGACGCTGGATCGCGCCCACCGATTGTGGCGAAACATTGCCGTAGCGCAGGGAAAGTTCGGCCCGATTGTCGCCGACCCAGACCAGCAGTGATTGCAGATCCTTCAGGTCGAGCAGCGGCATGCCTTCTTCGTCGGCGACGCGAAAGGCGATGTTCATGATGCCTTCCTGCGCATCGCTCAGATCCATCAGGCGGCTGAGCAGAAGCGGCCCCATCTCGGCCAGCGTGGTGCGCACCGGGTGGCCCTGCTCGCCGAAGATATCCCAGAAGGTGACCGGAAAGGCATCATAGGTGAAATCGTCGAAACCTATGGTTTCATTACGCTTCATGAAGGCTTCATGCAGCTTGCCGTCGGGGCTTCCGGCCTCGGCCAGCCCGGAAAGATCGCCCTTCACGTCCGACAGGAACACCGGCACGCCCGCCGATGAAAACCCCTCGGCCAGGATCTGCAGGGTCACGGTCTTGCCGGTGCCGGTGGCGCCCGCGATCAACCCGTGGCGGTTGGCATATTTCAGCGAAAGCCCCTGCTTGGTGCCATATCCTTCGCCGCCGCCGCCGATGAAAATCCTGTTATCCACGTCACTCGCCCCCGGTCTGAATTTCTTCACGCTCTGAACATACAAAGTTAACTTTTATCTGCCAGCATGAATCGCGTCGCCGGACAGCATGTCCTCTGGTCCGGTGACTTCCTCCCTGTCAGACTGGCCGCGCCCTGTGCGCGGCCTTTTTTCGCGCGACGCTTTTTCGCGGCACCTCAAGCAGTTCGCCTGTTGACGGATTGCAAGAACTGTCCTAGCGTCCCCTTCAATGACTAAGTCGGCCAGTCCGACGGGGAGATAAAAGGGAAAGAGGCCGCTTGGCCTCTTTTCCATTTTTTCCGGATCGGCCTCTCCGTCAGGCGCTGCCCGGCTGGCGAATTTTCGCCTTGAACCGGCTGAACGTTTTCGTTTTTCTCCTGACACCGCTGCGCAGCCATGCTAGAGCGCCAGCAACCTTCACATCCAATCACGGGGACGCAATGCCCAAGATTTATCAGACCCTTCCCTTGATCGCTCTTCTTGCCCTCGGCACATCGCTGAGCGCGCAGGACACCACCGCCGACACGGCCGCCGATACACAGGCCGAGGCCGGAGCCACCGAGACGGAGTCGGATCAGGCGAGCGATCCTGCGGCCGAACCGGCCACCGAAGCGACGCCGCAGGTGCAGACCGGCCGCGCCGCTCAGGAGGACCCGACCTATATCAAGGAAGAATACGGCGACTGGCAGCTCAAGTGTTTCCGCAGCGAAGCCGAGGAAGACCCCTGCCAGATGTATCAGCTACTGACCGAGGAGGCCGGCAACCCGGTCGCCGAGTTCAGCCTGTTCCGGCTGCCCGAGGGTGCGCAGGCCGCTGCCGGGGCGACCATCGTGGTTCCGCTCGGCACGCTTCTGCCCGAAGAGCTGAAGATCTCGGTCGATGGCGGACGGCCCAAGACCTATTCCTATTCCTTCTGCACGATGGTCGGCTGCTTTGCCCGGATCGGCCTGACTCAGGCCGATGTCGATCAGCTCAAGGCCGGTGCCGAAGGCCAGTTGCAGATCGTGCCCGCTCAGGCGCCCGACCAGACCGTCGATATCAAGGTGTCGCTGGACGGTTTCACGGCCGCTTACAGCAACGTGTCGGTGATGAAGAACTGAGGCACGGCCCCCGCGGCAATGCCAGACAGGCCCAGGACGGCGCTGCGTGGATCACGCGGCGCCGTTTTTCGTGGCACCTGTCACGCGAAACGCTTGAGCGCCAGCACCGCGTTCAGCCCGCCAAAGGCAAAAGCGTTGGACAGTGCGACATTCACATCCGCTTCGCGCGCCACATTGGGCACGACATCGAGCGCGCATTCCGGGTCGGGCTCTTGATAGCCGATGGTGGGGGCGATCACCCCGTCACGCACCGCCATGATGCAGGCCAGCAGCTCGACCGCGCCGGTGCCGCCGATGAGGTGGCCATGCATCGACTTGGTCGAGGAAATCATCAGCCTGTCGGCATGCGCGCCGAACACGTCCGCCACGGCGGCGCTTTCGGTCTTGTCATTGGCGGCGGTGCCGGTCCCGTGGGCGTTGATATAGCCCACATCCGATAGGTTCAGCCGCGCATCCGCCAGCGCGCCCTTGATCGCGCGCGAGGCCCCCTGTTTCGAGGGCATGACGATATCGGCGGCATCCGATGACATGGCATAGCCCGCCACCTCGGCCAGGATCTCGGCGCCGCGCGCGCGGGCGTGCTCGTATTCCTCGAACACGAAGATCCCCGCGCCCTCGCCCTGCACCATGCCGTTGCGGTTGGCCGAAAACGGACGACAGCCATCCTTCGACATGACCCGCAGCCCTTCCCAGGCCTTGACCCCGCCAAAGCACAGCATGGATTCCGAACCGCCGGTCACCATCACCGGGGTCATGCCGCCATGCACCATCTGAAAGGCCTGCGCCATCGCGTGGTTGGACGAGGCACAGGCCGTCGAGACGGTAAAGCTCGGCCCCTTGAGGTTGAATTCCATCGACACGTGGCTGGCGGCGGCGTTGTTCATGAGCTTGGGCACGACGAAGGGATGCACCCGGTTCTTGCCGTCCTCGTAGACCGAGCGGTAATTTTCATCGAGGGTGGTCATCCCGCCCCCCGAATTGCCCAGAACCACCCCGGCCCGCGCCGCCAGCTCGCCCGAAAAGACCAGACCGGCCTGCGCGATCGCCTCGCGCGCGGCGATCAGGGTGAACTGGGTGAAGCGGTCGTAAAGCGCCATCTGCTGACGGTTGAAGCGCGCCTCGGGGTCATAGTCGCGCACCTGCCCGCCGATCCGGATCGACAGGCGGTCGACATCGCGAAACTCAAGCTCGCGGATGCCACAGCGCCCCTCGCGCATGGCCTCGAGCGTGTCTGGCACGTTGTGGCCGAGCGCGTTGATCGTGCCCGCGCCCGTGATGACGACCCGTTTCACGACTGCTCTGCGATCAGTTTCTCGATCCCCGCCACGATCGATGCGACCGAGGAGATATCGAAATCGCTGGCTTCGGGCTCGTTGGCGTTGAACGGCACCGAGACATCGAATTCCTCTTCAATGGCGAAGATGCTTTCCACCAGCCCGAGGCTGTCGATCCCCAGATCCTCGAGCGTGCTGTCCATGGTCACATCCGAAGGGTCGAGCACGGCCTGCTCGGCGATAATTCCGATCACGCGGTCCTTGATGCTGCTCATGAGTGTCGCCTTCCCGCTTTCGTCGCGTTGGATTTAATTGCTCTCGGCGTCGTTTGAAACAGTTTTCTTGAGCTCTGCGACATCCGCGAACAGCCGCTTGAGGCGGCGCAAGCCCTTGTAGACTTCCATCTGGCTTTCCATCTTCATCGCCGGGTAACCCAGCATGACGCGACCGGCGGGAATATTGGCCAGCACCTTGGTACCGCCGCCCGTGATCGCGTTGTCGCCGATGAAAAGGTTGTCGCCCACGCCGGTCTGCCCGGCCAGCACCACGTTGTTGCCGATCACGGTCGATCCGCCGATGCCGACTTGCCCGCACAGAAGCGTATCGTTTCCAACGACCACGTTGTGACCGACCTGCACGAGGTTATCGAGCTTGGTGCCATTGCCGATCCGGGTGTCGCGCACCGTGCCGCGATCGACGCAGGCATTGACGCCGATCTCGACATCGTCGCCGATGGTGACGCTGCCAAGGCTGTGGATGCGGGCATAGGATTGCTTTTGCACATCGCCCTGGTCGCCCAGGGTCTCTCGCGCGCGCTCGACGCCCGACACCTCGGGGGTGACGAAGGAGAACCCGTCGCCGCCGACCACCGCGCCGGGCTGGGCGGTGAAACGCGCGCCGATCCGCACCCGCGCGCCGATCCGCACGCCTTCACGCAGGAAACCGCCTTCGCCGATCACGCAGTCCGCGCCGACGAAACAATGCGGCCCGATCACCGTGCCCGCGCCGATCCGTGCCCCGGCGCAGATCACCGCCAGCGGCCCGACGCTCACGTCGTCTGCCAGCTCGGCGGCGGGGTCGACCACGGCCGACGGGTGGATGCCCGTGGCCCAGCCCTGCCCCGGATCCATCATCGCCGACAATCCCGCCAGCGCGAAGCGCGGCCGCGGCGCCAGGATCGCGGCCTCAAGGCCCAGCGATTCCCAGTCCGCGCCCTCCCAGAGCATTGCCGCACGCGCCTGCCCTGCGGCAATCTGCGCGGCGAATTCGGGCTTCATCGCCAGTGCCAGCTGACTGGCGGTGGCCTCGGCGGGCTCGGCGACGCTGTCGATCTTCAGATCGGTTGCGCCCAGGGCCTTGGCCCCAAGCGCCTCTGCGATTTCCTGGATGGTATAGGACATGGGACTCCCCTTCGTTCGGGGGTGGTTTAGCCCTGAACCGCGTGCAGCGAAACCCCCGCCTTGCCAAGGGCATCCCATATCTTTGCGTCACGCCCGTAAACGTCCCGGCGATACTGCATGTGACCCTTGGCCGAGGTGAAAGCGGTGCGATAGATGATGTGCACCGGCACCTCGCGTTCCAGGTTCACCCGCGTCTCGCGCCCGGTATTCAGGATCGAATGAAACTTGCCTTTCGGGTCGGCCTCCTGCGGGGACAGAAGCTCGTAGGCCAGTTCGAAGGGTTTCTGCACCCGGATGCAACCATGACTGTAATCGCGCGTCTCGCGCTCGAACAGGCTCTTGGCGGGGGTATCGTGCAGGTAGATGTTGTACCTGTTGGGGAACATGAACTTCACCAGCCCAAGCGCGTTGCCCTGCGACGGCGGCTGCTTGATCGAGAAGGGAAAGCTGCTGGCCGAATAGGCGTTGAAGTTGACGGCCCCGCGGCTGACCTGCTGGCCTCGGCTGTTGTAAAGCCGAAGGTGGCTGGCGGCATTGGGATTGCGCTGCATCTTGGGCAGGTATTCCTTGACCGCGATCGAGCGCGGGACATGCCAGGTGGGATTGATCACCATGTGGTCCATCGAATCCGAGAACTCGGGGCTGCGCCGGTCGCCGGTGTTCTTGCCCACCACCACGCGGGTCTCGAAGGCCACCTGGCCGTCTTCGATGATACGGGCGTTGAAATCGGTCAGGTTCACGATGATATGGCGCGCGCCAAGCTCCTGGTTCAGCCAGCGTTCCCGCTCCATCGCCACGATCACCGATTTCAGGCGGTCGCTCACGGTCGTGTTGACCTGCGCCATGGTGCCGGGGCCCGCGACGCCATCGGGTGTCAGCCCGTGCGCCATCTGGAACTGCTGCACCGCGATCATCATCGACTCGTCATAGGTCTGGGTCGCCGAACGGCCCATGAAGCCCATCGCCATCAGCCGGTTGCGCAGCGCCACCACGGCGGCGCCCGACTGACCGGGCTTGAGCGCCTCGCCCGGCACTTTCGGCCCCCAGCCGCCGGTCTTCGCCAGCGCCTCGAGGCGGAATTTCTCTTTCATCAGGCGGGCATATTCGTTGCTGCGCGGCGGCAGCGCGCGGAAAAAGGCGCGCGGGCTGCTCTGGATCAGGCTGGTCAGATACGACCCACGGTCGCGATAGGCGACCTCGCGCTTGATGTCGCCATCCACCTCGCTCGGAATCAGTGCGCCGGTCTGCATCTCGCGCGCAAGGCGCAGGAAGGTGCGGCTCATCTCGACCTCGGCCAGACCCGCCTCGCGGGGTGAGCGCGCCACTTTCAGCCGCGCCATCAGCCCTTCGGCATCATAGCGCGCCACCGGCAGCCCGTGGCTGTCGGCGGCGGCAATCGCCTCGAACAGTGCGGCCCGCCGCGCGCGGTCGGCGTCCGACGCTCCGGTCCAGATCGGCTGGTAGTCGTTCGCCTGGTAGAAGGCCGCCAGATCGCGGTCGCGCGCGGCAGCTTCGGCCACCGCCTGCTTGAAGGCCGTGACCTGCGCCTGCGCCGGGGCATTCAAGAGCCCGATCAGACCAAGACAAAGACTGACACTCAGCAAGACCGCCCGGAACCGGGTGGCAGAGATCGAAAACATTGCAGTTCCCCGTAAAAGTTCATTCACATTTCTTGGTTTAAATCCTCGCATGTGTGCAACGGTTCTTGTCCATTCAATTCTTGAAGAGGTCGGAAATCGGCCATGCCTCTGCGGCGAAAACGCATCGCCATTGGCGCAATCCGGGCACAGTTTCGTGATTTGCGCAAAAATCTGCCGAAAAAACTTGAATATGGGAACCTGCGTCAAAACGCACTTGGTCCCTGATTCCGGATATGTAATACAAGGGCAGCACTTGGGGATCGAAATAGCACGGCCCGCTGGCAGGCGGGTACGTACAAGCAAGCGACGGGACAGGCGCGACTTACAATGACTGACTACAGCTCTTCGAGCATGACGCGGCGCGCGGTATTGGGTGCTTTCGCAGCCACCGCGGTGATGACCGCCCCGACCTACTCCAATGCAGCAGGCTTTCTTCGCGGCGCCGGCGATATCCGGCGGATCAGGATGACCTCGCCACGTACCGGCGAAAGCATCGACACGATCTACTGGATCGAAGGCGAATATATCCGCGACGCGGTGCGCGAAGTCGAACTGTTCATGCGCGACTGGCGCACCAATGACATCCACAGCATCGACCTGCGCACGATCGACATCATGGCGGCGGCCCACGGGCTGCTGGATGTGGACGAACCCTACATGCTTCTTTCGGGCTATCGCAGCCCCAAGACCAACGCCATGCTGCGCAGCCGCTCGAGCGGCGTTGCCAAGAATTCGCGCCACCTTCAGGGTCAGGCCGCCGACCTGCGGCTCGGGTCGCGCTCGGTCGGGCAGATGTACAATGCCGCCAAGGCCTGCCGCGGTGGCGGTGTCGGGCGCTATTCCGGCTCGAATTTCGTGCATATGGATTGCGGTCCGGTGCGCACCTGGGGCAGCTGAGCCCGCGCATCCCGCACCATTCCAACGATCAACGCCCCGTCAGTTCCCTGGCGGGGCGTTTTCCTTGGGCAACCGGTTCGGCGCGGCTCAGCCCAGCTTGGCCAGACGCGCGGCGCGCAGCCGGGCGAAATCCTCGCCCGCGTGATAGCTTGACCGCGTCAGCGGTGTCGCCGACACCATCAGGAAACCCTTGCCATAGGCCGCCTTCTCATAGGCCGCGAATTCGTCGGGATGAACGAAACGTTCGACCGCGTGGTGCTTGGGCGTGGGTTGCAGATACTGGCCGATGGTCAGGAAATCGATATCGGCGGCGCGCATGTCGTCCATCACCTGATGCACCGACTGGCGGTCTTCGCCAAGGCCGACCATGATCCCCGACTTGGTGAACATGCTGGGGTCGATTTCCTTTACGCGCTGCAACAGGCGCAGCGAGTGGAAATAACGCGCGCCGGGGCGGACCGTCGGGTAGATCGACGGCACCGTTTCAAGGTTGTGGTTGAACACGTCGGGCTTGGCCGCGACCACGGTTTCCAGCACCGAAGGATCGCAATGCAGGAAATCCGGCGTCAGGATCTCGATCGTGGTGCCGGGGCTGCGATGGCGCACGGCGCGGATCGTCTGGGCGAAATGCTCGGCGCCGCCATCATCCACATCGTCGCGATCGACGCTGGTGATGACCACGTGATTGAGCCCCAGTTTCTGCACCGCGTCCGCCACCCGGCCCGGCTCGAACACATCGAGCGCCTGCGGCTTGCCGGTGGCGACGTTGCAGAAGGTGCATCCGCGCGTGCAGATATCGCCCATGATCATCATGGTGGCGTGACCCGCGCTCCAGCATTCGCCGGCATTGGGGCAGCCCGCCTCTTCGCAGACCGTCACAAGATTATGCTCGCGCATGATCTTGTGGGTCTCGCGATAGCCCTGCCCGGTCGGCGCCTTCACCCTGATCCAGTCCGGCTTGCGCATCTGCGCATTGTCCGGGCGATGGGCCTTTTCGGGGTGACGCTGGCTTGGAATCTTCAGATCTCTCACGGAATCGTCCCCGCACATCATTGGCTTGCGCCTCCGACCTTAAAGCATGGCGAAGGCAAGTGCCAGTTCCCGCGCGCAGCCCCGCCCTGCGCCGCGTGCAGACCGCATCCCGGTCGCGCCAAGTCCCCGGTTGCGATGCGCGCGGCCATGACTATTGTGCGCGCCAGGCACCGGAAAGAGAGCGAGGAGTCGCGATATGGATTGGCAGGCGCACAGGCGCGATGCGCATGCCTTGGGCAGGACGCAGGAATTTCTGAAGCAGATCGTCTATGGCGGCAATGACGGGATCGTCACCACCTTTGCCATCGTCGCCGGTTTCGCCGGGGCGGCCGCGGACGGGGTTGCGCAGATCGGCGGCATCGCGGTGCTGGTCTTCGGGCTCGCGAATCTCTTTGCCGATGCGGTCAGCATGGGCCTTGGCGAGTTCCTTTCGGCGCGCTCCCAGCACGATCTTTACCGCGCGCAGCGCAACAACGAACTGCGTGCCATCGCCGAGGACCCCGAACAGGAACGCATGGAACTGTTCGAGATCCTGCGCCAGCGCGGCCTGCCCGCAGGCGAGGCCGACACCACCACCGAAATCCTGTCGCGCCACCCGCAGCTCATGGCCGACCTGATGATGACCTATGAATTCGGCATGCAGGACCCCGACGAGGAAAGCCCGGCGCTCAACGGGCTCTTCACCTTCACGTCCTTCGTCGTGTTCGGCTCCGCGCCGCTCTTGCCCTATTTCCTGCTCGAACCGACTCAGAGCACCTTCTACATCTCGATCGGCACCACGCTGAGCGCACTTGTCGGGCTTGGCCTCTTGCGCTTCAGCGCGACGCGCGAGCGACTGAGCCGCTCGATCGGGGAAACGGTGATGGTCGGTTCGGTCTGTGCCATCGTGGCCTATGTGGTGGGCGCCATCGTCGGCGGCTAGCCGATCAGCCCGCCGCCATCGCCCAGGTCCTCGAAATGCCGGCGCAACCGTTGCAGTGCGATCCGCAGCACGATCTTGCCCGAGCGTGCCGACCATCCCATGCGCCTTTCCGCTGTTTCCAGCCCTTCGAGATAACAACAGCAGCGCAGCGCCACATCGCCCAGCCCCGGCCCGAGGTCGCGCAGCGCCCCCAGCACCCGTGTCCGTGCCAGCGCCTGCGTGCGCGAGAGTTCGCCCTGTTGCGGCGCCGCCTCGGCAACGAAACGGTCCCAGGGCGTGCCGCGTCGGTCGCTCAGACCCGAGAGCTCGAAATCCTCGCGCAGACGTTCGCCCGCGCGCACAAGTTCCGGCGCAAGGAACGGTGCGCCATCGCGGTCGCGCCGCCGCGCCAGCGCCATCAGCGGGGTTTCGGCCGCGCCATAGCGGATGCGTTTCGATGTCGGTGCGCCGTCCATCCCGACCGCGCGCACCGCCCCCAGAAACGCGCGCGGCGCTTCGGCGCAACCCGTGGGTCCGGCGGTATCCTCGGCCAGCATCCGCTGGATCTCGGCGCGCCCCGCCGCCGTGATCCGATAGCGTGACACCCGCCCCGGCACATCGCAGGCGATCCATTGCTTCAACGCCATCGCCTCGGCCACGGCGCGGTCCACAACCGCCGCGCGGCTGGTCTCGCCATTGCCGAAATCGCGCAGCACAACCGCCTTTTCCATATCCGCCGCCACCGCCAGAACCGACCCGCCCTCGCACAGGCGGCGCAGAATGCGGCCAGCCTCGCTGTTCAACCGATCCTCGCTCAGAAACGTGCCGTCCTTGTCCAGTCGTCCGTCCATGTCCCAGGTCTCCTTGATCAATCCGTGTCCGGTGCGATCGCGCGGCACCCGTCGGCCCAGGCGCCGAAGCGCGGAGTCGACCAGGATGTCGTCGCGCAGCGCCTCGCAGGCGCGGATCTGGCGCAGAACGGTCGAGGCATGGCAGCCCGCGCGCCGCGCCAGCGCCCGGATCGGGGTTCCGGCCTCGATATGGGCCAGGTAATGTCGCGCCGGCTGAGGCAGCCAGCCCGGCACACCGGCCAGCGTTTCGTCGCACCCGGAATTGCCCTTCACGAGATCCCTCCACCGTCGGGGCCGTTGCCAGTCCGGCCAGTTATCCACAGGTTTTCGCACAACCTAAGCGGGTAAACGTTACCAGTTCGTTAATCGGCTAGGTTTCATCAACACTTGTTTCCAAAACATGAACAAATTCATAGCGCAGCGCACGCTCGATCCGGCGAACGCGCAACACGCGTTAAGGTTGTGGCAAGGTATTCTCCCCTGACCAAGGAGATTATCGATGAAAGACATCCTGTCGGCCCTGGACGATCTGCGCCGCCCCCGCCTGCTGATCAACGCCGCGCGTTTCGGCCTGCCCGAATACCGCCGCACCGCGCATCTGCCACGGCATCTGGGCTATGGCCCGCTGCCGCGCAGCGGCCCCGCGCTGGTCGAACTGATGCTGCTCGAGGCGGTGATCGAACGCGCGCGCAAGCAGGATGACGCGGGCTACCG
>Ga0209344_10001104_pt1 | contig 37744 bp, 33 predicted proteins | sample Cruoilmetagenom6_FD_187293 | JGI IMG/M metagenome (GOLD analysis project Ga0209344, IMG submission 187293) | Oil polluted marine microbial communities from Coal Oil Point, Santa Barbara, California, USA - Santa Barbara Oil Seep Sample 6 (SPAdes)... | ecosystem: Environmental > Aquatic > Marine...
GCGGCCAGGCGGGCGATGGGGACTCGGAAGGGCGAGCAGCTGACATAGTCGAGGCCGATTTGGTGGCAGTAGTGGACGGACTTGGGGTCGCCGCCGTGCTCGCCGCAGATGCCGATCTTGAGATCGGGCTTGGTTGCTCGCCCTTTTTTGAATCCCATTTCGACGAGCTGCCCGACGCCGGTCTGGTCGAGGCTCTGGAACGGGTCGCCGGGGAGGATGTCGCGTTTGAGGTAGTCGGGCAAGAAGGTGTTGATGTCGTCGCGGGAGTAGCCGAAGGTCAGCTGGGTGAGGTCGTTGGTGCCAAAGGAGAAGAAATCGGCGTGCTCGGCGATCTCGTCAGCAGTCAGTGCGGCGCGGGGGATCTCGATCATGGTGCCGATCTTGATCTTGAGGTTCTTCTTGAAGCCGTGCTCTTTTTTGACTGCGATGATCACTTGCTCGGCTTGCTTGCGCAGGATGCTGAGTTCTTGCTGTGTGCCCACCAGCGGGATCATGATCTCGGGCACGGCTTTGATGTTGTTTTCTGCACACTCGATGGCGGCTTCGACGATCGCGCGGACCTGCATCGCGAGTATCTCTGGATAGGTGATCGCGAGTCGGCACCCGCGATGGCCCATCATCGGGTTGGATTCGTGGAGCAGCGCGACCTGTCGGCGGACGGACTCGACGGGCACGCCCTGGGTGTCGGCCACGCGTTGGATCGCGTCGTGCTCGTGGGGGAGGAACTCGTGGAGCGGCGGGTCGAGCAGGCGGATGGTGACGGGCAAGCCGTGCATCGCGGTGAAGATCCCGACGAAGTCCTCGCGCTGGAATGGCAGGAGCTTGGCGAGGGCGAGCTCGCGATCGTTTGTGTGCTCGGCGAGGATCATCTCGCGCACCGCCGTGATCCGTTCGCCCTCGAAGAACATGTGCTCGGTGCGGGTGAGCCCGATGCCCTGGGCGCCGAAGTCGCGGGCGCGTTTGGCGTCGGCCGGGGAGTCGGCGTTGGTGCGCACGCCCATCGTGCGGTACTTGTCGGCCCACTTCATGATCTTGGAGAAGTTGCCGCTGAGCTCGGGCTCGATGGTCGGCATGGACCCGGCGAAGACCTCGCCGGTCGAGCCATCGATCGAGATCAGATCGCCACGCCCGAAGGTGTCCGCGCCGATCGAGAAGGTGCCGTTGTGCTCGTCGATTGAGACGGCGCTGGCGCCGCTCACACAACACTTGCCCCACCCACGCGCGACGACCGCGGCGTGCGAGGTCATCCCGCCCGTGGAGGTCAGGATCCCCACGGCGCTGTGCATGCCGTCAACATCTTCGGGGCTGGTCTCTTTGCGGACAAGGATGATCTGCTCGCCCGTGTGCGCCCGTTCCACGGCTTCGCTCGCGGTAAACGCCGGATGCCCGACCGAGGCGCCCGGCGACGCGGGGAGCCCGGTGGCGATGGCCTTGTGTGATTCCTTGGCTGTGGGATCGAAGCTCGGGAGTAAAAGCTGAGTCAGATCGCCGGCGGGGATACGGACGAGGGCTTGCTGCTCGGTGATGCGTTTCTCTTTGACCATATCGCAGGCGATGTTCACCGCGGCCGCCCCGGTGCGTTTGCCGGTGCGGGTCTGGAGCATGAAGAGCTCGCCGCGTTCGATGGTGAACTCGATGTCCTGCATGTCGGTGTAATGATCTTCGAGCGATTTCTTGATCGTAAGCAGTTGTTTGTAGATGTCCTTGTTCCACTCGGGCATCTGGGCGACGGGCTGGGGCGTGCGGATGCCGGCGACGACATCTTCGCCCTGGGCGTTGACGAGGAACTCGCCGTAGAACGCGTTCTCGCCCGTCGATGGGTTGCGTGTGAAGGCGACGCCGGTGCCGCTGTCGGTGCCCATGTTTCCAAAGACCATCGTCTGCACATTGACGGCCGTACCATCGAGCCCGGTCATGTTTTCGATGCGTCGGTATGAGATGGCTTTGTCGGAGTTCCACGACCCGAACACCGCGTTGATCGCCAGCTCGAGCTGCTTGAGCGGATTCTGGGGGAACTTGGTGCCGACCTGCTTGGCGTAGACGGCTTTGTACGATTCGCAGAGTTCCTTGAGCCCCTCGGCGGGCACCTCGGTGTCGTTGACGACCTGGTACTTGGATTTGATCGCGCTGAAGGCCTGCTCGAAGTGCTGGTGATCAACGCCCATGACGACATCGCCGAACATGTTGATGAGCCGGCGGTACGCGTCGAAGGCGAAGCGTTCGTTGTTGGTTTTGGCCGCGAGCCCGAGCACTGACTTGTCGTTGAGCCCGAGGTTGAGGATGGTGTCCATCATGCCGGGCATGGAGACCGCGGCTCCGGATCGCACAGAGACGAGCAATGGGTCGTTCGGATCGCCGAATAGTTTTCCGCGTTGTTTTTCGAGCGCGTCGAGATGCTTGGCGATCTCTTCGCTCAGCCCCTTGGGGAGTTTCTTCTTGTTCTTGTAGTACGCGGCGCAGGCCTCGGTGGTGATGGTGAAGCCCGGGGGCACGGGGAGTCCGATCGAGGTCATCTCGGCGAGGTTGGCGCCCTTGCCGCCCACGAGGTTTTTCATTGAGCCGTCGGCTTCAGTTTTTTTACCAAAGGCGTAGACCATTTTGCCCGCGATGATGCGCTTCTTGGGGGTGGTCTTGATGTTGGTTGATTTTTTCGAAGTCGCTTTGCGTGCAATCTTGCGGACGGCCTTCTTGGCCCGCTTCTTGGAGGTGTGGCGTTTGCCCGAGGGGGTGTTCTTCGCGGGGCTCTTCGGAGTCTTCTTGGTTGCTTTTTTGGACGCCTTTTTGTGGGCAGAGGCGGTGCGCTTCACGCCGGTTTTCTTTGTGCTCTTCTTTGCCGCCTTCTTCGAAATCTTCTTCGAGACCTTCTTCGGGCTCTTCTTGGTTGATTTCTTTGTGGTTTTCTTGCTGGCCTTCTTCGCAGCTTTCTTGGCCACCTTTTTCGTGGTCTTCTTGGAGGCTGCTTTGCGGTCGGCTTTCTTGGATAATTTTTTCTTGGCCATGGGCGTCAATCTATCCCTGATGGGTGCTGGTTGGAAGGCGTCGGGCCGACAGGATACGGATCGCTCTCTCGATGGAGTGTAGATCAAGCCGCTCGATCTTGCTCAGCGCGGAGAGTCCAGATTGGATGAACCCCACGCCCCCGGGCGTGATACGATTGCACAATGAGTGCGTGCCCGCCTGAACAATCGGATGATTCTGACCAGCTCTCCAGCGGAATCGGGCACGATGCGTCTGTTGGGCAGGCGCTGGCTGCGCCCGTGGTGCTCGCGGGGCTCGGGCATGGATTGAGCACGGAAAACAAACGGGTCGAGCAGACCTGGATCATCGAGCATGACGATTCAGATCCGGCCAGAACGATCGAGGGGATCATCGCTGGGTATGCTGAAGATCGCTCGGATATACCAGAATCCGATTCCGGCTGGCTGGTGATGCTCAGCTATGAACTGGGGGCCAAGCTCGAGCCAAAGGCCGCTCATCAACACGGGTCGGCTTCGGGGTTCCCGCTCGCGGTGATCCAGCGTTGGCGGGCAAGCAATGATCAACCATCCGAAGCCGCTCCCTATCGGGTGGGCACCCTCGCATCGTCGATGGGCAAAGCTGGGTATATCGCTGCGGTTGAGCGCACGCAGGCGTACATCCGGGCGGGGGATATCTATCAGGCGAACATTGCCCATCAGCTTGAGTGCGGGTTTGCAGGGTGTGCCCGGTCTTGCTTTGATGCGCTGTGTGCTTCGGCCCAGCCACGCTACGGCTCGATGATGGTCTTCGAGCATCGCGGGCAGCGTCACGCAATCGCGTCGATCTCGCCCGAGCTCTTTCTTGAGTGTGATCTCAATACTCGGCAGGTCATGACCGAGCCGATGAAGGGCACGCGACCGATTGGCAGTGATGAAGCGGAGCTGCGCGATTCGCCCAAAGACCGGGCCGAGCTCGACATGATCACGGACCTGATGCGCAATGACTTGGGACGATTGTGCGCCATGGGCACCGTGCGGGTCGCCGAGCCCCGCAAAATCGAGGCGCACCAGTCGGGGGTGCTCCAGGCGTCGTCGGTGGTGGAAGGTGTGCTTGCTCAGGGCGTGGGGCTCAGTGAGATCATCCGGGCGACCTTCCCCCCGGGTTCGGTGACCGGAGCGCCCAAGGTCCGGGCGATGCAGATCATCGACGAGCTCGAAGCACGCCCCCGCAACAGCTACTGCGGCTCCATGCTCAGCCTCGATGACCACGGGCACCTGACCAGCGCGGTGTCGATCCGCACCGCCCATATTTGGGGGGAGATCGACCCAGACAATCCAGCCGGGATGCTCGATGGTCGGCTGGTCTATCCGGTGGGCGCGGGCGTGGTGGCGGATTCCGATCCCGCGAGCGAATGGGCAGAAACACTCGTCAAGGCCCGGGTGCTCGAAGCGGCTCTGGGACTGCGATTGGATCTTTAAAGACTGATCCGGCAAGCGGTGGGCTTGGGGCTCCACCAAACTTCTGACATTGATTGCATTTTGGCCAATATCGGGCACTCATCCCGTCGATCTTGTTGTGTGCCAGCGGTTTGTGGGCGGCGTCAGTTGTATCAACGCCCGACCCCAAGCCGACACCATCCAAAGAGGCGACGAGCATGGAACTCAAGTTGAACGCAGAACGCAGGGCGCACCCACGAACGAACATGGAGATCGCCGTCAAACTTCGACGCAGCGCCCGGGCGTTGTTCTCGGGTGGGCGGACACATGATGTTTCCAAATGCGGAGCATCGATCGAGCTCGTCGGGCCACGCGAGGCCCAGGAGGGCGAACGCGTTGCGATCGCCTTCGAGCACCTGCAGTGCCCGGTGAGCCGGGCGGCGAGGATGATCGGGGCGACGGTGATCCGGGCCGACCGATTGATCGATGGACATCAGATGATCGCGATCCGGTTCGATTCGATCCAGCAGGGGCTCGAGGGGTTGACCCTCAACCAGGCCGCCTGATCTCACGGCAACGATCGCCAAGAATCAGCAGATGACCTACGAGTCCATGACCGCTGCTTGCACGGCGGCTCTGGCGTTCTCGATCAGTTCGGTGCCCGAGACCTGCTTGCTGATGTGTTCTTGGAACACGATCTCGCCTTGGGCGTTGATCACGATGATCGTCGGGAACACACGCACCTTGAAATCCGAGACCAATGAGTCGGCATCGAACACGAGGGTGTGCATGAAATCTTGCGCATCGAACTCGCTCTGGGTCGCGGCGGTGTCCGCTTCGCGGATCGCCAGCCCGAACACATCGACCGGGTCTTTCAGAAAATCAAACGCCATCTGCGAGACCAACGGCGAGGTCTCGGCGCAAGGGATGCACCACGAGCCCCAGAAGTAGAGCACGGTGACCTTGTTGGCTTGGGTCGCGTTGTTGACTTCGTTGCTGCCAAAGGCCGCGGGGGTGAAGGCGTAGGCGGGGGCACGCTTGTTGCGCTTGATCACGGGCTTGGGATCGGGCTGGTTGTCGGTGACCACGAAATCGGCGGGCAGGTCTTTGTTTGAGTTATCGCCGATCAGCGGCTCGTCATCGGTTGCGGGCGTGGGCTCTGGCTTGGGCTTGGGGATGCTGGAGACGAACTCGAACTCGCTCGGGCGGTTGATGTCGAGCATGCTCTGCTCGTTCTCGGTGACCTTGAGATTGGCCAGCTCGAGCACGAAGGTGAACTTGATGATCCCCGCGTCGGTCTTGTGCTCGAGCTTGCGTGGCAGTCGGTCAACGGTCGAGATGTACCAGCGGGCGCTGGTGTAGGCATCGTCGCGGGACTTGCGGGTGCGTCCCTTGGGCTTCTCGGGTCGCGTGATCTCGATCACATCGCACAGCACGCCTTTGACGGATGCTTGTTCGAGGAGTTCCACGGAGACGGCGTTGTTCAGATCCTTGGCGAACGGGTCATCGAGGATGATGGACTTGATGAGCATGGTCGCGAAGCTGCCGGGTGTGCCTCGGGCGTCTGGATCATTCTTGGTCTCGTGGATTTTCTTATTCTCGAAGTCGAGCCAGTAGTAGCGGTCCTCGCTGATGAGCATGTCCATGGGCTTGGTGGGCGCGGTTTTCATTTCTTTGGCATTGCCGAGGCTGCGGAGCACGCGCCCGTACTCGTCGTTGGTGCCGAAGAAGAGCTGCCCGTTCATCGAAGGGAAGGTGTCGGCAAAGAGTTCGCCGCCGATACCCTCCATGGTGAACTGGGCGGTGAAGCCGGGGATTTCTTGGAGGGCGGCCCTTGAGAGCTCAAGGATATTTGTTGGCTGCTGGACCTGTTGCTGGACATAAGCAGTGCTCGACGCGCTGGCCGATGTGCACGAAGCGCCCAGCACGATCGCGATTGTGTGGATCAAGAGCGTGGCTCGATTGATGTTGAACTTCGGAAGATTGAGCAAGTTGTGTGGGGTCATAGGGCGGCGAACCTTTTATGCATACGAAACAAACGAGAATATCGGCTACCCAACGATAGCAAGAGCTCTCCTGAGAGAACGCCCAAAGCGGGCGATTATTGCCTGTTCAGCCCTTCTCAGGCTCAGCGAGCAACGCACGCAGGGCATCGCCGGGGTGTGGCTGGCGCATGAGGTGTTCGCCGACGAGGGCGATGCAGACGCCGTGGGATCGCAGATGGGCCAGATCGGTGTTGGCTTTGAGCCCGGATTCGGACACGAGCGTTGTGCGGTCATCAACCAAATCGAGCAGATCGGTGGTGTGGGTCAGGCTGGTGATCATCTTGGTGAGATCACGGTTATTGATCCCCAAGAGCACCCGGTCGGACGCGCTGGCTCTGATGATCGGCTGGGCCCGCAGCAGGTTGTCCTTGGAGTGGACCTCAAGGAGCACCGAAAGATCCAGGGCGTGGGCGTGATCGAGCAGATCGCGGATCTGGGTGTCATCGAGGCATTCGGCGATCAGCAGCACCGCGTCGGCGCCGTAGGCCCGGGCCTGGGTGATCTGGTAGGGATCGAGGATGAAGTCTTTGCGGATGATCGGCAGATCGACCGCTGCCCGGATCCGATCCATGAATCCGAGGCAGCCGCCGAAGAATTTCTCGTCTGTGAGGCACGAGATGGCCGATGCTCCGGCATTGGAGTACTGCTGCGCGATGAGCTCGGGCTTAAAACCATCTTGTGCATATTCGGGGCGGATCAAGCCCGCGGACGGGCTGCGCCGTTTGATCTCCGCGATCACCCGGGTGCCCGGTGCGATGGGGTTATCGCCGGATTGGACCAACGCTCCGAAGAAATCGCGTGTGGGCTCCCGATCGGCGATCTTGGCTTCGAGTGCCACGATGGATTCGGCCGCACGATCGCGTTCGATCTCGGATCGTTTGAAGAGGACGATCTCTTCGAGGACGGCCGGGAGCGCGGGCGATGGGGTGTTCGGGATGGGATCAGGTGGTGTGCTCATGGAGAATCAATCGAATAGATCGGGTGTGCGATCAGGCGTATGGGCGATGGGCTTGATGCCGATGCTTGTGCTCGGCGTTGTGCTGGGTCTGATTGTATCGCCCGCGGGCGCGGGGATTGAGACACGCTCGATGGATGGAATTCCGGTGCTGGCCCAGGTCGTTGATAGCGGATCAGTGCAGAATAAGAGCGTCGGGGATGTCTGGAACACGATGAGGGAGGTCGAGCCCTACACGCTGGCGGTCTCGATGCTCTTGGTGATCGCGCTGCTCTTTGCCGGCGGGCTGCTGCGTCCGGGTGGGTTCGCCAAGGCGGGGCTGCGCGATATCACTGCGTTGCCCGCGGTGGTCTTCTTCTTCGCCGCCTTTGTGGTGCTGCTCGCCCAGAGCTCCGGGGCGAGCCTGGTCGGGCACTTCGCATGGGTGAATGAGCAGGGGTACAGCGATTTTCAGATGCGCACGATCGTGTCCACGGTGTCGTATCTGCTGGCGATGATCGCGGGCTTTGGGATGCTGTTCATCCTTCGACGGAGCGCAACAACCGGCGACGGGCTCGACAACGGGTTCGGGGTGGGGTTCTTGGACCTCCCGGTCGGGCTCGGGTGCTTCTTGCTCGCGTTCCCGTTTATTCGCATACTCGGGTTGCTGGGCGAGTTCGCCTACACCCAGACGCAGGGGCAGAGCCCCGACGGGATCGCCCACGAGACGCTCAAGATCTTCACCGACAACCCGAACGATCCGTGGGTGATGGTGTTTGTCGGCGGGGCGATCATCGGGGCGCCGATTGTTGAAGAGCTGGTCTTCCGGGTGTACCTGCAGGGGGCGCTGCTCAAGTGGTTTAAGAGCCCATGGCTCTCGATTATCTTCACCTCGATCCTCTTCGCATCAATCCATCGGCTTGGTCCACAGCCCGTGCCCTGGTTTGCGCTCCCGACGATCTTCGCGGTGGGGCTGACCTGCGGCGTGGCGTACGAGCGTACCAAGCGCGTGGGCGTGCCGATCATGATGCACATGTGTTTCAACCTGCTCAATGTGCTGATCGTGATGATGAGCAACGCCGACGCGGCGCCCGCGGGCGTTTAAACCATATAGGTTTCAGAGTTTGTTGGTTATAGACCAGGCGGTCTATGGGCATCCTGCGCCAAAGAGATCGAGGAATGCGGAGACATCGAAGAAGTCGTAGAGCCCGTTGTTGTCAAGGTCGGCCAGCGGGTCCTGTGCGCCGAAGAGGTCGAGGAACTCCGAGACATCGAAGAAATCGAGGAGCCCGTCGTCGGTGTAGTCCACGATGCATGGGGCTGAAGTGAACTCGAGCCCGGGGCCGAGCGTGATCCGGAACTCGCCCAATCGCGACGGTGCCCAGTTGGAGTACGAGCTGACCACGGCGGCGTAGACCACTTTGGGATCGGTTCCGTGACCGCCAACGGTGAATGCGTTGGGATAGCCCGCGCCGTCGTCGTTGACATGCAGCAGGTTGGCGTCCGGGTTGCCAGGGATGAACAAGTCGCAGTAGATCGTCAGGAATGGATCGAAGTCGATTGGCTGTGCTTCGAGCGAGGTGACGGTGACATCGAGCGGGATATTCTGGCCGGTCGATTGGAAGTAGAAGACTTGGTAGGGGACATCGTCGTTGACCGAATCGGGGGCGGTGACCCCGTCGCAATCGCCGGTGATGATGGCGCCGGTATCGCTGAGCCGGTCCATGGTCGGATCGGCGTTGCTGAGCTCGGAAACAATGTCGTCGGCGAAAGTCCCGACGCAGAGCGTGGCGATGGTGAGCATGGGGAGCAGTGTGTTCATCTTGTATCTCCGAGCGGCTGGTTGGTCAGTCGAACAAACGCGACCCTGTTCGATTAGTTGCGTGATGGGAAGATCCCTTGCAGGCAGATGATGAAGTTGACGCATTGGTAGGGCTGGAGATTCTGGTGAGACTCGTTGCCGCCGGCATTGCCGACATTGGTCGAGACACTGATCGCGTCGCTGTGGAGCGAGGTGTCGGCGTTGGATTCCTCGCCGTAGTCTGGATCGCCGGCGCCGCTCTTGGCCGGGATGCGTTCTTTGGGATTGGCAGAATCGCCCTCGGTGGAGATCGCCTTCATGGTGGCGTTGCTTGTCGCGGGGTGGCTGTGGCTGGGCAGCTCGCTGTTGGTGAGTGTCACGCGCTCAATGCCGGCTTTTTGACCCAGTTGACGCGGGGTCAGCCCCGGGCCGTTGCCTGGGTGCATGGGGATGCGACCGCGGAGATCGGGGAGCCCGAAGGTGGTGCGTCCGTCGCCGCCGTAGGTGGTGCCGAGGATGGAGAAGAGGGCTGTGTTATTTGAAATTGCGAGCAGTTGCCCGTCGCACAATGCCCAGCCGCGTGGGGCGAAGTTGCCACCAAACATCCGAATTTCGCCGATACATCCTTCAACAGCCATGATGCTCTCCTTGGTTGAGTGTGTGTTGTGTGATTTCGATGCTGAGGTAGGCGCATCGTGCGCTCGCCGAGGGGAGCGCGTTGTTGAGCTTTGTTGGTTGGCCCAGCTCGTTGGTTTCTACGCGGGTGAGTCTCCACGCGGCGTGTGCGCCGGTGGGGGCGGTGGGGATCGCGAGCACGAAGGTGCCCGCGTGGGTCGCGTTGAGATGGATTCGTTTGGATTGTGACTTTGCGTGTATCCGCTGGGTGATTGTGAGCGTGACCTGTCCGCGATGATCAACGGGGGCGTCGATTGACACCCCGGCGGGGTAGGCGCCGATTCTGGATGAGTCGCCCGTGCAGTTGTGCGCACTATAAAGGAGGGCCGACTGGCGGGCGTGGGGGTAGAGGACTTCGATATCGAAGCCCGCGTCGGTGTGGACGCGATCGCTGATGTCGGGCATGGGCTTGATGGTGAGCCGGGGGTTGGTCAGCTTGTCGCTCTGGTGCGCATCGCTCAGCATCAGCTGTGATGCCGGGATGAGGGCTGCACTTTGTGCCTGCGTGGTCGATGGGACCAGCTTGCCAAGTGATGGTGATGGGACGCGGGCGTTGGTCAGTGGGTGCGCAGATTCGGCGAGCACGCCCGATGTGACGGCTCCGGATGCGGTCGCGGCGACGCTGACGGCCAGGAAGTTTCGACGGTTCATGGTGTTCCCCTACTGTGCCCTGAGTCCGGGCATGTGTTCAGGATACCGTAGTTTGCTCACTGCTTTCAAGAAGAATCCGATGAAAAATGAGAGGGGCCGACTCACGCGAGTTTGGCGGGTGGGAGCGTTTTTTGGGGTTGTCTGATCTACGATGAGGCACGATGAGCACAGATCACACCACCAAATCAGCCGATCGACCCCGGATTTTGACCGGGGATACTCCTACCGGGCAGCTCCATCTGGGGCATTGGGTGGGTTCGCTTGAGAACCGCGTCGCGCTCCAGGATGAGTATGAGTGCTTTTTTCTGATCGCCAACATGCACGCGTTCACGACGCGGGCGGACAAGCCGGCGGAGATTCGGCGTTCGACGCTCGATATCGTCAAGGACTGGCTCGCGGCTGGGATCGACCCGGAGCGCTCGACTTTCGTGCTCCAGACCGAGATCCCGGGGATCGCGGAGCTGAGCTGGTATCTGGCGATGCTGCTGCCGTTCAATCGGGTGATGCGGAATCCGACGCTCAAGAGCGAGCTCGAGGACAAGGAGCTGGGGGATAACTACAGCTTCGGGTTCCCGATGTACTCGGTCGGGCAGTGCGCGGATATCTTGTTGTTCCGCCCCGAGCTGGTGCCGGTGGGCGAGGATCAGCTGGCGCATATCGAGCCCTGCCGAGAGGTGGCGCGCCGGTTCAACCAGATCTACTGCGGCGTCAACCCGCACACCGAGGATGAGGACTATGTGAAGGAAGGCGGGCTCTTCCCGATCCCGACGGGCAAGGTCGGGCGTGTGGCTCGCTTGGTCGGGACCGACGGCGTCAACAAGATGTCTAAATCGCTCAATAACTCGATCTTCTTGACGGATACCTTCAAGCAGATCAAGAAGCGGATGGGCGGGCTGTACACCGGGCGGACGGCGATGGACGAGCCGGGCGATATCAACAACGCGTTGTTTGAATATGTGCGGGCGTTTATTGACGATGAGGACCGGGTGAAGGCGCTCGAAGAGGCGTATGCCAAGGGCGACAACATCGGCGACGGACATATCAAGGTCGAGGTGGCCGAGCATATCGATAAGCTGCTCGAGCCGATGCGTGAACGGCGGATCCCGTACGAGGGCGAGGCCGGGGACGCGAAAGTGCTCGAAATCCTGCGTGAGCACACCAGACAGGCCAATAACGCCGCGGAAGAAACGCTGTACCTTGCCAAACAAGCGATGCAGATCGACTTCGGACCACGGAACCTGATGTTCGATTAAATCGTATACTCTGTACTCATGAGCTTCACTTTTCTATCTCGTCGCCTCTCGCCTGACCATCCTGTCGATTCTGGAAGCGGGCTGCCGATCCCGCCGGCGGGGCATACTGAGCCCAATCCTGATGAGGGGGCGACCAGGGAAGATGATTCGTTCTCGGGCGGCGTGGATTCGGCGGCTCGCAAAGCATCGGCCCAGCTGCTCGACGCGGAGCCCAACAAGAACCCCTCGTATGCGTTTGCGCGGATCTCGGTGGGGATCATTATTCTCGTGTGGCTGGTGACGGGGTTCCTCAAGGTCAAGGACATCAACGCGTTCGTCGAGATCGTCACGATGCACCGGGTGATCCCTGAGTCGATGCATTCGGTGCTCTGGTGGGTGGGCCCGGCGGAGATCCTGATGGGGCTGCTGCTGGTGTTTGCGCTCGGGTCCGAGCTGCGCAAGCCGTTTGGGAAGCTGGTCCTGCTGATCTCGATGAGCGTGATCGCGGGGTTCATGTACTACATCTCAAAGGTGGACCCGGCGGTGCTGCAGGAGTCTGGCTGCGGGTGCCTGAGCGACTACCGGATCGCGTCGGGGATCGAGACGGTGGACCGGGTGATGAAGTACGGGTTCAACACGATCCTGCTGATCCTGCACATTGTGGCGCTCTTTGGGCCGGCGATGGTCGATAGCCGACGACGATGAGGCGCAGCGGTTCTACCCTATGGGCATGACGAACGAACCCAATACGCCCAACGAATCAACCGAATATACTCAAGGCCACGACGAGATCGCCAGCGTGTTTCTCGATGGTCAGTTTATGAACCGCGAGGACGCCCGGTTGTCCGCGTTCGACGCGGGCATCCAGCACGGCGTCGGTTTGTTCGAGACGCTCAGCGCGGTCTCGACGCCCGATGGGATCATGATCCGTGATCTCGATGCGCACCTGGATCGGCTGCAATCTTCGGCGGCCGTGCTGGGGTTGTCTGATGAGATCAAGACCGGGCCGCTCGGCGAGGCGATCACCGAGACCGTGCGCCGGGCACGCTACAAGAACACACGGGTTCGGCTCACGCTCACGGGCGGGGATCTGAACATGCTGCAGACGCACGGGCGCACGAACCATCGCCCGACCGTGCTCATCGCGGCCCAGCCGGCGACCGAGTACCCCGATGAGATGTTTGACAAGGGTGTGATGGTGACGCTGGGGCAATCGCGGGTCAACCCGCTCGATCCCACGGCTGGTCACAAGACGCTCAACTACTGGTGGCGGCTGCGCCAGCTCCAGGACGCCGCGGCCAAGGGCGCGGGCGAGTCGATCATCTTCTCGGTGAGCAATCACCTCGCGGGCGGGTGTGTGTCGAACTTGTTTGTGGTCGATGACGGGCATCTGATCACGCCGATCGCTCAGGGGGAGGAGCAGGATATCGGCGGGGCGCAGACGCGCGAGGGGGTCTTGCCTTCGCCGGTGCTGCCGGGTATTACACGGATGCGGGTGATCGAAGAGGCCAAGAAGCTGGGCATCAAGACCACCAAGCGGATGATGACGATCGACGATCTGCTTGACGCCGACGAGGTGTTCTTAACCAACTCGAGCTGGGGCGTGCTGCCGGTGGTCAAGATCGAGGCGGAGGCGATCGGTGCGGGTGTGCCCGGAGAGATCACCAAGAAGCTGCGGGCGGCGGTGGTAGGTTAAACGCTGGCAAGATCGCTTGCCCACTGTCCTAAAACCATGAGTGACAGCATGAACGAGCAGGCGAGCGAAGTGAGAAGAAAGAAGACGAACACCCATCCTGCGGGTTTCTTGCGAGCGCGTCTGAGCGGCCGACGCGCTTTAACTTCTTTGTAAGTAAGCATCGCAGTGATCGCGATCATGTAGAACTGGACAAAGGCGAGCGGGAGAAAGCCGATTTCAAACAAGAAATCATTTTCGTATGACCACTGCGTGTAGATTGTATACGAATATACAGTGACACCCATCGGGATCACCCAGAGCAAGATCAACACCCGTTTAATCACGTTCCAACGCGAATGCATCTCCGTCGCGGCTTGGTAGGATGATTCGGTGCTGCACTCTGGGCAGGTTACGGTCGTTTCGGGTGCGATGAGCCCGGAGAGGTCGTAGCCACAGTTGGGGCAGATTGGTTTGGTGGTGGTGTTGGGCACAGGGAACTGTAGTCGGTCGAGATCGCTGAGAGGCTATGGGGTTAAACGGAGGCAGCTGCTTCGACCCACTCCAAGAAACCCATCCAGAGAAAAAACTCCGACACGCTTGCGCAGAGCAGGATCAATAGGACGGCGGCGGAAGCGGGGAGACGAAAGTCGTAGGCTCTGCATCGTCGGCGGGATTTCCATTCGAGCACTAACAGCACGAGCGTACAGACAGGGAGATATACATTCAGAAGAATGAACATCAATCCGGCAAGCCCCATACCGTCGAGGCTCTGTAAGAAATGAATTTGTGCCCAAGAAAGCAGTGAATACGAAGAAGGGATGGCGAGCAGAAGTATCAGCGCGAGCCGGTTTGTTGGCGTTCGGGGCGAACGAGCGATTGCTTGGATGAATGTAGACTCGGTGCTGCATTCGGGGCATATTGCAGATGTGCCGGTTTTGATGAGTCCAGAGAGGTCGTAGCCGCAGTGCGGGCAAGTTGGTTGGGCAGGGAATGGCGGCACAAGAGATTGTAGTCGGGGTTGGGTTACGGGAATCGCCCGGCCATGATCGCGAGCAGGATGATGTACAACACGATGCCGGGCGTGATATAGAGCAGGGTCCATAGCGGGATTTCCCAACGGGGGACGGGTCTGGGCTCGTCCATGGTGTCTTCGTAGATCGATCGGGTCGTGGTCAGGAAGATGATGAAGTTCGCCATGAACATGAATGGGATGGCGCAGCATCCGAGGAACATGAACAGATCGTTGAAGATGATGCCGATCGCAATGAGCCCGGTGGGCAACGCGGTGGGGAGGAGCAGCCTGAGGATGAGTCGGGTGTGGAGCTCTTTTTTGGTGGTGAGCAGGTAGAGGCGGTCGGGGTTGGCGAGTTGGCCGCACTCGGGGCATTGGACGGCGTTGTGTGTTTTCCATTCGAGCCCGTCGAGGGGGTAGCCGCAGAATGGGCAGGTGCGGGTTGGGTAGGTGAACGGCACCGAGGATTGTAGTCTCGGGCTACAAGGTGGCAGTTGCGACAATCAAGAGCACGACGCCGAGCAAGAGTCCGAGGGCGACGCCGATGCCCAGGGCGAGCCCGAGGGCTTTTCGCTGTCGCGGGATGGCTCGTTTCATGGTGACATCGCACACGAGCAATGGGATGTAGAACAACGCGAAGCCAAAGACGATGATCGCGATATGAGAAAACAGGGCGAGCGCCATGGCGATGCCTGCGGGGATCGCGGCGGCGAGGGCCTTGAGACCGGCGAGCAGGGGGGATTGGTTCCGGACGATGTGGGCGCGGGGGTTGTAGGGATCGGTGGTGAGCCCGCACTCTGGGCAGAGGTTGTCGCTGTTGGGGGTGCGCACGGCCGAGAGGTCGTAGGCGCAGTGGACACAGCGGAAGGGCTGGGTGTGTTGGCCGGGCTGCGTCGGGGTGCGTTCGATCATCTGCTTAGATGATAACCGGTAGAGATTGATCGTGGGTGCTCAGCTGCTTTATTGCCCGGCGGCTGTTTTGGCATCGGTGATGCGGTAGTCGGTGAGTGGTTCCATGCCGATCTCGGCGCGGGCGCGGTTGGTGGCGTCGATATCGACGATCGCGGGCGGGAGTGTGCTTTGGGTTTCAAAGTCGAAGGCGATGGACTTGCCGTAGAGCTGGGGCTTGGCGTCGTGCTGCTGCTTGCGGTCGTAAATCATCGCGTAGGGTGATGGGGGCATGCGTCCGGCGAGGACTTCCTCGCGGAGGATGGGGAGAATTCTGTTCATTTCTTCCATGGGCATGTGGATGAGCATGGGGACGGGTGATGGGAAGCCTTGGCCGGCGGTTTCGACGGTGGGCCAGCCGTGGGCTTGGATGAGGTCGATCAGCAATGCGGACAAGGCACGGTCGATGGTGTTCTGCTGGGCGCGGAGGTATTGGTCGAGTTTGGGGTCGAGCTTGATGTTTTCCTTGCTTCGGCGGGTGTATTCGAGCATGTAGGCCTCGTTGTCGAGGGCGTCGAGCCTGGCGAGCTCGTCCATATCAACGGTTGCCCACGAGATGGCTGATCGGAGGAGCTGGTCGAGCCCGTTGATCTGCTCGAGCTTTTCACGGTAGGACATGGTGTGCTGATCGAGCTGTTGGGTGTTGGCGCAGCCGAGTGTTGGGAGCAGGAGTGGGAGGGTGAGGAGCGCTGCGATTAGCCATGCCCTTGGGCAAGCGTGTTTCATGGGATGGTCCTGGCTTTGGATTCGTGTGTTGGAATGCGAGGATGCGCATGGTTGGGTGTTCTGTCGGCGATTGTGAGATTTCTGACGATTGGAGATGGGAGGTCATCGCAACCGCGGTGTCGTGAGGCGTTAGCATGTGTATGCACAGATACCAGGCCGATCGTTTTCTACTGATTCCATTGCTCTACGCGTTGCTTATGCTGAGCTTGCTGTGCATACTGCCGATGGCCTTGGGTGGATGCGCTACGACGCAGAGCAAGCCTCTGGCGTATGAGTTGAACATGCGGGCGGTCTTTGAGGAGGACGATGCGCTCGCCGATGAGATCGGTGCATCGGTCGGAGGTTTGCTCCGCGTGATCACACGGGGCGAGTCGCTCGAGGGGTATGTGGATCAGGCGGAGCAGGACCGACATACATTTTTCTATAAAGCATTACGAAGTTTGGCGATTCCTGCGGATGAGCCTGGACGGACGCCTTTGGTGCTCAAATCGTTCTCGCCCGATGGTGGGCAGAGCTATCTGATCAGCGTGGCGTTTATGCGTGGCGAACAGATCTACAAGATCATCGAGCTTCACGCGTACCAAGACGATGACTCAGATGGTTATCGATTCAAGAGCCCGTTCGACTATCGCACGCGGGCGCTGCGAGTGCAAGAGTTCGACGAGGTGCGCTACTACTCGACGCGTCCGATTGATGTGAGCAGAGCGGAAGAGTTTGTGGGATTCAAGCATCGGCTCGAGGGTTTGCTTGGTGTGGGGTCGGATGTAAGACGCCGGGCACTGTCGTACTACTGCTTCGAGACGCTCGACGAGCTACTGCGAGCGCACGGGATTGTGTACGACTGCACGCGGTGCAACTGGCTCAAGGAGGACCTCGGGTTTATGGACGCGGGGGCGGATCGGTTCTTGACCGGGAGCGACGACGAGCGGTATATCTTTGCGTATACCTTAGATTTCATGCAGGCGTTTGATGACGCGGATGGGGATCTGTACCCGCCGATGGTCTATGGGCTCGCGACCTACTTTGGCGAGTACGGGCTCAGCGGGCACGATTTACCGACGCTCAAGGACCAGTTCCTTCAACGGCTGGCGGCCGAGCCGGGGATTGATTTTCTTGTGGAGTTCAATAAGGGGCGCGGGTCTTCGGTGAGCAGGCATTTCACACACTTCGTGATCTGCTCGTTCTTGTGCGAAGCGGTGGCCGAGCTCCATGGGATGGACGCGGTGGTTGATCTGGTGCACAGCGGGCGATCGGGCGAGCGGTTCTTTTCGCAGGTTGAGGAGCTGCTGGGTGTGGACGAAGCCGGGTTCCATGATCTGGTGGTGCGGCTCATCGGCCAAGATGATCCATCGGGTTTGTAGCCGATTTGTGAAGATTGTGTCAGCCGTCGGCCGGTTTGGTGTGGGTCGATTGACTGATTGTCTGCGGGCTATATGCTTGCGTTATGACGCAAGTAATCCACCGTAAGCCGCCGAGCCCCAAGCAGGCGTTCCGGCGCAAGACCCAGCTCGATAAGCTGCTCGATCCAGAGCTGCTCAAGGCGTTGGCCGAGCCCACGCGGGCCAAGCTGTTGTCGTGCCTGCTCCAGTGCGGGCGGGCGTGCTCGGTGACGGAGGTGGCGGGGTGTTGCTCGGTGGATTTTTCGATGGTGGCTCGTCATCTGGCGACGATGCACCGGGCGGGCTTGCTCAGCTGCGAGAAGCGGGGGCGGACGGTGTGGTACTCGGCTGATGGGGCAAAGCTGAGCGGGTATTTCCGCGCGTTGGGCGATGCGATCGAGGACATCGAGCCCGGGTCGGCGTGCTGTGGCGGCGAGGGTTCGGATCACACCTGCAAGGGGGGCACACGATGAGCGGTCGAGACATGGGCAATGGAAATACGAAGGCTCGGGTGTTGTTCTTGTGCACGGGCAACTCGTGCCGGAGCCAGATGGCTGAGGGATGGGCGAGGTATCTGCACGGCGGCTCGATCGATGGGTGCAGCGCGGGGACTGAGCCCCACGGCGTCAACGAGCACGCGATTGAGGTGATGCGCGAAGCGGGCGTTGATATCAGCGACCACACCAGCAAGGGCGTCGAGGACTGTGCGCCCGAGACCCTCGATCTGGTTATCACTGTCTGTGGACACGCCAACGAGCACTGCCCGGTGTTTCTCAAGCAGAGCGATCGGACACGCATCGTTCATCGCGGGTTTGATGATCCGCCGATGCTCGCCAAAGACGCCAAGAGCGACGAAGAAGCACTCGGGCACTACCGACGCGTGCGCGATGAGATCCGCGCTTTTGTTGAGCAGCTGCCCGGACTCATGGCCAATCAACAAGCAAGCAACGGAGCGCACTCATGATGAACTCATCAATAGAATCGGGCGTGATCGGGTGCGTTCCGTGCCAAGCAGAGAGCCCGCGTCGGCTTGGGTTTTTGGATCGTTTTCTGACGCTGTGGATCTTCTTGGCGATGGCGCTGGGGGTGCTGATCGGGCGGTTCGTGCCCGGGGTTTCTGAGGGGCTCGAGCGGGTGTCGGTGGGGACGACGAATATCCCGATCGCGATCGGGCTGATCCTGATGATGTACCCGCCGCTGGCGAAAGTGCGGTATGAGAAGCTGCCCGAGGTCTTCCGTGATTGGAAGGTGCTGGTGCTCTCGTTGGTGCAGAACTGGGTGGTCGGGCCGGTCTTGATGTTCGCGCTGGCGGCGTTGTTCTTGCAGGATTACCCGGAGTACATGATCGGGCTGATCATGGTCGGTCTGGCGCGGTGCATCGCGATGGTGCTGGTGTGGAACGATCTGGCGCGGGGGAGCAACGATTATGCGGCCGGGCTCGTGGCGTTTAACAGTATTTTTCAGGTGCTGTTCTTTGGGCTCTACGCGTGGATCTTTATCACTTGGCTGCCGCCCAAGCTCGGGCTCGAGGGGGCAGCGGTGGATATCTCGATCCTCGAGGTGTTCCAGAGCGTGATGATCTATCTGGGTATCCCGTTCTTCGCGGGGATGCTCACGCGGTTTGTGCTCCGCCCGTTGAAGGGGGACGCGTGGTACACGCAGAAGTTCTTGCCCGCGATCGGGCCGATCACGCTGGTCGCGTTGTTGTTTACGATCTTGGTGATGTTTAGTTTGAAGGGTGATCGGATCGTGGCGCTGCCGTTGGATATCTTCCGGATCGCGATCCCGCTGACGATCTACTTCGTGCTGATGTTCTTCGTGAGTTTCTTGATGGCCAAGAAGGTCGGGGCGGACTACGAACGCTCGGCGACGCTCGCGTTCACCGCTTCGGGCAATAACTTTGAGCTGGCGATCGCGGTGGCGATCGCGGTCTTCGGGATTGGATCGGGCGTGGCGTTTGCGACGGTGGTGGGGCCGTTGGTCGAGGTGCCGGTGCTGATCGGGCTGGTGCATGTGTCGCTGTGGCTGCGTGGCAAGCTGTTTGCAGACACGGAAGCGGTCATAGACACGGACACGCAGCAGGCTTGATTGTCATGAGGACATCGTGTCATGGGACACGGCTTGCTTGGTGATGCCTTTGAGCATGCCGTTGAAGGTGAAGCCGTGGAGTGGGAGCACCGCATACCAGTACGCGATGCCCAGCAGGCCTCTGGGTTGGAAGCGGGCGGTCATTTGGAGCCGGGTTCGAGCCGGGGCGTCTAAGTCCTTGTGCTCAGGGAAGAGCTCGAAGGTGAGCGTGGCGGTGCCCGGGAGCTTCATCTCTGCACGGAGTTCGAGGATTTGTTCGGGCTCGATGGCGGTGATGCGCCAGAAGTCGAGGGCGTCACCGTACTGGAGCTGGTTGGTGCTGCGCCGACCGCGTCGGAGCCCGGGGCCGCCGATGAGCCGATCCATGATGCCGCGGAGTCTCCAGAGCCAGTCGACGCCGTAGTAACCGCGCTCGCCTCCGATTTCGCTGACGGCTTTCCATACCGATTGCGCCGACGCGTCGATGAGGGCTTCGCGCTGATCAACAAAGAGCGTGCCCCCGGCCCACGAGGGATCGCCCTGGATGACTCCGGCGTCGGACCAGGCGGTCTCGACATCGCCTGAGCTGGATTTATCCACCGCGGCGAGCATGGCTTGGGAGATCGACAGGCAGGTGTGGGGCATGAGCTGGTGGGCCAGGTCATCTCGGCAGACGACGCGGTTGCGCAGGCCCTCGGCCAGCGGGCGGGCGATCTGCTTGTTGAGCGGCGTGACGAGGTGGATCCACAGCGAGCTGAGTCTCGGCGTGAGCACGGGCACGGGGATCACGATGCGTTTGGGAAGCTTGAGGACCGCGGCCATCTCCTGCATGACTCGGTCGTATGGCCAGATGTCGGGCCCGCCGATGTCGATGGTGGTGTTGATGGTCTCGGGTGTGTCGAGCACGGCGATGAGATAGAAGAGCACATCGCGCACGGCGATGGGTTGGGACTCGGTGCTCACCCATCGTGGGGTGACCATGATCGGGAGTCGCTCGACGAGGTAGCGGAGGATCTCGAAAGAGGCCGAGCCTGAGCCGATGATCATCGCGGCTCGGAGTGCGGTGACGGGGACCCCGCTGTCTTTGAGTGCGAACTCGACTTCTCTGCGTGACGACAGGTGGGCGCTGAGCCCTTCGCCGAGCTCTCCGAGCCCGCCGAGGTAGATAATCCGCTTGACGCCGGCGAGCTTGCACGCGCGGGCGAAGGTTTGGGCGACCTCCAGATCGCGCTGTCGGTACGAGGAGTTGGTGGTGTCCATCGAGTGGACAAGGTAGTAGGCCGCGTGGCAGCCTTGCATCGCCTCGGCGAGGAGCTGCTCGTCGCTTGCGTCGCCTTCGATGATCTCGACCCGGTCGTGGCTTGCCCAGGTGCGTGCCATGAGTTTGCTGGCGCTTCGGCTCAGGCAGCGGACGGTGTGGCCCTCGTCGAGCAGGCGAGGGGCCAATCGCCCGCCGATGTAGCCGGTGGCGCCGGTGAGGAAGATGGTTTGTGGGGTGCTCGCTGCCATGGGTATCGTCCATGGTACACGAAGTGGGCGAGCAGGGTCGGGCGCAAGACGATGTATGGCGTGGGTTGTTCGTTATGGTCTGGGCGGGAGCGCGGGCAGTGAGACGAACGGGATGCCGTGGATCGTAAGCAGGGCGCTGACATGTGGGTTGGCCCGGAGGTATTCGGGCTTGACGGAGCAGTCGAAGTCCCGGCACCCTTGCGGGCGGGTCAGGTAGATGGTGCAGCCGCCGACTTTGTCGAGGTGCGGGCATCGCCCGTCGATGAAGGGCAGGATCGAGCCATCATCGAGGAGTACTCCTCGATGCCCGGTGCAACATGTTCCTTGGCATTCAACGCACGGCAGCTCTACCACGAGAGCCGCAGAGACTCGGCGGCGAACGACGGTGTGTGTGGGGTTGATTGAGCCGGGATGGCAACGGTGTGCTTAATGATCCTTGATGGTAGGTGAGCCATCGCCCGAAAAGGGAATGAAATTCCATTTGCGATGCTTATGGGCAGCCCTGGGCGAAGGCATCGAGGAATGCGCTGACATCGAAGAAATCGAAGAGCCCGTCGCTTGTGTAGTCAACAAGCGGATCTTGCTTTGCGAACGCGTCTAGGAACGCGGAGACATCGAAGAAATCGAGCTGGCCATCGTCGGTCAGGTCGGCTGGGCATAGGGCTTCTAGGAAAAAATAGTCGAGCCCGTAGCCGAAGCGTGGGAAGGTGATGAGGGGGTTCGAGCCAGCGATTATAATCTGAAGATCGTTTTCGCCTTTTTCAAGATCAAAGTCGCCGATGTACACCTGCCCGGTGTTGAGCACAATGTTGCTTGCGAGCAGGTCGATCTGGTTGCTTGTTTGTCCATTGAGCCGGTGTTCGAATATCCCAAAGTCGGGCGCGGCCGTGAACGATCCATAGAGTAGATAGCGCCCGTTCGAGGGTGCGATGATGGTTGTTGACAGGGTGTCGCCGATCTGGCCGTCGATCCAGAGGAGTTGGGCATCACCACTCCATCGGCCGAGGAAGCCTCGCATGTCTTGCGTTGATACTTGGCCGCCGGTAATTGAACTGATGAGATCTTCGCCTTCGACAGGGTTGATCGGGTTGTTGTTCCCTGCAATGCTCTGCCCGGTACGGAGCATGAGTGTTTGTCGCATGGTTGATGATTGGGAAGGCACGAAGGTGGATACCGGGTGGTAATAGGACATCGCGTTGTCGCGTGGGAGGGGGAAGTTTTGTCCATCGAAGTTGAGTGTGTCAAGGATGCACTGTGTTGAAAAGGTCTGTATGAACGGGTCTGCATGGGTTTCGTCGCGTCCATCGCCTTCGAAAATCAACGGGTTATGACGGTTGTTCACATACAAAGATTCAGCTCGCTCAATGGATTCTGCGATGTATCTGAAGGTGTGGGGCAAGCCGAGGTAGTGACCGGCTTCGTGAGCGAGGAGTCCGATGTTTTGTTCGTCGCACACTTGGGTTGGGCCGAACCCGGGCATGACGATGAAATCATTGTCGGTCCAGGAGAACCCGCCGCCGGTGGGATTGGATCCGTTTCCCCAGCGGAAGAAGACGCACATTTTGTCTGGGTTGAGCGCGGCTAGAGCATTCGCTGTATCTCGTTGTTGGACCCACTGTGGGTTTGAGTCGCCCGAGAAGGAGTTGAGCAGCGTGCTATTGAGTTCGATCCAATCCTTTGATCCCTCTGCGGGGTCAAACTCAAAGTAAATCGATGAAGAAGCGAAGATCAAGTTCGCTTGATCTACCCAGATTCGGATCTGTGCGGGAGTAATCGGTGTTTGTCGTCCGCCATCATCATCTGCAAGGATGTATGCTTGGACGCGCATGGTCAGTGTTTCGAGCGGATCGGGCGAGAGGGGCCAGTCTATTGGGCTCTCGTCCCCGCTCCCAGTTCCAGCATGTGGCGGGGTGTGCCGTGGGGGTTGAAATGCTGGGGTCAGTCCATATCTACCGATGCTGGTTGTGCCTTGCATGTGATCCCAGAGCAAGCATTGGTCTCGAATAACTGCGGCCTCGGCGAGGTTCCTCTCCATCCATGCGGCGCTGGATTGTAATGCTGTGTTGTTCGTCGGCTGTGTGTCTGGGATCGCTTGACCGATTGCATTACTTGTTACGCCCGCCACCCCCGCAGCGATGAATCCTACAAATCTATGATCGAAGAAGCATCTAGGCATAATTCTCGTTCCACTCCTGATGAGATTGCTCGATGTAATGTGATGTAAAGATAGAGGGATCGCGTGATCTCTTGTGGTGTGATCAGGCGATGCGGGTGGTGGCCTCTTTGGGATCACGCACGCGCTTGGTGGTGATCGATACGGCGGAAATCGTCGGGTTGATCCGCAGTAATGAACATTTCCTTTGGGAAACTTCCAAGAACGAGATTGCAGATCAGATCGCCTGGAGCACTGGGAGGCTGATGATCGTGTTCTGGTGCGTGTCGTCTCGGGCTTTGCTGGCTCGGGCAGCCGGGCGGAGGCGGGCGAGTTCTTCGTCGGCGATGAACTTGAGCGGGCGTCCTCGGGCGTGTTCTTGCTGGACAAAGCCGCACATGGATTTGGAGGCGCACTCGCGGAAGACCTTGCCCTGGCTGAGGACGGCTTTGACATCGTTGTACTTCTCGTTGTAGAAGAGCTTCCCGTCCTTGGCGTTGCCCATGTCGGCGACATCTTGGAGCATGCAGCACGGCTGCAGATCGCCGTTGCCGCTCACCCAGACGCCCTGGAGCCAGGTGCAGCAACGATACTCGTTGTCGGCGTAGGGGATCTCGGTCGCTGATTCGGTTGTTTGAACCAGTTCGGTTGGGGCGCCGTTCAAGTCCTCATTGATCCCGTTGCTGGGGCTGGTGGCGGGTGAATCAAGTGCGGATGTTTGCGCGGGTTCGAGTGTCCCTTCGCGGAGTCGCTCTGGCAGGTGGAGCATGATGCCGGCGTCTTGGGCGGTGCGTTGGGCCAGGCTGACAAACTCCTGGCATCGTGGGTTGTCGATCGCGGGGTGGTTGCCCCCGGTGCCGTCGAGCCATCCCAGCAGGTCCTCGACGAAAACTCGTTTGGCCCCGTACGACTTGGCCATCTCGACAAAGGCGGGGAGCTCTTCGATGTTGTCTTCCATCGCCACAAAGGACAGCGAGATCATCGGCATGGAGCTGTTGAGTTCGTTCTTGAGATCAACGAGCATCCGCATGTTTTTGTTGAGTCGCGCGAAGTTGCCGCCGCGGATGCGGGTGTAGGTCTCATCGGTGGCGGCGTCGATCGAGAAGTTGACCATGTTGACGGCTTGTGATTCGACGATGTGTCGAGCGGTGCGCTCGCTCATTGGTAAGCCATTGGTAAAGAGGTCGAGCACCACATTGTATTCTTTGGCGACATCGATGATCTCTAAGAACTGCGCGTGCAGCAGCGGGTCGCTGTCGCTTGAGCTGAGGGTGATGCCCGAGATTGTTGGTGCGGCTTCGAGGGTATGGCGGAAATCATCGACCGACATGGAGCGGAACTTGTTGGGATGGCTGGCGGCGTTGGTGCCGATGCACATCCGGCATTTGAGATTGCACTTGCCCTCGACGAACTCAAGATTGAGGAAGGTGGGCATCCAGCACAGGGGGAGGTAGTTTCGGGCCCAGTCGGTCGTCTTTCCTACTGACTGCAGGTGGTTGATCAGCTGCGTGAGGTTGTCGCCCCGCAGCTGGCCGGCTTTGAGGAGCAGGGCCGCGATGTTGTGGAAGGGCACGACATGCGTGGGGGCCAGACGCATCGCCTGCTGCAACGCGCCGATCGCCTGGTCGGCATCTTTGTACATGCCGATCACGCTGCCAAGGTCTGACAGGGCGACCACCGCGTCGGTGATCGCTTGTCGTTGATGGTCTTGGTCGGCGGATTCGAGCCTGCTTTGTGCTTGGGCGAGGTTCTGGCGAGCAGTTTCGAGCGCGCTGTTTTCGTCGTTCGATCGGATAAAGGCCGCGATGGATTGGTTGGTGATCCGAAACTGTTTCAGGTCGGGCATGTGGTATGGTGCGGGATTCATCGGTGTTGCCTTTGTTGAAGTAAGTTCGCAGATCCGTTCCGCTTGTCGAACGATGGGTGGGATATCAACCGATTTATCGGCCTAAATAATGAGCGGAGGTCAATGAAACCGCCGTCTTTGCAGCATGTTGCGCATGCCTTACCTATTTGATCGAGATCCAAGCCGGCGAGGATTCAGCAGGCATCTGCGTCTAAAGTTGTTTTTAGGCACAAGGACATCCATGACGAACAAGCACGATGTTGAGCATTCCAAGGGCTTCGGGCCAGACCGTTCGCTGGTGATGAGTGCGCTCGAGGCTTTGCACACGCGCTATCGCGATTGCGACGAAGGGCGGATCGCGGATTATATTCCCGAGCTGTCGAAGGTTGATCCCAGCTGCTTCGCGATCAGCATCGTCACGGTTGATGGCGAGGTCTTCGAGGTCGGCGACTTTGAACGCCAGTTCACGATCCAGTCGCTCTCCAAACCATTCACGCACGCCATCGCCCTCGAGGATCATGGGCGCGAGTATGTGATGCAGCGTGTCGGGGTGGAGCCGTCGGGCGATTCTTTTGACAGCATCATTCGGCTTGACGCCAACAACCGCCCGCACAACCCGATGGTCAACGCCGGGGCGATCGCGGTGAGCTCGATGATCGAGGGGGACAGCCCCGGGCATCGGCTTGATCGCATGCTCGATATGTTTGCCCGGACCATGGGCAGGCAGCCGAGCATCGACAACGAGGTCTTTGAGTCCGAGCGAACCACCGGACACCGCAACCGGGCGATGGCGCATCTGATTCTCAACTTCGGGATTATCGAGCGTGATGTCGAGGAGGTGCTCGATCTGTACTTCAAGCAGTGCTCGATCCTGGTCAACGCCCGGGACATGGCGACGATGGCCGCGACATTAGCCAACGGCGGGGTGAACCCGAAGACTCAAGTACGCGCGATCAAGCGTGAGTACATCCGCGATGTCTTGACCGTGATGCACACCTGCGGCATGTACAACTACGCCGGCGAATGGGCGTACACCGTCGGGCTCCCGGCCAAGTCGGGCGTGTCGGGTGGCATCATCGCGGTGGTGCCCGGTCAGTTTGGGATCTGTGTCTATTCACCGCCGGTTGATGAGCGGGGCAACAGCGTGCGTGGGATCAAGGTGTTCGAGAACCTGAGCCGAAACTCGGGGATGCATGTCTTCGAGACCTGGCACCAGCACGGGCAGGTGCTCAATCATATCGACGAGGTCAAGGACCCGTCGCCGCCGCTGCCGAGCACGGTGGTGCCGGTTGGAGATGCAACCGTGCACAAACGCGAGATCGATCTTGACGGCTCGTCCGATCAGGCAGAGGATGATTCATAACGGGGTTTCGCCGAGAGAGTTGCCAGGATATTGTGAGCGTAAAAAAGGCCGCACTGGGTGCGGCCTGATCTATGACGGTAAGTTATCAGCTGCTGCGATGATCCAAATTGAAGAGCGAGCTGTTTTCGTCCTTCAAGCTGCAATACACAGCAATGGCTCAGCCGCGACGGCGGACAGTGCGGACGCCGGCGATGCCGGCGAGGAGCCCGAGCCCCGCGAGCGCACCCGATGGGAGCGGCACGATGTAGAGCATGTCCTGCTGCCCATCGGCGATCACGGCACGAAGACCGGTCATGCGTAACGAGCTATCGAATGAGCCGCCGGTAAGGATGCCGTAGTATGTTTCAAGACCATCGCTTGTCGCGCTGTTCGTTGACTGGAAGTTGTGGCCTAGGGCTTCCCAGATCGCGGCTTGGATCGCGCCCATCTTGGAGATGTCGTCAACGGTGCCGGTTGATTGGAGCCTCGAGTCGATCCAGCCGAGGGCGTGTGCGTTGGCGACCACTGCGCTGACATTGTCGGCGATTGTTTGGCCGTACGGAGCCGATGAACTCGGAGCCAGTGCGACATCCACAATCTCGTAGGTCGCCGAGCCGTTGGACACGAACTCGCCGAGCTCGATACAGAATGTATCGAATGTTTGACCGGTCTGAGGGCCACTATCAATGATGTGACGCATGTGGCCGGCGTAATAGGTGGTCGAGTTTACACGGGCCTTGTCGGCGCTTGATCCGGCCGCCAACCCGGTGTAGTTCAGGTCAATGGTCGCGCCGTTTGCTACGGCACAGATTCCTGCTGCTGCAAAGACAGCAATGGGTTTCATTTGCATCATCGTAGTTCCCTTCATTCTTTTGTTGTTGTTTCCCCCCGCTATCAACGCATGTTTGATAGCGAACTCGCTCATCCTGGAGTTCTGGTTGGTCCACAGCTTGGAACATCCAAAGCCAACCACTTCAGGTTGTCTTCTACAGCAGACAAAGCTTTCCAATAAACTAACATGGCTACGATAGGCGCGGAGTCAGAAACTAGAAAATAGTTTCAAAATGTCAGATTTGATCTGGTGGCTAAGTTTCCAACCACCTAATCAAGGGGTGTTGAGGACCATGTGTAAAGACCCTGCAGTCATCGCTTTGCATTCGACTCTGGTGCTCAGGTTCTCGGTAAGTATGTCAATGGCAGCTTCCACCGAATGAAGCGAGGTGCTGATGCAGCGGAGAGGTCGTTTTTAGCATGACGGGTGAAGTCCGCGGGGCGTTGGCTACGATTTAACACGATCGATCTCTTTTTGCTGGTTCAACAGCAGCCGTGGCACATTGACGGCGCAATCTTTGGGGAATCCTTTGAGCGAAACAACGGCTGATACACTGACACTCGTTGTACTTTCTGGTCCGGTGGACCTTGAGCCGATCACCGTTGGGCCCGGTGCCCCGGTGGTCTTTGGACGCAGCTCAAGCTGTGATGTGCTCCTTGAAGATCCAAACGCCTCGCTCTCACGCCAGCACCTGGAGATATCGACATCCAAAGAGGGGGGCTGGATCGCTTCTGATCTGGGCTCACGCAATGGGACACTGCTCAACAGCGTGAAGATACTCCCGAAGATCCCGTCGCCGTTGAATCATGGTGACCAGATCCGGCTTGGCTCTTGGGTCTTCCGGGTGCAGACCGATGATGCAAAGCCTGCGCATGACCTGGGGGGCGCCACGCTCATCCACACGCTCAACGATTCCGCGAATCGGACACAGCAAGTCGAGCGGGTCCGCGCCGAGCCCTTGTCAACGCTGGCGAGCCATCGGCTCGCGGTGCTCCTTGAGTGCGCAGACGATATCCATCGTGCAACGACCCTTCAGGAGGCCGCCGATGTCGCTCTGTATGCGATGGTGGAGTCTTCGGGCTATTCAAGGGCGGCCTACCTTGTGCCTCAGGGCGAGACCGGGCAGTATGAGACGGTTTCGTTTCAGAGCAAGAACCCGCTTGAGGATGTGCTCGTGGTGAACTTCAGCCAGTCCCTGCTCGACTCGGCCGTCGATGGAGAGGTTGTCCGGCTCTCATCGTCGGCGGCCCATGCAGATTACGGCCAGAGCATCGCCGAGCTCGATATCCATTCTGCGCTCTGTGTGCCCGTCATGGTCGAGGACCAACCGATCGGCTTTGTATATCTCGATGCGCGCGGCTCAGAGAGCACGGTCAGCCACGACGCGTCGGCCTTCGGGCGAGCCGTCGCCCGGTTGCTCGGGCTGACCGTATCGAATCTGCGCAGTAAAGCGCTTGAGATCGAACAGCACGCGATGCAGTACGACCTCGATGCCGCGGCCAAGGCCCAGCGTCTGCTACTTCCGCCGGAATCTGGACGCGTCGGGGGGGTCTGCTACAGCATGCTGATGCGCCCGGGGCGGATGGTCGCCGGCGATCTGTTCGGGGTTGTCGAACTCGGCGATGGGCGTGTGTGCACATTCCTTGGGGATGTCTCCGGGAAGGGTGCGGGGGCCGCGATCCTGATGGCCACCACGCAGAGCTACATCCACGCGATGCTCGATCAGGGCATCGAGTTGGGCGCGCTGATCACCAAGCTCAATCGCCACATCGCCGATCGATCGACGGGCCAGTTCGTCACCATGTGGATCGGGATACTGAGCCCGGGAACGAACGAAACTGGATCGGTTGAGGTCGAGTTTATCGACGCGGGGCACGGGCACTGGCTCGTCACGCAGGGGGGCGGGTGCGCCCAGCGCCCAGAATATCGCGGCGAGCTTGTGGTCGGGATCGCGCCTGATCTCGAGTTTCACTCTGAAAAATTCCTGCTCCAAAGAGACCAACGCCTGGTTCTGTTCTCCGACGGCGTTGTGGAGCAGACCTCGCCCGACACCGACGAAGAGTTCGGGCTTTCGAAGGCTGGCGACCTGCTCGCAAGCTCGAAGAGCACAAAGGAGGATGTCGCGATCTTGCTTGAGCAGGTCATCGGCTTCGCCCAATCCGATCAGCTCCGCGATGATACGACCATCGCATCGATCGGGATCGATGAACACGGTAGTTCGTCGTCTGTGCATCCTTGATCCTGATGGATCTAGCGGGCTTTTCACGCTCATATACAAGTTGGAAACGAGTCTATACTTGGTGCAATGGACCGCCCCAAGAAACCATTGCCCCATGATCTACGCAGGACACTGCCGACGGCGGTTGATCTCGACGCCGATACCGATCTGACCATCCCCGACTTTGTCGAGATGGATGAGTGTGTGCCCACCCTTGCGCCGGGCACGAAGGTCGGGAAGTACACCATCGAGGATGTGCTCGGCGTTGGCGGCATGGGGGCGGTCTACCGGGCGACGCAGCGGAAACCAAAGCGGCTCGTCGCGCTCAAGCTCATCCGCGCCGGTGTGCTCTCGGCCAAATCGATCCGCCGGTTCGATCTCGAGGCCGAGATCCTCGGGCGACTGCACCACCCCAATATCGCGCAGATCTATGAGGCCGGCATCGACCAAGCCACCGGGTCGCCGTACTTCGCGATGGAGTATGTCGCGGGCCAGGAGCTCGGCGACTATGTGAAAGAACAAGACCTCACCGTCAGGGATCTGCTCGAGCTGTTCACCAAGCTCTGCGATGCGATCCAGCACGCGCACGCCAAGGGGATTATCCACCGCGATCTCAAGCCGAGCAATGTGCTCGTGGTTGAAGGCGGCGAGCCCAAGGTGCTCGACTTTGGCGTGGCGCGGGCGACCGACGCCAAGTCGCAGGCCGCGACCATGCAGACCAATGTTGGCCAGCTCATCGGCACGCTCTACTACATGAGCCCCGAGCAAGCCACCGGCGACACGCTCAACCTCGACACCCGGTCCGATGTATACGCGCTGGGCGTTGTGCTCTATGAAATCCTCACGGGCAAAATCCCCTACGAGCTCAAGGGCAAGGCTATCCACGAGGCGGTCGGTGTCATCCAGGACACCGCGCCCACCAAGCTCGGCAAGCTCGATCCGGTCCTCAAGGGGGACATCGAGATCATCGTCAACAAGGCGCTCGCCAAGGACAGGGAGCTCCGCTACCAATCCGTCGCGGATTTCTCGGCTGATATCCGGCGGACCCTCGCGGACCAGCCCATCCATGCCCGCCCGCCGAGTGTGATCTATCAATCAACCAAGTTCATGAAGCGCAACTCCGGGCTTACGATCACAGCCGCGTGCGTGGCCGTCCTCTTTACAGTCGCCATCGGGGTGGTCGCCAACCAGCGCCTCAACCGGATCCGTGATCGCCAGCTGGCCCTCGATAACATGCTCAGCACCCTGAACCTGATGGATGTTCAGAAAAGCCTCGGGCCGGACCTGACCAAGAAGCTGCTGGATCTCTATTCGGATCACGGCGAGACCATTTTTTCGAGCGACCAGCATCAGCTGGCGCTGTTCTATACCGGGATCGGGCGTGCGTACCACGGGTACGAGGACTACAAGAGCGCCCACGACTCTTACCAGAAGGCGTATTCCATCTACGCCAAGATGTACGATGAGCCCCATCCGCTGCTCGCCGATGCGCTCCACAAGATCGCCAGCGCCGAGTTTTATTTGGGAGACTTTGAGCAGGCACGCCTGCATTATGAGCAGACGCTCAAAATGCGCGAGGCGCTCGACGAGCCCGATGACTCTCAGGGCGCCGAGATCGCGCGGACACTCGATCACCTCGGGACCACATTCGCCAAGCTCGGCGATCACGAGAGCGCGCTCAAGGACTACACGCGGGCGAAGAATATCCGGGTCAGTCTCTTCGGTGCGGGCAGTCTGGAGGTGGCGATGTCGAACAACTCGATCGCCTGGTTTTATATCCAGCAGGAAAAATATGCAGACGCCGTGCCCATCTATCGCGAGGCGCTCGAGCTGCTCCAAGCGCTGCCCGAGGACGACTCCAAGCCCGTGTGGGTTGCCAGGACCATGCACAGCCTGGGCAACGCGTTGATCCAGCTTGAGCAATACGATGAGGCGATCGTGTACCTGAATCAATCGCTCGAGCTCAAGCAGGCCCTGCTCTCGGGGAACAAGCCGTCAGTTGCGATCACGCTTCATAGTCTTGCGGAAGCCAGCTTCCGTCTCGCCCAGTTTGCTCAGGCGGAGGAGTTCGCGCACCAGGCGATCCAAATCCGTACAGAGATAGAAGACCCGAGGGTGGACGCCTCTCGGGAGTTGCTTTCCAGAATCCAGTCAAACATGGATTAGAGAGTGCAACGATCAGTGATCAGATAGAAGAGATCAGGTGGCGGCTTTTTATCAACGCCTTCTGCGGGACGCGGCCAACCCCATCAACGAGAACGCCGCGAATCCGGCGGGGGCCGGGGTGATCGCGATCCCGTAGTTCCCGTTGGAGCCATTGCCACCGGACCAGCCGGCGAGCGGGTTGTCAGCGCCGGCGCCGTCGGGGCCCGAGACCTCGGTCAGGCTCTCAAAGAAAAAGATCTCTTCAAAGACACCAGCGTCCGGAGATGGTTCGGGCCGCATGCTCAGAGGCACATTCCCGCTCTCGGTGATCGCCAGAAAATAGATGCCCGGCGCGAGCTGGAGCGTGACCCCATCGGTCGATGGCGCGATCAGGCGTGCGCCGGGGCCGCCGAGCAGCGGGTCGTCATCGTTGCCCAGTATCCCGTAGCCCTGCGTATCGAAGAGCCAGAGGGCGGGGTTGAAGTCCGGATCGCTCCCGGGGAGGAACCCGAAGTTGACGGTGCTCGACACATCATCAGCGCCCTCGACGATGAGGCGATAGACATCTTCTCGATCAGAGCCGCCCAGGCGCCCAGCGATGGTGTTGACCACACCGATCGTGGTTGTATCTTGCGCGGCATCGACCGAACTCCCGGCGTCGCCGTCCTCGATCCAGTCCGGGCCCGCTTGGGCAGAACCGATGAACAGACCAAGGGCGATTGTTGTTCCGATGGTCGTTGTATTCTTATATCGCATGTTTATCCCCCAAAGAGCAAGCTGTAGATAGAGATCAAGAGCAGCCATCTGAATTTACATCGAAAGGGGGCTTATTGCCAATTAATTCATGGATTCAGGCGAAATCCATGGCTGATCTGGAGAGGCCTTACATTGTCGGCAGGCTCATTTTGGCTATTCAGATGGGTTTTTTTGACGAAAAATCCGAGTTTGCTGGTAGACTGGTGCTTTGGGTGTCCAATACGGTGCGTGCTCTGAGGGTTGAGTACGCAGCCGCAAGGCCTTTGGAGATTGCATAATGAATACGCTCTACACACTCTCGGCTGTCGTAATCGCATCCGCTTCGACCAGTGTACTCGCCGGCATATCAACTTATACCGACGCGAGCTCGCAGATCAGCTCGATCACCAACAGCGCAGACTTCAACGGCCTGACCAACTTCCAATCGCTCTATGAGTACAACGAAGACGGGCTCGAAGTGAGCATCGATCGCAGCTACTTCAGCTGGAATCCGCCCGGCTTCGACGGATCGGAAATGTTCTACGCCGGGACGGGGTCGCTCGATCTCGTTGAGATCTCGCTCGGCGGTTCGGACTTCGCAGACATCGATATGCAGGTCTCGAGCGGCTGGCTGGAAAACGGACCCGCGACCATGTACCTCTGGGTGCAGGCGTATCAGGACGGGAATCTTGTTCAAGAGTTCGATATCGATGCCATCGGCGGCCAGTACATCGGTTTGCAAGGCGGGGGCTTCGATCAGCTCTTCATCGGCAGCTATGTCACCGCTGAAGTCCGGGACCTGCACGACGCAAGCCAGCGGAACGCGATCGCCATCGATAACATCCGGGCCGGCACCGTCCCCGCCCCGGGCACACTCGCCATCCCCGCGATGATGCTCGCAGGGCTCCGGCCCAAGCGAGCCCGCTAAGATTGCTCGCAAACGCGCCGCGTATTCAATCGGCATTGGTTGTACATAATCGATCACATCGCGTGTCCCCGATGGGGGACCTTTTTGCATGTGTGCTGACCGAGTGTGCCTCTTGAGAGGGGCTCAGGGGCACCCGGCGCTGAACAGATCCAGGAAGGCGCTCACATCAAAGAAGTCATACCGCCCGTCCTTTGTATAATCAACGGCTGGATCGTGGGCGGCGAAGGCATCGAGGAACTCAGAAACATCGAAGAAGTCCAGTTCGCCGAACGGCCCCGCGAGATCGGCGCCCGAGCACGGCGGCGTGTTTGAGAAGATGTTCACGAGGTCCGTTTCAATCGAAGAAACAAGAAGGAACTGTGTCGTGCCATCGTCGTGGATGTTGAGCCCGCCCCAGTTGGTGACCGCGGTGCCGAGCTGGTCAATGACCAGCGTAGCGATTCCGGACTTGGTGTTCACTCGGTAGATGGAATCGAGATCGATATCGAGCACGAGCAAGTCATCTGAGCGTGTGTCAAACACGAGACTCTGAATGTTGGAGAAGGGCGCGCCGCTGGTGGTGAAGGTTGAGAGCGAGCCATCGCTATGGAGCGTTCTCAGAATCCCGGTGGAGTCGGCGATCATCACGGTGTCTGTATTGATCGCGATATCCGCGGGGTCGATCAGTACGCCGCCATTGTCGTGTATCAGGAGTTCGTTTTCGCTCGTCGTCGATGACCAAGACCAGACCTCTTTGGGGCCGTTGAACCCACGATCGACCGATGCCATGGTTCCGGGTGTGAAGACATCGCCCGTGTAATCGAGCGGGACGATCGTGATCCCGGTCGGGTCGTCATCGCCGCTGTGGAACCCGGTGACCCATTGTTGAGCGGTCGCAGTCCCCTTTGTGTCGATATCGACCCGTTGGATTCGTCCGGGGAAATCCTCGCTCAAGAACATGGCCTCTGTGATCGGGTCATACGCAAGGCCGGCGATGTCTGTGGTGTTCACGAGCATTTCGTGATTGCCGGCGTAATCTGTTCGGTAGAGATCGCCCGCTCGCCTACCCAGGTAGATCATGCCATCGGAGGGATTGATGATCGCGGACATCGGGTTGGTGAACGGGATAGATGCTTCGACAAGCCAGCCGTCCTCATGGATGACCGGGCCCGGACCTGCCAGTGCGCTCATCGATAAGCATACATTGATCAAGCTAACGGCCGCGAGCGTCCGTGGTGTAAGTTTCGACGAAACGTGAGATGAGTGATGAAGCATTGGTTTTCCCCCGAGCAGATAGATTTCGAGCCGAGTGTTTTGACTCGACATGAGCTTAACAGATTTGGATCAAATTGGAACAATGAACTGAAAAACTCTCGCGGACTCTGCGGCCACGCTTGCGTGAATATCCAGTTCATTGAGCTCCTTGAGGGGGAGCTGCGAGGTATTCGTGTTGACCAAACAACACTCGTTGCGGATCAGTGGGCGGCCAAAATACCCGGCAAATCATCCATCATGGGCATCCGGCTCCGAACGAATCAAGGAAGTCAGAGACATCGAAGAAATCAAACACACCATCCCCGTTGAGGTCCGCGGCCGGGTCGTGTGCCGCGAAGGCATCGAGGAAGGCGGAGACATCGAAGAAGTCCAGGACACGGTCATCGGTGAAGTCGGCCGGGCATGGGGTCTCGATGCACCGGTTGCGATGCACACGGAAGCCCGAGTAAATATCGACTTGGATAATATCAATATCCCCGTCATTGTCAAAGTCGCCGGTCGCGACACCATTCGGGCTGAGTTCAAGTGACGGGATAGAAGGACGCGAGGTGAGCGCGCCGATGCCCGGATTGGTGAGGATATCGATGGCGTCTATGAACTCGGAGGTATTCCCTTCATTTGCGCCGACCACATCTGGGAGTGAGCTGTTGCAGGTGAACACACCGATCGCGAGATCGACGACGCGCCCGCCAACGGGTGTCGACCATGAGCCGTCATTGAAGTTCGGAAATGTCTCGGCTCCACTGTTGTAGTCATTTCTCATCCATGTGATTTCTGAACCGCCTTCACCTCCGCCCTCGCCACGGGAGAGAACTATGTCTATATCTCCATCGTTGTTCATGTCTTCGAGTTCGAGTGCGAATGGTCTGGAGGGTTGTGAGAGGTAGTACGCGAACTCGCCGCTGAAGAAGATCCCGTTGCCTGACGCGTAGTACACGCCGACATCTTGTGAATCGTAGTTGGTGGTGACAATATCGGGCTTGCCATCATTGTTCAGGTCCCCGGCTGCAACTCCTAATGGGCGAACACCAAGCGAAGCACCCAGATTGGAGGCGAATGACCGAACGGTCGGGAATGAGGTTCCATTCCCGAGGTACACCTTGACTGCGTTCGTCTCTTTGGAGACCGCGACGATATCGAGGAATCCATTGGAGTCAAAGTCTTCAACGGCGACCGCGGAGGGGTTCGCGTCAAAGGGTAAAACCTGTGGCGATTGCAATGTGCCATCGGCGTTGGTTTTGACGACCATAACCACATTCGAGCCGCTGATCGGGCAGACGATGTCCATGTTCCCGTCGTTGTCGAAATCGCCGACAACGGGGTCCCCCGGCTGATTGGCTGACAGTGTGATCCCATTCCAGGGCGTGAACTCGCCGGATCCGTTGTTGCGGAGGAGTTGGAGTTCGCCATTGGTTCTAGTCATCACCGCATCGAGATCGCCATCGTGATCGAAATCAGCGACATCGACCCCAAGCGCCTGGAAGCCCTTCATCTGCTGATCCGAAGAGATAAACCCGCGGTAGCTCTGGGCGGATGCGCCCGAGATGGACAGGGCCAGCCCGAGGGCGGCTATGCGGAAGCTGGTTTTTGACTGAAACCGTGGTTGGAACTGTGATTGAAAGAGTGTCGCGTGCGATCTGTGCGTGTTCATGTGATTCCCTCTGAGCGTGCATTGAGCAGGTTTGATCCGGTCGAAGCCGGGTTCATGGTGAGCCCCGATCATACATGGGTGCGGCTCAATCCAAGAAAGATAATCCGATAAAGTCTGTCAAAGATCATGGTTTGTGGTCTCAAATGAGCGAGTGATGGATCCAAACCATCAAAAAACGCCACCGGTCCAAGACCAGCGGCGTTTTTCGTTCTTCATATGAAGTGGAGACGATGAGAGTCGAACTCACGACCTCTTGCATGCCATGCAAGCGCTCTACCAACTGAGCTACGTCCCCGAAATGCGAGATCCAATGGGAAATCGACAGGGCATCGTAGACCGCTGCTCGCCGAGGTCAACAGCACCCGCCCACATCGTGCTCAGGGGGATATTTGCCCAATCTGCCAGATGGACTCATCCGCAGGGCTTCCCCGTCCGAATAAGCAGGTGCAGGACTCACCGCAGCCGATCTCGCAGGCCGCCCGAAAGGGAAGTTATGATGCCAAACGCCCAAGAAATCAACTGGTGGATCGATCACACGGGATCGACGCACACCAACTGCGTGCCCAGCGATCCGTCCCGTGCCATCGCGGTGGGGACGGTTTACCTCGAGTCCAAGTCCGGCGTTATTGCTCTGCTGAACAACAAGCCGGCGAATCTGGCGCTGATTTCTCGCGAGCTCCTCGATGTGCTCTACGCCCAGTTCCCCGGCACCCGCTGGTGGGTCAAGGACGCCGACGCGGAGCAGAAAAGCCAGAAGCAGAACCAGGCGCAAGCACCCAAGCGCCAAGCCGCTTCGTAAAACACTCATTTATAGAGTCAATCAGCTACTCGAGCCTGTCGGTCGAGCTGTTCTTGATCGCATGAACCAGCAAGGACCAGGGCGGCTTGTCGGACGAGCACGCCGTGGGCGACCTGATTGAGGATCACCGATGGCCCGTCGGGGAAACCCGCATCGGCCACCTCGCCGGCGATCTCCACGCCGCGGTTCATCGGGCCCGGGTGCATCAAGATCGCGCCGGGTTTGAGCCGATCGGCGCGGGCCTTGGTGAGCCCGAAGCTCTGGTGGTACTCGCGGGTCGAAGCAAGGACGGCCCCGCCCCCGCGTTCGAGCTGGATCCGCAGCATCATCACGACATCCGCGTCTTCGATCACCCGGTCCAGATCGTGCTCGACGCTGCACCCGAGCACCCGCATCGCATCCGGGGCCATGATTGTCGGCCCGACCACGCAGACCTGAGCGCCAAGGGCGGTGAGCAATCCGATATTGGCACGGGCGACGCGTGACGAGACGACATCGCCGACGATGGTGACTTTGAGCCCCGAGAAATTCCAGCCCTGAGTTCTTTTTAAGGCCCGCCCGATCGTGAGTGCGTCGGCCAGTGCCTGGGTCGGGTGCTGGTGGGTGCCGTCGCCGGCGTTGATCACCGGGATCTTCACATGATCGGCGATGAGCCCGCACGCCCCAGACTGCCCCGCCCGGATCACGAGGGCATCGACGCCCATCGCTTCGATGGTCCACGCGGTATCGAGCAGGGTCTCGCCCTTGGACAGCGAAGAGCCCGAGCTGGTCAGATCCACGACATGGGCGCCCAG